>Ga0079225_10001319_pt1 | contig 13882 bp, 13 predicted proteins | sample Poulit2012_FD_76344 | JGI IMG/M metagenome (GOLD analysis project Ga0079225, IMG submission 76344) | Agricultural soil microbial communities from Georgia to study Nitrogen management - Poultry litter 2012 | ecosystem: Environmental > Terrestrial > Soil > Agricultural land | place: USA: Georgia...
ACTCGAACCCTCAAAGGGCTCCATGCGAGGTAAGCTAAAGCGCGCCGGCTGGGACAACGAATTCCTGCGATCAATGCTGCTCCAGTTCGCCAACCCTCAAATGCGATAGCCCTGCCAAGAGGCTTAAAGGGTCTTGAACCTCTCGGTCGCACGGATGAGAGCACGGCGGATGTTGGGCTCCATCGCCGAGTGACCGGCGTCGGGGACCAGCTCGAAGCCGGCTTCCGGCCAGGCCTGGGCCAGCTCCCAGGCGGTGACCGGCGGACAGACGCTGTCGTAGCGTCCCTGGATGATCGCGCCGGGAATGTGGCGGATGCGGCCGACACCCCGCAGCAGTGCAGCTTCTTCCAGAAAGCAGCCCTTGGAGAAGTAGTGGGCTTCCAGCCGTGCCAGCCCCAGCGCGGTGCGGTCGCGCCCGAAGGCGGCCACGGTTTCCGGGCTCGGCAGCAAGGTGGAGCAGGCACCCTCATAGGTGCTCCAGGCCTGGGCGGCGGCTTGATGGACTCTCGAGTCGGGATCCTGCAGTCGCTTGATGTAGTTGTGAAGGAGATCGTCCCTTTCAGCCTCCGGCAGATGCCCGGCAAAGCCAGCCCAGGCTTCCGGGAAGAAGTTGCGCAGGCCATGGAGAAACCACTGGATCTCCTGACGGCGTCCCAGGAAGATGCCGCGCAGGATCAGGGCGGAGACCCTCGCCGGGTGGCTCTGGGCATAGGCCAGCGCCAGGGTCGAGCCCCAGGAGCCGCCGAAGACGTGCCAGCGCTCGATGTCCAAGAGCTCCCGCAGGCGTTCGATATCGGCAATCAGGTCCTGGGTGGTATTCTCCCGCAGCTCTCCAAGAGGCGTCGAGCGTCCGGCACCCCGCTGGTCGAAGATCACGATGCGATAGCACGCCGGATCAAAAAAGCGCCGATGATCCGGCGAGGCGCCGGCGCCGGGACCGCCGTGGAGAAAGAGGATGGCCTTGCCGTCCGGCTTGCCCGACTGCTCCCAATAGAGTTCGTGAAGCCCGCTGACGCGCAGGCGCCCGCTGGAAAAGGGCTCCAGAGGGGGAAAGAGGCCGTGGCCCGGCATTTGTTCTCCTTTGAGGACAGGGATATCTTCTTAGCACGCAAACGAGGAATAGCCAGCAGCCAGAAGTGGAGCTTCTCTGGAGAAGCGCACCACTTCTGCGATAGTTTCACCCATGGCTCGTCATCTCATCCTGCCCCTGGCAATCGCACTGCTGCTCGCTGCCCCAGGCTCTCGCGCTACCGGCGAGTTTTCCTGGCCCCGGGAGCAGCCTGACGGACCCGACTGGAGCGACGCCGAGGAGGGGATCGTGGACGCCATACTTGCAGGCGATCTGCTGCTGCTGGAAGACGGGCGTGAGCTTCGCCTGGCGAGCTTGCGGGTGCCCCACCCTCCCCTCGCCTATCATGATGCGGAACCTTGGCGGCGGGCCGAGGCGGCCCGCCAGGCGCTGGCGGCACGGGCACCTCCCGGCAGCAGCCTGCGCTTCGTCAGCGCAGCCCCGGCCCATGATCGTCACCGGCGCTGGCTGGTCCAGGCCGCTACCCCGCAGGGGGGCTGGCTGCAGGAAAGCCTGCTGGCGGCCGGCGCCCTCCTGCTCGACCGCAGCCGGGAGGCGATCGCCGCCCCGCTTCTCGCTGCCGAAGCGGCGGCCAGGGCCCGTGGACGCGGCCTCTGGTCGGATCCGGCCCATGCGCGGTTGACCGCCGAAGCGGCCGAGGCAGCCATTGGCCGCTTCGCCGTGATTGAGGGGCGCGTCCTGGCCGCAGCGCAGGTGCGCAATCTCGGCTACCTGAACTTCGGCGAGGATTGGCGCACAGACTTCACCATCCGGCTCACCGCCGGCGCGCTGCGGGAGCTGAAGCAACAGGAGCGGCCCGTCGAGGATTTCGTGGGCAGGAACCTTCAGGTCCGCGGCTGGGTCTTCTACAGCGGCGGGCCGATGATAGAGATCGAAAGCCTTGCCGAAATCGAGGAGCCGGGAGTGCTCGAAGAATAACGCAGACGGGAAGCGCTGCAGCGGCAGGCCATCACGCCTCACGCAGCGGCTCGCTCAGCACCACCGGTTCCCCGTCGCGCAGGGCGTTGTAGAAGCAACTCCGGCGATTGGTGTGGCAGGCAGGCCCCTTCTGCTCGACCAGCAGGAGCAAGGCATCGGCATCGCAGTCCCACCGCAGATCGAGAAGGCGCTGCAGGTGGCCCGAGGTTTCTCCCTTGCGCCAGAGCGCGGCGCGAGAGCGCGACCAGTAGCAGACGAGCCCGCTGCGCAGGGTCTCCCGCAGCGATTCCCGGGACATCCAGGCAAGCATCAGGACCTCTCCGTCGTCATGCTGCTGGGCAATGGCGGGAATCAGCCCGCGCTCATCGAACGTCAGCTTCGTGAGAAGATTATCGATCTGGCCTTCACTCCAAGCAAGAGTGACAACCTCAGACTGCGCCATCCAGATGCTTCTCCCTTCGTCGCCCTCTTCTTGCCCTTGCCCCTGGCAAGGGGCAAAAAGTGTCGAGCCTCTTGTTAAGATCGATGCTATCAGAGCCCGGGGATGGAAGAAGCCGATAATGTCACTAGGACTGCGGGATCCTTACGAAAGGCGCAAACGTCAGCGCCGTTGGATGGTCATCAGGACGCTGCTCGTCCTCACCGTCATCGCTATCGCCCTCTGGATTGCCTATGGAGCCGGGCGCCAGGTCGGCCAGGCGCAGATCGACGCCCTGCAGCACCAGCTCGACGACAGCAGGATTACCCAGGAGCGCCTCGAGGCCGAAAGCGGTCGTCTTGCTGCCGTGGCCAACAACGCTCGCCAGGCTGAGACCGAGTGGCGCCAGCGCTATGAAAGGGATGTTCCCGATGGCGAAATGGCCGAATTGCTGGCGCAGGCTCGGCAGCGGCTGGAGGAAGGGGTCGAGCTTTCACGCCTCGCCTTCGTGATCTCGGCGGTCGAGCGCGAGCGCGACTGTCGCGACGAGCCGGTGACCCGGCGTTTCCTGGTGCGTACCCCCCTGCATCGCGGCGGCAATGATGTCGCTTCCTTTGCCGAGGGCCTCTTCACGGTGACCGCAAGCGGCCCCACCGCGGTCAATGCCGACGGCAATCCCGAAGCCTGGTTCGATCCCTCCGCAATCCTGCGCCTGACGGTCACCAAGCTGGGAGGCGAAGTGTCGCAGTTCGAAGGGCAGCTGCCCCTGCACTTTTCGGTCGTTCATGATGGAAGCGAGCACCTCTTCGCCGCGCAGCAGGGGGAGAATCGAGGCTTTCTGCGGGTCACCCACGACCTCTGCGCCTTTCCATGAAGGTGCCATGAGCGCCACGCCGCTGCTGAGCGTGGTGGTGCCGACCCTCAATGCCGCTGCGGCTCTGCCCGGCCTGCTTTGCGATCTGCGCGCGGCCCCCTGCCCGCTTGAGATCATCGTGGTGGACGGCGGCTCGCAGGATGACAGCGGCAAGCTGGCTGTGGCGGCCGGCGCCCGTCTTCTGGTTACGGAAGCCGGCCGGGGCCGGCAGCTCGCAGCGGGCGCCGCAGCTGCGCAAGCGGCGTGGCTGCTGTTCCTGCACGCCGATTCCCGGCTGCCCGAAGCATGGGATGCGACAGTCGCGCGCTTCGTCGGACAGCAGGTGGAGGGCACGAAAGCTGGCTACTTTCGCCTGGCCCTGGACAATCCCCTTCCGGCAGCTCGCCGGGTCGAGCGGCTGGCCAACTGGCGGGCCCGCTACCTGGGGCTCCCCTATGGGGATCAGGGTCTGCTGATCAGCCGGGAACTCTATCAGGCGACGGGTGGCTACCCGGACTGGCCCCTGATGGAGGATGTGGCCCTGGTGCGGCGCATCGGCCGCAGCCGCTTGAGAGCGTTGCCGGTGACGATCCTGACCAGTGCCGCCCGCTACGAGCGGGACGGCTGGTGGCGCCGGCCACGGCGTAACCTCACCTGTCTCGGGCTCTATTTCCTGGGAGTCTCGCCCGAAAAGCTTGCGCGGCGCTACTACGGCAGACCATGAGCCGAGCGCGAAACACCCTGGTGATCATGACACGTCGCCCCCGCTGGGGCTGCGGCAAACGGCGGCTGGCCAGCGCCCTGGGCCCTGGTCTTGCCTGGCACTTCCAGCGCTTTGCCCTGGAAGCGCTGCTGCGGCGCCTTGGCAAAGACCGCCGCTGGGATCTGGAAGTGGCGGTAACTCCCGATGGCGCGGCCCGGGGGAGCGGCCGCTGGGCCGCCGGGGCGCGCCGTCTGCCGCAGGGGCCAGGGGATCTCGGCGCGCGCATGTTGCGCCAGCTTGCAGGCGAGCCGGGACGGCTGGGGGCGCGGCTGCTGATCGGCGCCGATATCCCTGGCGTCACGCCGCAGCTCATCGCGACCGCCTTCGATCTCCTGAAGAGCCATGACTGGGTTATCGGGCCGGCAGCAGACGGCGGCTTCTGGGCCATCGGGGCACGACGGTGTCCCTGGCGCCCACCGGATTTCGAGGGCGTGGTCTGGAGTACCCCCAGCGTCTTTACCGAAACCCGTCATCGCCTGCGCGGCAGCCTGGCGCTGCTGCCGCTGCTGGCCGACGTCGACGAGCCCGAAGCGCTCCGGCTCTGGCGCCGGGGTTCGGCCCTTCAGCTGTCGGACCCCAGGTGCAAGAGCGGCGCAGCGACGACCCACCAGTCCGGATGATCCGCCGCAAGCCGAGCGGCGGCCGCCTGCGCCTCCTCTTCCCGGCCGTAGAGACCGAAACAGGAGGCACCGCTACCGCTCATGCGCGCCAGAAGGCAAGCCGGACTTTTCTCCAGAGCCGCCAGAACCAGCCCGATCGAAGGGCAGAGTCCACAAGCTGGCGCCTGGAGATCGTTGGGCTTGGCCCTAAGCAAGCGCGCCGCCGTCGCCGCGTCAGGCAGCTCGCAGCTCCACCAGTCGCTCGGGCGCGAGAAGGGCCCCTGGCGCGCCTGGTAAACACGCCCGGTCGCCAGGCTCTCCCCTGGATTGACCAGAACCAGCCAGAGCGGCGGCAGAGGCGGTGCCGGCGTGAGCCGCTCGCCAATGCCGCGCATCAGGGCCGGCCGGCCATAGAGACAGACCGGCAGGTCTGCCCCCAATGGCAGGGCCAGAGAAGCCAGGAAGTCGGGCGAGAAGGAAAGCCCCCAGAGTGCACGGAGCGCCTGGAGGACTGCGGCGGCGTCGGCAGAGCCGCCACCCAGACCGGCCCCTACCGGTAGATTCTTGGTCAACTGCAGGCGCACCCGAGGCTGGATGCCCGCAGCCTGCGCAAGCAGGCGGGTGGCCGCCAGAACAAGATTGTCTCCCGTAGCATGGGCCAACTGGCCGGCGAAAGGACCCGTGACCTCGAAGATCAGCTCCTCCGCTGGCTCCACGAGCAGGCGATCCCCCGTGCCGGCGAACGCGACGAGGCTTTCCAGCTCATGATAGCCGTCCGGCCGACGGCCCAGAATCTGCAGCGTGAGATTTATCTTGGCAGGTGCCAGCAAGCTCTGGCTTTGCCCCGGGCCGATCAAATCTGTTCTTCGGGCGGAGCAGTGGAGCTTGAAGGCCCGGGCAAGCCCTCATCCAGCTTCCGCTCGATGAGCGGAACTTCGTCTTCGTCGGGATCGAGGCTCAGCGCCCGGCGCCACTGGATCACGGCTTCCCGCCGACGGTCCAGGCGCCAATAGGCATCCCCCAGATGATCGTTGATGACCGGGTCCTGTGGCTGCAGCTCGACGGCGCGCTCCAGCTGAACGACTGCGTTGTCATAGTCGCCCAGTCGGTAGTAGAGCCACCCGAGGGAGTCGATGATGTGACCATCCTCGGGCTCCCGCTCGACGGCCCGAAGCAGCATCTCCTCGGCCTTGTCGAAGTTCCTCTTCTGCTCGATCCAGGAATAGGCGAGGTAGTTCAGCACGTAGGGTTGATCGGCTTCGAGCTCCAGGGCCTGCTTGAAGTCCGGCTCGGCCCGTTCCCATTGATCGGAGCGCTCGTAGGCAACCGCGCGAAAATAGTAGAGGATCCAGTGCTGGCGCCGGGGTTCGCCGGCAACCTCCAGGGCCTCGCTGTAGACCACTGCCGCTTCCTCGAACTTCTCCTGCATCCGCAGGAGATTGCCCAGGCGATAGAGAGGCTCGTAGCGCTCCGGGCGCTGGTCCGACAGCTGGCGCAGTCTTTCCGCAGCCTCCTCATAGCGTTCCAGCCGCTCCAACTCCTCGGCAATTCGCAGGCCGGCGCTCCAGGCCAAAGGCGAATCCGCCGGCACCGATTCATAGATCTCGATCGCGGCCTCTCGCCGGCTCTGGTACTGGAGAATCTCACCGATCAGCACACGCGCAGTGTGCAGTTCCGGCGCGAGATGCAGGGCGAGGCGGGCATGGATCAGGGCTGGAATGGGTGCCTGCTCCTGTGCCATCAGGCTGGCGAAGTCGAAGAGCGCCTCGGCGAAACCGCGCCGGGCATCGGGCACCGTTACCGGCCGTTCCCCCTCGCGGCCCAGCGCCAGCTCCTCGGCCAGAAAGCGGTTGTCGGGATTGCGTTCCTGAAAGCTGCTGTAGAGCTCTTCGGCCCGCTCCTCCTCTCCTGCACGTTCGAGCAGGTTGCCGAGGTGCCAGACCAGGCGCAGTGAAAGGCTCTCGTTTCCCTCCAGAAACCCCTGCGCTACCTCGACCGCGTCATCCTGGCGGCCCATGACATCCAGCATGAGAACCCGATGCAGGGTCAGCAGCGCCAGCAGGCCCGGTTCCTCCTCGAGTTCATCGAGCGCCGCGAGCGCTTCCTCCCCCTTGCCGTCGGCAACGGCCAGCCAGGCATCGAGCACCGGCCGCGTGATTTCGACCAGGCCCGACGGTGGCTGGCGGTCAAGGAACTCGCGGGCCTGCTGGGGATCCTCACCTTCCAGCGCCTGCGCCGCCAGCAGCAGCAACGAGGCAACATCGCTGCGTTCCAGTTCCTGCAGACGCTCGGCCAGCGCATAGGCGCTCTGGATCCGCCCTTCCGCCGCATTGAGCATGAAGGCCTGCATGAGCAGGCCGGGGTTATCGGGATCCGCGGAAAGGGCGTGGATGAGAAAGTCTGCGGCAGCGCCGTAGTCTCCCCGCCGCTCGGCAATCATGCCGGCCAGAAAGCTGCCGAACACGCTCTCCTGCTGCGGCGGCTCCGAAGGGCTGAGGTGCAGGCTCTCGCCGACGTTCAGCTCGAAAGCTGCCGCCCGAGGCGGCATCGACAGGAAGGCCACCGCGAGACAGCCCAGCAGCAGGAGGACAGAGCCGCCTAAGCGGCGCATATTTTCGGCCATGCGTGTCGGATAACCTTCCTAGCAGCCTGTCTCCACAGCAGTCTAACCAAGTCGCTGGACCAATGCGATGCTTGCGGTCCGCTTCCAGCAACTGCCCGGATGTTCAGGCCTACATGTTTGGGTAGTTCGGTCCTCCGCCCCCTTCGGGCACCACCCAGTTGATATTCTGGGCCGGGTCCTTGATGTCGCAGGTCTTGCAGTGGACGCAGTTCTGGGCATTGATCACGAAGCGCGGGTTTGCACCATCCTCATCCCGCACCACCTCATAGACCGCCGCCGGACAGTAGCGCTGGGCCGGTTCGTCGTAGAGCGGCAGGTTCTTCTCGATCGGGATCGAGGGATCGATCAGCTGCAGATGAACCGGCTGATCTTCCTCATGGTTGGTGTTGGAGAGGTAGACGCTCGAAAGACGGTCGAAAGTGATGATCCCGTCGGGTTTCGGATAGTCGATCCTCGGCATTTCCGAAGCCGGTTTCAGAGTTTCGTGATCTGCGTGCTTGTGGCGCAGCGTCCAGGGCAGCTTCCCGCCGAAGAACTTGAGATCGATGCCGCCATAGAAAAAGCCGAGACGGTTGCCCCAGCGCGCGGCCGCGGGGCGAAAGTTGCGCGCGCGATAGAGTTCCTCATGCACCCAGGACGCGCGGTACTTCTCCTCATAGCTGGCGAGCGCACCGTAGCCCTCGTCCCCTGCCGCCAGCGCTTCCATGACGCTCTCGGCGGCCAGCATGCCACTCTTCATCGCCGTGTGGCTGCCCTTGATCTTCGGGACATTCAGGAAACCGGCGGCGCAGCCGATCAAGAGACCCCCCGGAAAAGCCAGCTGGGGAACGGATTGGTAGCCGCCCTCGTTGAGCGCGCGGGCACCGTAAGAGATACGCCGCCCGCCTTCGAGCATGGGTCGGATCGCCGGGTGGGTCTTGAAGCGCTGGAACTCGTCAAAGGGTGAGAGATGGGGGTTCTGGTAGTCGAGGCCGATCACATAGCCGACATAGGCCTGGTTGTCTTCCAGGTGATAGATGAAGGAGCCGCCCCAGGTCTTGTCGTCCGCCGGCCAGCCGGCGGTGTGGAGCACCGTTCCGGGCTTGTGCTTGGCCGGATCGAGCTCCCAGAGTTCCTTGATGCCGATGCCGTAGGTCTGGGGATCACGGCCCTCCCTCAGGTTGAAGCGCTTCTCCAGGCCCTTGGTCAGGGATCCGCGACACCCCTCGGCAAAGAGGGTGTACCTAGCCAGCAACTCCATGCCCGGCTCCCAGGTCGGCTTCTTCTCGCCGTTCCTGGCAATTCCCATGTCGCCGGTCGCGACTCCCCGCACCCTGCCCTGCTCATCATAGAGGACCTCTGCCGCCGCAAAGCCGGGGTAGACTTCCGCGCCCAGGGCCTCCGCCTGCTCGGCCAGCCAGCGGCAGACATTGCCGAGGGAGACGATGTAGTTGCCCTGGTTGTGGGTCTGGGCCGGCAGCAGGCCGATCGGGATACTTCTGCTGCCCTTCTCCGTCAGCAGCAGGAATTTCTCGTCGGCCACCGGGGTGTTGAGCGGCGCACCCTGCTCCTTCCAGTCCGGCAGCAGTTCATCGAGGGCGCGCGGCTCGAGGACGGCACCCGAGAGGATATGAGCGCCGACCTCCGACCCCTTCTCCAGCACACAGACGCTGATGTCCTGGCCACCTTCTTGGGCGAGCTGGCGCAGACGGATCGCAGCCGCCAGCCCGGAAGGACCCGCACCTACGATGACAACGTCGAATTCCATCGACTCCCGTTCCATTTATCCCTCCCGCCTAGCTGATGATCCGCTGCTCGAAAAGCAGCACGGCAACCGCGCATTTGCAAGCTGCGGCTATCCGAGCCCAACCGCTGCTGTCCAGAGGCTTGCGGCAGCGCCAAAGCCGGTCCACCTTCAGCCCATGGGCGAACAAGAGCAAGAGGCACTGGCAGCACTGCGTTGGCTGGTCGAAGCAGGCGCTGACGAGGCGCTGGCGGATGAGGCCGTCGACCGCTATGCGGTGCCGCCGGTGCAAGCGCGGCAGGCGGCTCTTGCATCACAAGCACCGGTGCCTATGCGCGAGGAGCGCCCGCCCCTGGTCTCGCCTCCGGTCTGGTCGCCCCCAGCAACACCGCCCGCCGCCCCCCAGGAACTTCTCGAGGATGCCCGCCGGCTAGCAGCGGAAGCGCACAGCCTCCAGGAACTGCATGCGAACATCGCGGCCTTTGAAGGCTGTTCCCTCAAGAAGTCGGCGACCAACACCGTCATCTTCCGTGGCAACCCGGACAGCAAGATCATGCTGATCGGTGAAGCACCGGGGCGCGACGAGGATCTCCAGGGAAAGCCCTTCGTCGGCGCGGCCGGTCGCCTGCTGGACAGCATGCTGAGCTGGGCAGGCCTGCCGCCGACGGAAGTCTTCATCACCAATCTGCTCTTCTGGCGGCCGCCGGGCAATCGCACCCCGGAGGCACGTGAAATCGCCCTCTGCCTGCCGTTCATCGAGCGCCAAATTGCGCTCCTGCAGCCCGAGTATCTGCTCCTGATCGGCAACGTCTCGACGAAGACCCTGCTCGCACGCCAAGAGGGGATAACCCGCTTGCGCGGGCGCTGGTTCCCCTATCACCAGCCGGAACTGAAGGCTCCGGTCCCGGCGATGGTCATGCTGCATCCCGCCTACCTGCTGCGGCAGCCGGTTCAGAAGCGCCATGCCTGGCGGGACATGCTCGCCTTTCAGGAGACCGTGAAGCAGCAGAAAGTGCCGATTTAAAGGGCTAGGCGATACCTCGAAAGTGCCGTGGCCTCCGGCTTGCGCGCATAGATCTGTGGCTTTTTAGCGACGTACTGTGACAAAATCTCGGCCAGCTGCCGGCGAGGCTGGCGGCGGCGCCGTGGCAATGCCTATAGTGCGCCCGGGCAAGATAGCGTACGGCAAGACGAGGTAACCGCGTGACCAAGAAACGCGCAGGGGCGCTTTTGCGTACCCTGCTCGGCGGAGCTTTGCTCTGCTGCCTGCCGGCTTCTTCAGGGCTGGCGACAATGGGACTTTCCGGTGGCTCGGAAGTCATTCCCTACAACGAACAGGCAGCAGCAGGGGCCCAGGCGGCGCCCACAGCCCAGACCGACTTCTCGCAGCTTCTCTCCCGCACCGACGGCACGCTCTACCGTCGCATCTTCGCGCTGCAGCAGGATGGACAGTGGGAAGAAGCTGACCGCCTGATCTCCCGTCTCACCGATCACAGCCTGATGGGCCACGTGCTCTATCAGCGCTACATGCATCCCACGGATTACGTTTCGAGCTATGAGGAATTGGCGGAGTGGCTAGCCCACTATGCCGACCATCCGGGAGCAGAGCGTCTTCACGCCCTGGCACTGCAGCGAAAGCCGGCCGATGCCCCGGCGCCACGGGCACCCGAGAGGGCTGGAGAGTTTCGGGTCGACCTCGCGCTTCACGAGTTACCACCGCCGGATCGTGGGGTTGCAGATCTTCTTCCGGAGTTCACCGCTACCCCTGCCAGCTTCAGCGAAGATTTCGGTGCAGTTGGCATGGCGGAGCTGCGTAGCTTCACCCTGGGTCGCGGCACTCCGGGCAACTGGCAGATGCCCGGCGATCGTGAAAAGGCAAAGGAGATCGCCAGCCGAGCCGACGAACTGGCCACGCAAGCATCACCCAGCAGCCACTGGAGCAAGGGCCTGAGCGCCTGGAAGCAGGGTGATATCCCGGCCGCAGCGGCCTACTTCCAGGCAATCCTCCTGGATGACAGAGCGTCCCCCACGCTTCGCCCCGCAGCAGCCTACTGGTCCGCGCGGGCGGCGCTTCGCCTCGGACAGCCCCAGGAGATGAGTCGCTGGCTGCGCGAAGCCATGCAAAGCCCGCGCAGTTTCTACGGTCTTCTCGCGCAGCAGGCCCTCGGCATGCCGCCCCAGACCAGCTTCGCCGCTCTCTCCTATGATCCGGCAGCCCTCCAGCGGCTGCTGGAGCGGCCCGCGATCACCCGGATCGGCGCACTGCTTCAGGTGGGTGAGACCGAGCGAGCCATCGAGGAACTGGAAGATCTGGGCGGTGTCTTCGACTTCGCGGAAACAGAGGCTCTCCTGGCACTCATCGACGGCGCGCGGCTACCAGCCAGAGCCTTCAACCTCGCCAGCCGCATGGAGCAGGTGGTCGGCACCGCTGACGGTCTTGGCGCACTGGATGTCGGTCTTTTCCCACTTCCACCATGGGAGCCAGCGGAAGGCTTCAAGGTCGATCGCGCGCTGCTCTATGCCTTGATGCGCCAGGAATCGGCCTTCAATCCCGCCGCGCGCAGTCCTATGGGGGCCAGTGGTCTGATGCAACTTATGCCGCAGACGGCCAGCTATGTCGTCGGCGACAAGAGCCTGAACGGCGCCAATCGGCACCTGTTGCTCGACCCAGCATACAATCTCGAGATCGCCCAGCGCTACGTCCTCTACCTGCTCGAGGGCCCGGACGTGCAGGACAGTCTTCTGCACATGGCCGTGGCCTACAATGCGGGCCCTGGCAACCTTCAGAACTGGTTGCGCAGCATGGAAGCACAGGGCACGGATCTCGAAGACCCGCTGCTCTTCATCGAGAGTCTCCCATCGGCCGAGACACGGCAATTCGTGCGCCAGGTACTGAAGAACTTCTGGATGTACCGGATGCGGCTGGGGCAGGAGATTCCGTCCCTCCAGACGCTCGCCGCGGGCGAATGGCCGCAGTACGAGTCCCTGGAATAGCTGGCGTTCCAGCCTCTGCTCTCCTAACTTGAGTGCGGGTGCGGCAGGCCCTGCGGGATAGTTCCCGGGTCTGCCGACCCACTTGTTCGGCCGCTATCGGCAGACGGCTCCTATTGATGGGAGCCTGGGATGATGGGAGCATGGCATGCATCGCATCGATGAAAAGCGCCCTTTCCTGGCAGTAAAGATCGCTATCCTTACCGTTTCGGACAGCCGCACAGCCGCGGAAGATCGTTCGGGAGATACCCTGCAGCGGCTCATCCGCGAAGATGGTCACGAAGTGGTGCGCCGCGAGATCTGCCGTGACGAGGTGCAAGCAATCGTAGGCTTCCTGACGAGCTGCATCGAGGATCCTCATGTCGACGCAGTGATCACCACCGGCGGTACCGGCGTCACCGGCCGCGATACCACTCCGGAAGCCTTCGAGCAGGTGCTGGAGAAGCGGATCGAGGGATTTGGGGAACTCTTCCGCATGCTTTCCTACCAGAAGATCGGCACCTCGACGATGCAGTCCCGCGCCCCGGGGGGCGTCGCCAAGGGGACCTATCTCTTTGCACTGCCCGGATCTCCCGGTGCCTGCAAGGACGGCTGGCAGGATATCCTGCGCTGGCAGCTGGACTATCGCCATCGACCCTGCAACCTGGTGGAACTGATGCCGAGGCTGCAGGAACAGGTGAGCGCGGCGGAGTAAAGGCAAAAAAAACTCGCTTCGCTCAGGAAACGATGAGCTGAGATGTCAGCCCTGGCTCTCCAGCGTCAACCAGAGCGGCTCCTTGAGACTTTCGAGCATGCGCGCATGGGCGGCAAGTTCAGCTTCCGTGGGAGCGTGTGGCCGGGCAGGGCGATGGCGGCGGGGCGCCGCCACCACGGTCCTAGCCTCTTCCTCCGCCCCACCATCCAGCGTCAGTCCCGGCTGGCGGCCACCACGCAGCTCCAGATAGACCGACGCCAGCAGTTCGCAGTCGAGAAGCGCTCCGTGGAGGCTGCGGGCGGAGAGGTCGATGCTGAAACGGCGGCAGAGGGCGTCGAGGCTGGCCTGGGCACCGGGAAAGCGCCGACGGGCCAGGGCGACCGTATCGAAGGCGCGCGCAGCTGAAATGGGCGGATAGCCGAGAAGACCCAGTTCCGCGTTGAGGAAGCGAAGGTCGAACTCGGCGTTATGAATGACCAGGATGTCATCTCTCACGAAAGACAAGAAATCTTCCGCGATCTCCTCGAAGCAAGGCTTGTCGGCCAGGAACTCGGCGGAGAGGCCATGGACCTTGAAGGCTTCCTCCGGCATGTCCCGCTTGGGATTGATGTAGTACTGCCGTGTCTCACCGGTTGGCACGTAGTTGATCAGTTCCACACATCCGATCTCGACGATCCGATGACCGTCATCGGGATCGAGACCGGTGGTTTCCGTATCGAGTACGATCTCGCGCATCAGCAGCAGTTCCTCCCTGAAGTTTCCTCACGCAGTTGCCGCACAATGCGACGAAGCTTCTGGAAGGTATGGCCGCGGCTGCGGCCAGTGCGCACGATGAAATCCGCGCGCCGCCGCTTCTCATGGTCCGGCAACTGCTGAGCCAGTACCGCCTCCAGTCGCTCCCGCGACATCCCGGACCGGCGCAGAACCCGCTGTTCCTGCAGGAAGCGCGGTGCCGTTACCAGGATTACGGCATCGCATAGCTTCTCTCCACCGGTTTCGTAAAGCAGCGGCACGTCAAGGACAGCCATTGTCCGACGCGCACGCCGCTGCCGTGCCAGAAAACCCAGGGCCTCGGCACGCACCAGGGGATGGACGATGGCCTCCAGTCGGCGCAGGGCAGGGGGATCCTGAAACACCAATGCCCCCAGCTTGCGGCGGTCAACGGCTCCGGCCTGCACCGCATCGGGAAAAACTTCTGCAACCGGTGCCA
>Ga0079225_10001320_pt1 | contig 13875 bp, 12 predicted proteins | sample Poulit2012_FD_76344 | JGI IMG/M metagenome (GOLD analysis project Ga0079225, IMG submission 76344) | Agricultural soil microbial communities from Georgia to study Nitrogen management - Poultry litter 2012 | ecosystem: Environmental > Terrestrial > Soil > Agricultural land | place: USA: Georgia...
CTGTGCATAACTTTGTGATGAAGTATAGTTCTGTTAAATTACGTTATACACCGAACACACGTCTAAAAAAAGAAACGTCCGGTATATTGACCGAACGCTTCTATATTTCCGATAATTGTTCTTCGCTGTCCGCCCATTGTTCCATGACGGTTTCCAATCTGTCATTTCTGGCTATCAGCTGTTCGTTGAGCTCAGCTGATTTTGTATAGTCGTTATAAACTACCGGATCCAGCAGCTCATTTTCTATTTTTTTTATATCTTCTTCCAGACCGGCTATCTCCTGCTCAAGCTTTTTAACATGTCTCTTCAATTTGCCGATCTCATTACGCTGTCTTTTTTGTTCTTCATAGCTGAGATTGCCCTTATTTTCTGAAGATGTTTCTTTTGTTTCAGGTTCCTGAGTTAATTTCAACTCTTCTTTTTTATGAAGGAAGTAATCATAATCCCCGTCTACAAGGAATAGTTTCTCTTTTTCCATTTCCAAAATACGGTTCGCTATTCTATTGACGAAATATCTGTCATGAGAAACGAATATGATTGTGCCTTCAAAATCATCGAGTGCATTTTCAAGAACTTCCTTGCTGTCGATGTCCAGGTGGTTCGTCGGCTCATCGAGTATAAGTACATTATTTTTTTCAAGCATCAGCTTTGCCAGCTGTATCCGTGCTTTTTCACCGCCGCTTAAATCATTGACGCTTTTCAGCACTTCATCCTGTGTGAATAAAAACCGGCCTAATATTTTCCTGATATCACTTTCCTTCATCTCAGGGTATTCGGACCACAGTTCTTCCAGCACATTTTTATTGGAAGTGAATTCGGCCTGTTTCTGGTCGTAGTAGCCTATCGAAACATTGGTACCGTAGACGATTTCGCCCGCTTTTTTCGATATTTTCCTGGCTATCGCCTTGACCAGTGTGGATTTTCCGATACCGTTTGGACCCAGTATCGCAAGTCTGTCTCTTTTTTTCACGCTGAAGTTTATATTGCTGTTCAGCACTTCATCGTAGCCGATGGACAGGTCATTGATCCTGAGTACATCATTACCGCTTTCGCGTTTGATGCCGAAGCTGAAATCGGCATTCTTATGATCCTGTCTCGGTGCGTTGATAAGTTCCATCATCTCGAGTTTCTTGCGCCTGTCTTTTGCCATGCCGCTGGTGGAAGCACGGGCGATGTTTTTTTCGACAAATGTTTCGAGACGGGATATTTCTTTTTGCTGACGTTCATACTGCTTCATGGTCAATTGGTAACGTTTTTCTTTCTCAACAACATATTTGGAGTAGTTTGTATGATAGAGTGTACCAGTTCCAAGTTCTACCTCATATATTTTATCGACGGTTTTATCCAGGAAGTATCTGTCATGACTGATGATGACGACAGCGCCCTGGAAACCGTTTAAATACTGCTCCAGCCATTCCACCGTATCCATGTCCAGGTGGTTCGTCGGTTCATCGAGAAGCAGCAGGTCAGGCTTTGAAAGCAGCATTTGGGCAAGTGACAGACGTGTCTTCTGGCCGCCTGAGAATTCATCAACAGGACGATCCAGGTCGGTCACATCGAAATTCAATCCGGTCAGTACCATTTTGATATTGGAATCAATGTGGTAGCCGTCCTGATTTTCAAAGGAATTTTGCAGTCTTTCGAGCTTATTCACATAGTCCTGGTATTTCTCATGGGTATATTCATTATTTTCAAGCCACAGAGTGACTTCGTCCATTTCATCCTTCAGTGCCAGTAACTTTGCAAATGGCCGCCTCATCTCTTCCAAAACGGTCAGACTGGATTCCAAAGTCATCTGCTGGGTCAAATATCCGACGGACGTTCCTTTTGGCATGGTGAGATTCCCGCTGTCATAGCTCATTTCACGTGCCATGATTTTCATCAGAGTGGTCTTGCCTGCACCGTTCTTTCCGACTATACCTATATTTTCTCCTGATTTGATTTCCAAAGTGACTTTTTCAAAAACCAGATCAGTGACAAAAGATTTTTTTAAATTGGATAATTGCATTACGATCATAAATTTCCCTCACTTTCCTTATAGTTTACATGAGAATACTCAAAAAAACGATGGCAATTCATTTGCAATAGTAGGAAGCGATGGACTGTTTATGCTATAATAATGACATTAGTCAATGGGTAGGTGTAAATGATTGTGAATACAAAAAAGAAAATTCCAAACGCAACAATGAAGCGGCTACCTCTTTATTACAGATACTTTAAACAAGCGGAAGAAGCAGCTACTGACAGAGTATCATCAAGGGAGATAAGTGATGCTTTGGATATTGATTCAGCCACTATCCGAAGAGATTTTTCTTATTTTGGAGAACTTGGTCGTAAAGGGTATGGCTATAACGTAAAAAGTTTATTGAATTTCTTCATGGAACATATCCAGGGTACTGACAAGAAGAACATTGTGCTGGTGGGAGTAGGGAATTTAGGCAGTGCGTTACTGAATTATAAATTTAATAATTTAAGTGATAAAATGAATGTAGTCGCAGGTCTCGACAACAATGAAGAACTGATCGGTACAAAAATTAATGATGTAACAATCCATCATTCAGATGAACTTGAGTCCATCATTAAAAAAGGGAACGTAGAAGTTGCGATACTGACTTTACCGGTATCAGCAAGTCAGAAAATGGCTGAAAGACTTGTTGATGCAGGCATAAAAGGCATTTTGAACTTCACACCGACGAGATTGGATTTAGATAAAAAGATTTATGTACATAACATTGATTTAGGTGTTGAATTACAAGCATTATTCTTTTATATGAAGAACTTATAGAAAGGGGAAATAATTATGTTTACATTCTTATTACCATCAACTTTGATGATGGCTGTCGGTCCCGTCAGTCTGATCGTAATCGCTGTAGTGGCACTGATCATTTTCGGACCTAAAAAACTGCCGCAGTTCGGAAGAGCTGTCGGTTCAACTTTGAAGGAATTTAAAGATGCAACTAAAGGTTTGGCAGATGACGATGAAGACGAAGAAGATGAGAAAAAGAAAGAAACTAAGAAAATTGAATCAGAGTCATAATAATAGTGGTGGCGAAAGCCACCTTTTTTTAAGAGGTGAATCAACTTATGCAAGATGAAGAAAAGAAGGATATAATGGAGCATTTGGATGAGCTCAGAAAAAGGCTGCTCATCATAATGTACTTTTTTCTTGCTGCATTGATTGTGGGCTTTTTTTTATCCCAACCTTTAATCTATCAGATGCAGAATGCACCTTGGACAGCAAACATTCAGATGCATGCGTTTCAGGTGGCAGATCCGATTAAAATATACATAATGGTTATCATAATCATCGCATTTGTCATTATTTTACCTGTAATACTTTATCAGTTATGGGCCTTTATTGCGCCGGGACTTTACAGTAATGAGCAGAAACTGACTTTGAGCTATATTCCGATAGTGATGATTCTGATGCTGATCGGTATGGCATTCAGCTACTTCATCGTCGTGCCATACATTGTACAGTTCACTTTTGATCTGTCAGCCGATATGGGAATCGCGACGACAATCGGGATCAACCAGTACTTCGCTTTCCTGTTCAGTACGGTTCTGCCATTCGGTGTGATATTCCAAATGCCGATTCTGGTCCTCTTTTTAACACAGCTGGGTATGATTACACCCATGTTCCTTAAGAAGAACAGGAAATATGCCTATTTTATATTATTCATCATAGCGGCGATTATTGCGCCGCCGGACTTTATGACACATATAATTTTAACGATCCCGATGATTTTGCTTTATGAAGTCAGCATCGTTATTTCTAAATACGGTTATAAGAGATATTTGAAAGCCGAACAGAAAGCACTTGAAGAATCTTTGGATGAAGACTAGGGGGTAAAGTGTTGGACAGACATGAAAATATCCAATTAAAAGCGTTAGAAACGATGAGTCATAACGATTTAATTTCGTATATTGAACATGTTAACAGCTGCCCATGGCGTCAGAAATATCATGTACAGAGTGTGATTGGTTCAATCAATGCGCCGGCTGCAGTGTTTTATGACGATATCAATGAAAAATATCATCTGTTTTATACTTGGCTGCCTCTGCCGGATGAGGAAGAACAGCACTGGTACCATGTAACATCAAAGGATCTGGCGTCATTTACCAATGAAGGCCTTAAATTAAAACCTGATACTCTCTTTGACGATAAAGGTCTTTCCTCAGGTTCGTCAGTAAGCATCGAAGGCCGGGAACATATCTTTTATATCGGCCGTTCCTTGTCCCGGCAGTCATTTAAATATAAACAACTGATTGCACATATGGACGAACGGTCCAGATTGATCAAGCATACTGTGCCTCTGATTGAAAATTACGAAGATCGGTTCAGACAGTTCAAAGATTCTGAAGTAATAATGAAAAACGGCAAATATATTATATTGATCGGTGCAGAGTCCCGCAGTGAGAATGGCTGCATTGCAGTGTTTGAAGCGGATAATGAGTCCGATTTTGAATACAAAGGTATTCTGGAAACAGACCTGGAAGAATTCGGCTGGCTGTGGGAGTATCCCGACTACTTTTCTGTGGACGGCAGAGACATCCTGGTGTTTTGCCCTCAGGGCGTCGACAGATACGGCAATTATTTCAGAAATAATTTTCAGTCAGGTTACCTCGTCGGACAAATCGACTTCGATGATTACTCCATGAATCATGGTGAATTTAAAGAATTTGATGCGGGTTTTGATTTTTATGCGCCTAAAGTATTTACCGATCAGGATGACAGACAGGTCGTCATAGGAAACTTGAGCATGCCGACGACAACATATCCGACAGATAAATTTCATTATGGCCACTGCCTGAGCATTCCTAGAGTTTTGAATGTAGAAGGAGAAAAGATCATACAGACACCCCATCCAGATCTGGTCAATTTAAGAGAGAATGAAGTGACTGCCCTCGGTTATTTTAAACAGTACAATAAACGCATGATAGATTTTTACGGTGATGCCTACGAACTCATCGTGGAATTCAATGATTACGATGCGAGTGAAATTTATTTGAACCTGCGCGTGGGCAAAAGAAATGAAACGCGGCTGATTTATAATGTCGAAGAGCGTATGTTCAAACTCGATACTTCTTTCAGTGGTGAGTATCCTGAAGGTGTAGAGGAATGCGAGCGCCATGTGTACCTTGACAGTCCGCTGAACAAACTTCAAATATTCATGGATGTTTCAAGCCTGGAGATCTTTATTAACGACGGTGAGGCGGTCATGAGTGCCAGGATTTTTCCGGAAGAGGATGCCAGGGGAGTTGAATTATCCACTGAGACAGGGCAGTGTTATGTGAACCTGGTTCGCTATGACTTGAAGCCTTTTGAAAATGAAAAAATTATATATCAGAATTAATATGATGAATTTGTAAATTTTAGTAATTTATTGCTAAATTATCTTCAAAGTCATGAAATCATGTTATAATTAACTAAATATTTCTAGTAATTGAGCGGAATCAATAAGTTTGGGGGAAATTATATGTTCTCGGTACTGAGCCAAATAAGTAAAAGGCAAGAATACATGACACCAGTTGAACAGCGTATAGCAACATTCATTCTCGAAAACCCAAGGAAAGTCATCAATATGCCCGTCAAAGACATTGCCATCAGCAGTAACACCAGCGATGCGGCCATCGTCAGATTTGCAAAAAGAGTGGGGCTGGCAGGCATTAAAGAATTGAAAGTGGAATTGGCAAAAGAACTTCACACTCTGGAGAAGGAAAACATATCAAGAGTGATCGATTTGGAAGCCGATAATCACAAAGATATTTTTGACAAAGTGTTTAAAAATACGATACAGGCACTTTATAATACAGAAAAGATTGTCAGCCGTGATGTGATGAAAGAAGCCGCTCATCTGATATTGGAGGCAAATAACACTTTCATATACGGCGTCGGTGATTCTGCGAATGTAGGACAGGATATGGAGCAGAAGCTTCATCGTGTTAATGTGAATGCATTTTTCACGGCAGATAAGTATTTATGCTTTACCAGATTGTCCAATGCGGCAGAAAATGATGTTTTATTCGTCATCACACTTTCAGGTAAGACCGCAGAAGTGATAGAAGTGGTTAAGAAAGCGAAGGCGCTCGGCGTTACAACTATCATTCTGACGCAAAACCATGCTTCAATCGGCAAGAGACATTCAGACCTGGCAATTGAAATTACGGAAGAAGAGACCAACATCCAGTACATGAACATGACCAGCCGTATTGCCCAGCTGGTTATCTGCGATGTTTTATTCTTCTATGTATGCAGAGAACTCGGGACCCCGGCATATGATAATATTATAAAAACATATGATGCCACCCATTAGAAATCCAGTAAAACGATGAAGAGCCGGTCAAAATGACCGGCTCTTTTTTAAACGGATAAATATTACATAATCATATTGCTTGAAACAATATTGAAATAATTGATGACTAGTATTAAAGCTGTGTTACATATTGCAAAAATTGTAGATACAGATTGGAAATTTTTATATACTTATCTTATCAGTTTAGGATGGACTTAGATATTTCAGTATGGAGGAATAGATATGAATAGAAAATCGATGAAAATCTCACTAATATCCATACTCATTTCATCAACTCTTTTTAATATGACAAACAATACACTTGCTAATACAGAAGATGATATAGAAGAAAACAACCCCGAAGAATATATAGAAGAACAATCTGAGGGAGATGAATTTGAGGATAGCACTTACGAATCCGAAAATGATGCTTATGAAGAGGAATCAACAGAAGAAACATATGAAACCTTTAATCAGACTACCGTTATAGAGGCGTCCGAAGAAACGGCAGAAACTGAGCAGGACAGTGAAAATGAAGAAGGATCATCAGTGCCTGAGCAGGAAATTACTGAGGTCAACAACGAGGAAAGTGAATCGGATGAAAACACCGAAGAAGCTCAGGATGCTGGTCAGGAGCCTGCAGATGAATCCGATATTGAAACAGAGCCAGACGACGAAATTTTAGTACCTGAAGAAGACTTTGGCGGTGACAGAACTGAAGAACCGTCGGAGGAGCCGGGTCAGAATGATGGTACTGGCGGCAGCGGAGGCTCAGAAGAAAATCGGGAAACCGGCGAAGATCAAAGTAACATTGAACAACCGGAAAATGATAATGATGGCAATGAACAGACAGAGCCTGAAAATCAGGAAGACATCAATGATGATGTGAACGGGGATGCTCCAATTGAAGAATCTCCAGAGTCTGATGAAACTGCCGAGGACAAAGACGGAATTGATCCGGAAGATGGTTCGGGCGGTGGAGAATCGTCTGAAGGCGATACTGAATTCGAAGGACAAGAACCTGGGACTGATCATGAAATGTCAGGTGATGGTAATACAGAAAGCCCAGATGATACAGGTGATCAGAATAATGGGAAACAGGAAAATCAACAATCTGTAAACGATGGTGATCTTCCTTATGGCAGTGGCGGAGCTGCCTCAGGTCCAAACGGTCAGGAGACTGATTACGGTACTTCAGATACTGATGAGGCAAATCAGACTGAAGGTGTAATTGAGGGAGAACAGGAAACCGGTGGGGAAGACCAGCAGAATGAAGCTCAACAAAATAAAAAATCAGGTGCAGCCGGCAACAAGCTGTATCGCTATAATTATGGTGATATTTTAAACGGCATTGACTTGAGGCCGGGTACAACAGAAGAGAATTACTCGACACTGGATAAGAGAATCAATCGCATCATGACTTCTAAAATCGTCCAGGAAGATGATATGACCGAAGAGGAAATATTAGAACTGGAAGAAGAAATCAAGAATGAATCCGGTGTAGTATCTGCATCTTCGGACAGAGATGCTCTACCCAACACGGGTGATACGAACCAATATAACTATCTCTACAGTTTTGTATTGATTTTAGCCGGAGGCATTTTATTTTCCTTAACAAAAAGACCTGGAAATGAACAATAAATAACTTGAATACCGAAGCGAGTGTGAATCCATAAGGATTGCACTCGCTTTTTCAGTGTAATGATACTGTACATGATTTTATGCAGCCCCGTGCCGTGGCGACCAAACGATGGCACGGGGCAAAAATCAACCTAAAATAAAACAGGATAAAACCTCGTTGAAGGTTCTATCCTGTCCATGAATTCAATATTACAGTTTTGTATCATCGATGGAGTACAGGTAATCACTGACTTCTTCGACGACTTCTTTCAGACTGTCTTCTTCAAATGGTGATTTCAGTTTTGCTGCTTCAACCAATGAATTGAATGGCAGTGATCCGCCGAGCTTACATAATGCAAGGTAGTCTTTCCATGCTGCATCAAAATCCTCTTTGGCACGTTTCCAGAACTGGATTGCACAGATTTGTGCGAGGGTGTAGTCGATGTAGTAGAATGGTGCACCGAATACATGGCCCTGATAATGCCAGAACGAACCGCTTTCGAGTGGTTCAACACCATCATAGTCTCTGTGCGGTAAATATTTTTGCTCAAGTTTTTTCCATTCACCACGGCGTTCTTTTGGTGTGAGTTCAGGATTCTCATAAACGATGTGCTGGAATTCATCAATCGCCACACCGTACGGCAGGAATGAAATATCACTTGCCAGGTGTGAGAACTTGAATTTATCCGTATCTTCTTCAAAGAACAGGTCCATCCACGGATAAGTGAAATACTCCATGCTCATTGAATGGATTTCAGCAGATTCGAGAGTCGGGAACTGATACTCGGGTACATCGAAATCGCGTGACATATACGATTGGAAAGCGTGGCCGGCTTCATGAGTCAGCACAGTGACATCTCCGAGTGTCCCGTTAAAGTTTGAGAATATGAATGGTGAATCATATTCCGGGATGAAAGTGCAGTAGCCGCCGCCTTCTTTACCTTTTTTGGCTTCAACATCAAACAGTTCGCGCTCTGTCATAAATGTATAGAACTCATCCGTTTCAGGTGAAAGTTCCTTGTACATTTTCGCACCGTTTTTCATGATATCTTTCGTTTTGCCTTTAGGCGCCGCATTACCTGTCAGAAAATGAAATGACTCATCATATGATTTCAGATCGGACAGCCCGATGCGTCTGCCCTGGCGTTCTTTCAGCCTGGTTACGACGGGGACAACATAATCTGCAACCTGGTCTCTGAATGTTTCGACCATATCGCGGTCATAGTCGATTCTGTTCATTCTTACATAGCCAAGTTCGACAAAGTCCTGGTAGCCGAGTTCTTTGGCAATTTTATCTCTTGTTTTTACAAGTTTGTCGTAAATGTCATCTATCGTTTCAAGGTTGTCTCCCATAAAGCCCTGGACAGCTTCGGTTGCTGCTTTACGTACGCTTCTATCAGGGTTTTCCATATATGGGCTGAATTCTGAAAGGTTTAAAGTTTTGCCGTCAAATTCAATTTCAGCACCTGCCAGCAGTTTGGAATATTGGGTGGATAGTCTGTTTTCTTCCTGAATTAATTCCTTTACCGCAGGGTCATAACTTTTCAGCTGGTTTTCAGCAAGAGCGAAAAGCTGTCTGCCATATAGATCCTCGAGGTCAAATCGAAAATCACTGTTTACGATTGCATCATAATATTTGTTGTTTATTTCTGTGATGACAGGATCATACTCATCGAAAAAGTTTCTTTCCGTATCATAAAATTCATCTTTTGTATCGATGGATGCACGGATATGTGCGAGTGTCGCCATTGTATCCACATGGTTGAAAATCTTGTTCAATTCGTCTATGACTGTGCTTTGTTCATTCGCATCTTCTGCTTCCTCAAATTTTTCAATCAGCTCAGATACCTCTTTAGATATCTTTTGCAAATCGGGTCTTTCATACTTATAGTCCTGAAACTTCGTGACCATTTTGTTTCCCCCTTATCGTTATTCATAAATATTCTATCATAACCACCCGGCGACAATCTAAAATTTGATAGTCGCAAATTCCTTGAACAGGATATTTTTATTAAAATAAAGGGTATATATACTTAACGGCTAGGAGGAATAAAATGATTGAAATCGATGATGAACTGGAATTCAGACTTGGAGAAATCACAAGGAAGACACATGATGCGGACATTCCTGTGATGATTATAATAGAAGGGCCCCCGGCATCTGGGAAATCATGGCTGTCCAACGCGCTCTATATGGCGCTCGATGCCAAATATACAGATTTTGTGGCGACGAGACCGCCGAGGGACATCGATCTGCGCTATCCATTCATGCAGCGGTTTTGGAATCACTTGCCGAAAGCAGGGGATGTGAACATCCACTTCAGAAGCTGGTATGCACAATATATCGAATATAGGGAAGCGGGTGTAACCGAGAACATTGCCGTTGAAATTAAAAAGATATCCGGAGACATGGAAAACTTTGAAAAGACACTCGACCAGAACGGATATGAGTTTATAAAGTTCTATGTGAATACATCTGAAGAAGTGAGACGGAAACACTTGGATGAATTAAAGGATAATCCGACTTTAAAATGGAAAGCCGAGGAATTTGAAGAACATCTTGAATTATTTGATTATGAAAAAGAAATGCAGGATTTCATCAATCAAGAGCAGCATATTCCATGGACAGAAATTGATTTTGAAGATAAAAATGAAGCGATTAATACGATGTTTAAAACCATAATCGACACTCTTGAAGAAAGAATTGAAAAAGAGCGGACGACTGCTGTAGAAAGAATCGTCAGTGATTTCACCAAATATTTTGAGTCGGATCTGTTCACTTTTGATTTTGATAAGGAAAAGTTGTCAAAAAAGGAATATAAGGAAATATTGCCTGAACTGCAGTTGAAAATGCGTGATATCCAGTTTCAGCTGTATCAGCATAAAATTCCGCTGATTCTCGTGTACGAGGGCATGGATGCGGCAGGTAAAGGCGGTAACATTAAACGGACACGCCAGCAGCTGGATCCGACAGGGTACACAATCAATGCGGTCAGCACACCTTCTGATATTGAACTTGCACATCATTATTTATGGCGTTTTGCTACGGATATTCCACGCAGCGGACATATCGGTTTCTTTGACCGCAGCTGGTATGGAAGAGTACTGGTGGAAAGGGTGGAAGGATTAGCGAGCCAGAAAGAATGGAGCCAGGCTTACGATGAGATCAAAGACTTTGAGAAATCACTTTGTAATTCAGGGGCAGTCATCCTTAAGTTTTTCCTGTCATTGGATAAAGATGAACAGCTGGAACGTTTTGAAGAAAGGGAAGAGAACGTTGAAAAACAATGGAAGATTACAAAAGAAGACTGGAGAAACAGGGAAAAATGGGATGAATATCTTGAAGCCTCAGAAGATATGATAAGGGAGACGAGTACTGAATATGCACCATGGCATATCATACCGGGAAATAATAAAAAATATGCACGGATAGAAGCTTTAAAGAAAATAATATATGCTTGTGAAAAGGCGTTAAATGATGAGCGGGATTAATTTTTCATGTATAATTTAAAATAAAGTTTATTGAATGGAAAGAGGAAACCAACATGAAAAAATATTTAATTCCAATTGGAGTTTTCATAGGACTCATTATACTTGTCGCAATTTTAATTGTTCCGAGATACAACTCATTGGTTAATCTCGATGAAGATGTGAATAATGCAGAATCCAATATTGATACCCAGCTGCAAAGACGTGCCGATCTGATTCCGAACCTGGTCAATACGGTTCAGGAATATGCAGATCATGAAGAGGAGGTCTTCACGGATATTGCAGAGGCAAGAAGCAACATAACGAATGCCGACAATATGGAAGAGGTGTCTGAAGCGGATTCCGATATGAGGTCAGCTCTATCCAGATTGATTGCGGTGGCTGAGAATTATCCTGAACTCCAGGCGAGTGAGCAGTTCACAGGACTGCGTGATGAACTTGCCGGTGCTGAAAACAGAATTGCTGTTTCAAGACAGGACTACAATACCACTGTTCAGGAATACAACAGAAATACAAGAACATTTCCCGGTAACTTGATTGCAGGCATTTTTGGCTTTGAAGAGAAACCGTATTTCGAAGCGGACGAATCTGCGGATGAGGTGCCTGAAGTCGATTTTGATTCAGGTGAAGACGACTCTGGTGATGAGTAATGAAACACTGGTTGCTGATCATTACAGCTGTGTTCCTCTCCTTATCTTTCAGTCCGGATACTTTTGCGAAAACCGACCTGCCTGAAATTGACACGGAGAACTACTTCGTGCAGGACCATGCAGATGTTCTGAGCCCGGAGGCCACAGAGTCATTAAATGACTTGGGAGAGCACCTTGAAGAAGGGACCGGAGCGGAACTTCTATTGATGACGATGCCAACCGTCGGTCAGGAACATCGTCAGGATTATGCGCTCAGAATCCTGAGGGAATACGGTGTCGGCAAAGAAGAGCATGATAACGGCATCGTCATATTCCTGAACTTGGACAACGGCAATGAATTTAATAATCGCGGAGTTGATATCCAGGTCGGGTACGGCGTCGAGGGTTACTTAAACGATGCTAAAATCGGCAGAATCATTGATGACACTGCAATGGACAGTTTTCAGAGTGCAGCAGATGCCCATGATGAAAGTGCTGCAAATGCATATTATGAAGAGGGGCTGGTGAATTTATACAATGCAATTTATCAGGAATCACTGGATGCCTACGGATACACAGACGGGGAGTTCACGAGGGAAAAACCGGCTGATGACGAACTCAGCCTGTTTAATATCATTGCCAGAATCATTTTTATGATGGTGGCGATATATGTTCTCTATAAACTGTTCTCAAATAATTCAGGAGGCCCGGGCGGACCGGGCGGCAGAAACAGGCGCAGACGAAGAAGACGCGGCGGGCCTGTCGTGCTGTTCCCGCCTTCCGGAGGCGGCGGCTTTGGCTCGGGCGGCGGTTCGGGAGGATTTGGCGGTTTTGGCGGAGGCTCCGGCGGCGGTGGCGGCGCCGGCCGTGGATTTTAGCACAAAAAAAGACTGGAGAAATCCAGTCTTTTTTGTGTGCATTAAATTATTAGAATAAAATATTTTTTACGATGGAAAATGCAATGCCGAGTGTTTCCTCAAGTTGTTGAAGTTCTTCAATCTGCTCCCCGAAAATCACCTGCAGACCGACAACGAGACCATTCATTATTATATGAATGACTACCGGGACAAGCAGACGTCCGGTCATCACATATAAGAAGCTGAACGCATAACTCATTGCCAGATAGATGATGATATGGGTGAAGTCAAAGTGTGCAACGGCGAATATTAAACCGCTAACTAAACCGGCAACTAAGAAAGCGAGCACTTTATACCATATATTTTTCATTGAAAACAGAGTGTAGACTTCAGCAAAGATTGCACGTCTGAATACATATTCTTCTATGATAGGACCGAGCAGCACCACAATCAGAATCATCAGCGGCATGGATTCAATCATGTCTATGATTTCATTTGTATTCTGACTTTCCACCGGGTTGCCAAATATATTTACATTGATCATCGCTGCAATAACCTGTGAGGCATATGCAAGGATCACACCGCCGACAATCCAGACGAGAGTGACGGGTATATCAGTCTGCGGTCCTCTTTCAATCGCATTTTTATTCTGATGAAGGCCGCCGATAATGACGACAAGAATGGTACCGATCAAAAATGCAATGAACTGATAAGGAATGATTGCAGTGATCAGTTCCTCAGGGCCCAGCTCCGGACTGGTGAACCCCATTATAATACCGACAGGTATGACGGCGAGCTGAACGCCGATGAATATCAGTAAAATTAAAGCACTATTAATTTGTCGATTTCTAAAAAGTTTCTTCAAACGATTCCCTCCAATGGCAATAAAATTATTTTACATGAAATCGAAGTCAACTTAAAGCAATATAAAACACTTGCAATTTTGACCTTCTTTGATTATTATATTAATTGTTAGCACTGAAGC
>Ga0079225_10001321_pt1 | contig 13874 bp, 15 predicted proteins | sample Poulit2012_FD_76344 | JGI IMG/M metagenome (GOLD analysis project Ga0079225, IMG submission 76344) | Agricultural soil microbial communities from Georgia to study Nitrogen management - Poultry litter 2012 | ecosystem: Environmental > Terrestrial > Soil > Agricultural land | place: USA: Georgia...
GCCCTATCCAAGCCAAGCCGCTCTTGGCCCGCAGAGCCCAAAGCACAAACAAAAAAGCCTAATGCTACCTAGCAATAATGGCCTGCTTCACATTAAGACCCCGTTGAAGCCTCTGGGGCTTTGGGCGGTGAAACCGGGCCAGCCACTTCAGAAGACGAAACCGAATCGGCCTTTGCTTCAGGTTGCTCGGTTTCAGCCCCAGCCTGCTGCTGTTGCTGCTCTTCGATGTAGCTCAGGGCAGCGGGTACTTCCTCGATAAATCGGTCTATCCCCAACTTGCGCACCAAGCCCATACGGCTCAGCATGCTTTTGACGGTCGAGTTTACCTCGGTGAGCACCACAATGGTGTCTTGTTTCAAGAGCTCGGAAAGTACTTTTTCCAATGCCTGCAAGGCAGTACCATCAATAAAAGGCACATACCTTAGGCGTAAAACTACTGCCCGCCTGTCCTTGGCCGTCGCTGACAGGGCTTGTTCAAAAGACTCGACAGCAGCAAAGAATATTGGCCCCTCGACCACAAAAACAGCGGTATGCTTTGGCAGGCGCAAATCAGGGGCATGGGCAAACTCGCGCTTTAGTGCCTTTTCACTGAGGATACGCACCTTGACGCTATCAGCCATGTTTTTCAAGAACAACAGCATGGCCACAATAACCCCAATATTGACGGCAACCACCAAATCAGTAAACACGGTCAAAAAGAAAGTCACCAGCAAAATAAATACATCTGCTTTGGGTGCTCGGCGAATCATGTGATACACCATTTTGGGCTGGCTCATGTTCCAGGCCACCATGAATAAAATGGCAGCCAACGTCGCCAAGGGAATGTTTGCAGCCAAGGGGGCAAAAATCAGCACTACCAAAACCAGGGTAATCACATGCACAATACCCGCAAGCGGGCTATTACCGCCATTACGAATATTGGTTGCCGTGCGAGCGATAGCCCCGGTTGCCGCAATACCAGCAAACATAGGGGCCAACACATTGGCCACGCCCTGACCAAAAAGCTCTTGGTTAGAGTTATGGCGGGTATCAGTCATATTGTCTGCTACAACAGCCGACAACAATGATTCAATAGCCCCGAGCATGGCAATCGTAAACGCGGGACCAATCAGACTTAACATGGTCTGAGGGCTAAGGTCAGGCAAGGCAAAGGGAGGCAAACCGCGCGGGATCTCCCCAAAAGTAGAACCAATGGTCGCCACACTGGGAAATTTGAAAATGGCTTGCACAATGGTCAGCACCACTAAAGCAACCAATGGGCCAGGCACCCGCGCCATCCTGGGGATGCGCGGCGCATAAATCACCAATAAAAGCGAGGCCATCCCAATGAAGGTGGTCATTAAATCTAGCTGCGGCAGGTGCTGTAGTAAAAATATAATTTTTTCATGGAAGAGGCGCCCTTCAACCATCGGCAGGCCAAAAAAATCCTTCCACTGCCCAACCCAAATAATCACCCCAATACCAGCGGTAAAACCGATAATGACAGGCGCAGGAATAAAGCGTATCACCGCCCCCAAGCGGGCAATGCCCATGATAAGCAGCATGACGCCAGCCATCAGGGTGGCCGTTTGCAAACCACTAACCCCGTGATCGGCAACAATGCCGGAAAGAATGACAATAAATGCGCCGGTCGGGCCTGCTATTTGCACGCGACTGCCGCCCAGCAGCGTCACAGCCAGACCTGCAACAATAGACGTGTAAATTCCTTGTTCGGGCTTGACCCCCGACGCAATGGCAAAGGCCATGCCCAATGGTAAAGCGACTACCCCAACAATGAGGCCCGCAATAATGTTTGGCAACCAATTTTTGCGCGCAAACAAGCCTGCACGCTTGGCTTCTAATAAAGCGATCATCCTTGTGTGTTGCTTTGTATAAAAAGGTAAATAAAACCACCGAAAAGATACATTATAGCGAGCTTGGTGCCCATTCTATATACTGCCTTGGTAGTCACTAGACAGAAAAACAAAGGCGGCCCAGAAAAAACAAAAGCCCTTTTTTCCGCTGATTATCCCTTTCAAGCTGATTTCCTTTGTAATAAACGCAAACTATTAAGAACCACTAATAAACTGGCGCCAACATCGGCGAAAACTGCCATCCACATGGCCACCTGCCCAAACACCGCCCATACCAAAAAAATGGCCTTGATACCCAGCGCGGTACCGATATTTTGGGTCAAAATGGTATGCAAACGCTGCGATAATTGCATTAACCAATTCATTTGGCCAAGTTCGTCATTCATGATGGCCACATCGGCCGTTTCTATGGCCATATCCGAACCGAGGCTACCCATGGCAAAGCCTATATCGGCTTCTGCCAGCGCGGGGGCATCATTGATGCCATCACCCACCATGCCCACCACATGATGCTGGCGTCGGGCCCGCACCAGCTCAAGTTTTTGCGCGGGCAGCAAATCGCCATAGATATGATCAATGCCTAACTGGTTGGCCACATGAGCCACAGCAGCCCGCGTATCCCCGGACAATATGGCCAACTGTACGCCACGGGCCTTTAGTTGGTCTAGGCTCTGGGCGACGCCAGGTTTAAGTGTATCTTGTAATAAAAACAGGGCCTGCAACTTGTCGTTGGCGCTAAGGTATACGAATGAAGCGCCCTGTTCGCAGCCTTTGTGATACACCGACTTTAAGGCATCAGGTAGCAGTTCCTCGGCCTTGGGTTGGCGATCAAGCACCCCAACCGCCCAGTAAAGTTGGCCAAGTTTGTACTGCACCCCATCTATGGTACTTTGCACACCGCGTCCAGGCAAAGCCTCGAAATCGGCCGCCCGGGCTTCGCCCTGGGACGCTACCCCACTAGCCTGAGCACCCAGCCCCTGACTAATAGCCATGGATGAGGGATGATCCGAGCGGCTAGCCAAGTAATGGGCTACGCCAAGCACAGCGTCAACGTGCTTGGCATCTGCAAGCGCATAATCGGTTAATTGGGGTCGCCCACTGGTCAACGTACCTGTTTTATCCAGGGCCAGAAAACTTAAACCACGCACCCGTTCAAGATAGGCACCGCCCTTGATCAAAATGCCATGACGAGCAGCCACCGCCAACCCGCTAACCACCGCGACCGGCGTGGATATCACCAAAGCACAAGGGCAAGCGATTACTAATAATACCAAAGCCTTGTAGGCTGCCTCATACCACCCCAGCCAACCAACCAAAGGGGGCAACACGGCAATAAATATGGCCATTAAGACCACAATTGGGGTGTATACCCGAGCAAATCGATCGACAAAGCGTTCTAGCGCCGCCTTACCCTGCTGGGCTTCCTGGACCGCCTGGGCAATACGCGCCAGCGTGCTTTCCTCGGCCCCGCCCTGAGTGCGTACCAATAGCTCGGCCATGCCATTAATACTGCCCGCATATACAAAGGCCCCACTAGACTTGGCAACCGCCATGCTTTCACCAGTGATAGGCGCCTGATTAACCTCGGACTGCCCTTGCTCAACCACCCCATCCAGGGCAATACGCTCACCCGGCCGAACTCGGATCAAACTGCCCGAGGGTACTGCTGCCGTTGGCTGTTCACGCCAAACCTGCTCATCGTCGAACCAAACATGTACATGGTCGGGGGCAATGGAAAGCAATTGTTCAACCGCATGCCGCGCGCGTGCCAACGAACGCGCCTCGATCCACTCTGCCAGCGCAAAAAGCGACATGACCATGGCTGCCTCAGGCCACTCGCCAATCAGTACTGCCCCCGTCACGGCAATGCTCATCAGGGCGTTAATATTCAAGTTTTTATTTTTGATAGCCACCCAACCCTTGCGGTAGACTTGGCCACCCGATAGGAGAATGGCAACTAGCGCCAGAACAAACCAAGCCCAATGTTGCCCTTGCCACCAACTGCCCAACTCGGCAACGAGGGCAAAGCCTACAGCCACACTGATACGCAACAGCTGCTGACGCTGCCTTTCATGCTGCGCCGTCGAGTTAGTCGGCCTGGATTTCTCTTGCTCAGCCGACACTGGTGTAAGTCCCAGCTCTTTAATGGCTTGTTCAATTTGCGGCTCAAGTCCATGCTCATGTTGCACCAACAAAGTACGCCGCATCAGCTGAAACTGTAGCTGTTCAACACCAGCCATTGGCTCTAGCCGCTTGCGCAGCAAACGCTCTTCTGTGGGGCAATCCATCTCTTCGATGAGCCATTGGCTGCGGGTTTGCCCCTGAGGCAAAGGCGCATCAACAAAAGCAGCAGCGGCGGCAAACTCAGCCCCTGCCGCTGCTGAGTCATGGCCATGCCCGTGGTGGTGCTCGTGATGATGATCATCGTGATCACCATGCGTGCAAGCTCGCCCATCCCCGGGCGTGACCTCGCGCTCTTGCTGAAGTTCGTGCTGAGCCATGGCATCGCGATCGGCAATAGACAAACTGGAGTGTCGTGTCGGCTTGAAACTCATCTATCAACCTTATCCGTTCATAAAATCTTGGTAGACGCACCTTGTAGATGCTTCCCTATAGTAAACACCCTACAGCTACTACAGGGTCAAATCAGATGCCATAAAAAACGGCCAACACCAAGATTCAGCATGCATGACACATGAACACCGCCCAGCCTACGCCTCAAAATGCAAACAAAGGGCAAAAAATAGCCGCTATTGGGCTAATACACTGGGCAAGCAAAAGACTAAGAATAATCGCGGCCACACGGCCAGACTGTCAAGCTGGATTTGTTAAGATGAAGAGAGCAACAGAGATGAAGAACGAAAGGGGATATCATGAAAATCGGAGAATTGGCCCAAAAAACCAACACTGCCGTTGAAACTATTCGTTATTACGAACGTGTGCAGCTGCTGCCTACCCCAAAGCGCAAAGAAAATAACTATCGCGTTTATACCAATTTTCATTTGGAACGGCTGCGCTTTATCCGCAACTGCCGCAGTTTAGACATGACGCACGAAGAGATACGAACCCTGTTGTTTTACCTAGATGCCCCTAGCGGTAACTGCGACCCGGTTACCGCCCTGATTGATGAGCATTTGGAGCATGTTGATGTGCGTATCAAAGAGCTCAATCATTTGCGAGAGCAGCTGTTCGAGCTGCAACACGTGTGCCAGCATGATGGAGATACCACCAGTTGTGGCATTTTAAAAAGCTTGCTGGATATGGAACCCATTGAAAAGCCCCAAGGGGACACGCATTTATAAACAACATTAAGAAACAATTTTGACAAACAAATAATTATTCGTCTTCTTTGTCTGGCGAGCAAAAAATTTGGTACAAAGTTTCCATCACGCGTAAAACATCCGCATTGGCAATACGATAATACACGAACTTTCCATCCCGGCGCGTCGCCACCAAACCGTCCTTGCGCAAAACGGTTAACTGCTGTGATAAAGTAGGCTGCTGAATGCCACCCTCTCTACCAATATCGGTGACATTCTTCTCACCTTCGACCAATAAACACAAGATCATCAGTCGGTCAGGATTAGCCAAGCGACTTAACAAAGTTGCCGCTTCCTCAGCCACTGTATGCAAAGCTTGAACTTGCAGATAGTTCGTATTGTCAATTTTCGTCATTATCATCGCTACTGTTTTAACACTATATAAAATGATATATTGTCAGTATAGTCTAAGTATTTATTTAAGGCTTCAATAATGGCTAACGTACAGGTTATACCTTTTTTTGACCCGATTACTTCAACCTATTCTTATGTTGTCCACGCTGAAGGCCACGCCGAATGTGCCATCATCGACTCGGTCCTTGATTACGAGCCCAATGCCGCCCGTATCAGCACCAGCTCCGCGCAAAAAATTGTCGATTATGTGCGGGCTCACGAGCTCACCGTACAATGGATACTGGAAACCCACGCCCATGCCGATCACTTGTCTGCCTCAGCCTGGCTAAAAGAACAACTCGGCGGCCAAACCGCCATTGGCGCGCCCATTAGCACCGTTCAGTCCACCTTTAAAAAAATCTACAACTTGGGTGACGAGGTGCACATCGACGGTCGACCCTTTGACAAGCTGTTGCACGCTGGCGAGCAATTTCACATTGGCCCCCTAGAGGTCGATGTGCTGCATGTGCCCGGTCACACCCCAGCCGATATGGCCTACCATGTTCACGGCGCAGGTATCTTTATTGGTGATACCATGTTTTTGCCAGATGTAGGCACGGCACGCTGTGATTTTCCCGGGGGCTGCGCCCGCCAACTATATCAGTCCATTAAAAAGCTATTAAGCTTTCCCGAAGACACTGTGCTGTTCATGTGTCATGACTACCCCCCCGAAGGACGCGAGCCTAATTATCGCTGCACCGTGGGCGAGCAAAAGCGTCATAACATTCATGTAAATGATAGCATTTCCGAAGAGGAGTTTATCACCATGCGCCAGACCAGGGACGAAACCTTGGCCATGCCGCGCCTGCTACTGCCTTCATTACAAGTAAATATCCGGGCCGGAGAATTACCCGAGGCAGAAAGCAACCAAACACGCTATCTAAAGATACCGCTTAATTTATTTTAAACGCAGATAGAAAAAAGATAAGAGCTTGCCGCCTATACCCCCAAAAAGCCTAGGGGTATCGGCGGACACCCAGCATGTTTATTTCTATTTTCACCCCACCTGGGGTATTTTTTTGCCGTAAACCCTGCCTGCTTAACTGCTTTAGACCCACCACCATCCGATGCCAAGCCCACCGTTGTTGGATATCTGCTATTTGCTTTGCAAATAATCCCGATCCATAAAGGTCAGCACCCACTCGGGTTTATAAGTTACCAAGCCCGCCAGGCACATGCCATTTAAAACCCCTTCTGGAAAGAGCATTAGCAACACAATCACAAAGTAGTCATCCATGATAACATACCACTGATAGGCGCCTATCAGCTTGTAATACAAAGCAAAACTGAACATTTGGATAGCAATGGTCAACGCTGCATTAAAAAAGCCAGCAATGAAAATATAAACAAACAAATGCCGGCTGAGATAACTGCGAGTCAGCAAAAACACGAGATAGGTGAAGCTGATGGGCAAGAGCATGCCAATAAACAAATTCACCCCAAATTCTTGCCAAGGGTACACACCCAAGATGGTCAAGATAACCAGCGCCAATGGGGCCACCACAATGCTCAGGCGCCAGCCCAGCATCAAGGTGACGGCCGTCAGCCCCAAAAAATGCACTTCAAGCCCTGGCTGTATCCCTGTCTTTAATGTCCACAAAAAAATCAGTCCCAAGACACAGGACATGGCCAACTGCCGCAGCTGACTTTCTTTAAGCAGCTCGCGCAATTTGAGATGCTCTAATGCCGTTCTGATAACCGCAACAGAACCCCCGAGAAACAAAACTTGCAAAAACCAAACCATAAAACTTGTTCGACTGCACGCACAAAGCCATCAAAACCCCCATTGTACGCCTGTCCCCCTTTAGGGCTGGCAGATATTTTTTAAGCTTTAATGATTGCTCTTGCCAAACGCAGAAAAAGTTGCTACTATAAAAAGCTTAGGTGGTTAAACACGGTGCATTTTTAAAAAAATTTTCGCCTTGTTTAATTTGACATTTGCTTGCAGGCAACTATGCTTTTTATAGGTTTCACTTGCCACTTGCAAATTTTTTTAAAACCATCTAGAATTATGTTTTTTCCCCGATAGCTCAGTCGGTAGAGCGACGGACTGTTAATCCGCAGGTCGCAGGTTCGATCCCTGCTCGGGGAGCCAAAATTCACCTTGTCATTCAAGGGCATAAAGCCACCGCTTAGGTGGCTTTTTTGTTTTCTGCTTTGCTCTTATCCTTAACATTGCTCTGTTATGGAAGCCCTGTTGAGCCTTATTTTAGAAGCCCTATTTTGGGGGCCCGTTTTGGGCTGAGCCCCTCTGTTTTAAGCTTAGCATCGGCCAGTTTTTAGACTTAGCATTGGCCTGTTTTAGGGGTCGTTTGTTTTTCACAGCACTCGGCCATCAGATACTCTACCAGCCTCATAAGCGCAGATGTATTGGCGCGGTAGCGTTGAAACCTTCCTTCTTGTTCAACAGATACCAAGCCAGCATGCACCAGGGTCTTAAGATGGAAGGACAAATTGTTGGGCGGGATGCCCAGCTGCGTACTCACTTCGCCGGCAACCAAGCCATCCTCGCCAAACTGTACCAGCAACTTTACGATCTCAAGCCTTAGCTCTGAAGCCAAAGCGTCGAATTTACTTACCGCTTGCTTCTTATCCATGCCGACCTATCCCCTAGACTTAAAAATACGTTTTCTGGCGCTAAGCAATAAAACCTTAAAACACACCAATAATACAGGCATGATACGCAAAAAGCTGCCTTTCGCCATGTTATTAAACCCAAAAATATCCATCGGCACTGCGCCCTCAACCGAGTTTTTGCCCTTAATACAGTGCGCCTAAGCGAAGGGCCAAAGCTACTAATGTGATCAGCAAAACAGGCGATGTTAAAACCAGCCCTACCCTGAAGTAATAACCCCAGCTAATGGTGGTGCCTTTTTGGGCCAGCACATGCAACCACAATAGAGTTGCCAGACTGCCTATAGGGGTAAACTTCGGTCCTAAATCGCTGCCAATCACATTGGCATAGATCATTGCCTCCTTAACGAAGCCATCAGCGGCAGAGGCATCAATAGACAATGCCGTTGTCAGCACAGTGGGCATATTATTCATGATAGAAGACAGCACCGCCGACAGCACACCGGTACCTAAGGCAGCCCCCCATACCCCGCCTTTGGCGAACTCATTAAGCAGCAAAGCAATGTGATCGGTCAAACCGGCATTACGTAAGCCATAAACAACCAGGTACATGCCCAGTGAAAAAATAACAATTTGCCAAGGTGCGCCGCGCAAAACTTTTTGGATGCTGATCACATTTCCACGTGCCGCCACCAATAACAACAAAGCCGCCGCAACAGCAGCCACCGCGCTCACAGGCACGCCCAAGGGCTCCAAGCCAAATAACCCAATAAGCAGCAAAGTCAAAACGAACCAACTTGCTTTAAAGGTCACTGGGTCTTTAATTGCTTGAACAGGCTGAGGCAAATAAGACAAGGGGTAGGTAGCTGGAATATCGCGCTTAAAAAAAACGAGCAGCACAAGCAAGCTGGCTAACACGGAAACCAGGTTAACCGGCCCCATAACCGCCGCATAATCCTTAAAACCAATAGCAAAATAATCAGCAGACACAATATTGACCAGGTTGGATACCACCAAAGGTAAACTGGCTGTATCTGCAATAAAGCCAGCTGCCATGACAAAGGCTAAGGTGGCAGCGGGGGAAAAGCCCATGGCCATTAACATGGCCATCACGATGGGGGTAAGAATTAAGGCAGCCCCATCATTGGCGAATAAGGCAGAAATGGCAGCGCCCAATAAAACAATCAGGGCAAATAGCTTGACGCCATTGCCGCCCCCCCAACGAGCAACATGAAGCGCAGCCCATTCAAAAAAACCTGCCTCATCCAATAAAAGGCTAATGATGATAATGGCAATAAAGGTCGCAGTCGCGTTCCATACAATTCCCCAAACCACAGGAATATCTGCCCATTGCACCACCCCCAATAGAAGCGCTACCGCTGCCCCTATTGATGCGCTCCACCCAATTCCCAAGCCTCGAGGCTGCCAGATCACCAAAACCAGCGTCAAAATAAAAATTAGAACTGCAACTAACACGAAGAATTCCTAAAACTGTGGCGTACAGAAAAAATATTTGAAGAGGTAAAAATATTTGAAGAAGCACCTTGGACTTGTCCATGGCTTTGGCATTGATCTGTACCAGAAGACAAATCGTTTCGATAATACAAAAACAATTGAAATAATGTCAAGAACGGTAGGCAGGCTTGCTGTGCCAATGACGATCAAGAGAAGGGGGTTATTTCGCTGCTACTCAAATGCCGAGTCTGTCCAGAGCTGCGCTTATCACGCTTGCCACAACCACCCTCCTCGGTTCATTGGCCCTGGGTTTCACTATTACTGCATATACCAGCCGTGACTGACCACCAGGGACTGCCCTGTCAATGCAGTCGAAGGGGCTGCCGCAAAATACAATACCGCATCGGCCACCTCGTCAGTGGTTGTAAAGGCGCCATCAACCGTGTCTTTAAGCATGACATTCTTGATCACTTCTTCTTCGCTGATGCCAAGCTCTTGTGCCTGTTCGGGGATTTGTTTATCGACCAAAGGGGTCCGGACAAAACCAGGACAAACCACATTGGCAGCAACATTATGCTCGGCCCCTTCTTTGGCTAGCACCTTGGCTAACCCTATCAGGCCATGTTTTGCCGCAACATAGGGGGCTTTTAGCACCGAGGCCTCTTTGGAATGCACCGAGCCCATATAAATGACCCGCCCGTAATTAGCAGCGTACATATGCTTAAGACAAGCTCGCGCTGTCAAAAAAGACCCATCCAAATGGATGGCCATCAATTTTTTCCAATCCGCATAAGGAAAATCGACCAGGGGGTGCACAAGTTGGATGCCCGCATTACTAACCAGGATATCGATACGGCCATATTTGTTGATGATGCTTTGCACACCAGCATCTACCTGTTCTTCATCGGTAACATCCATCGCTACAGCAAAGGCCTGCCCACCGGCCTGGCGAATCTCGTCCGTAGTGGCCTGCGCGGCCTGCAGATTAAGATCGGCAATTACCGAAACCGCCCCCTCAGCCGCAAAACGTTTGGCAATATCTTTGCCAATACCGCTGGCGGCGCCCGTAATCAAGGCAACCCGCTGCTCGAAACGTCTCATAGTACACTCCCTCAAAAGATAATTTTATGCTTATGATGCCGCCCAGGGTGCTAATCCCCGTGACTTTTTGTTGTAGGCTTTAATCGTAACGAGTTTATGTGTATCTTGTATAGAAGCAAATACTCACTTGCCATTACAATGATCAAATAATTAAAAAGGAGGGTTATCCATGCCATTATCGGCTTTTCCCATTACAAAAAGGTGGCCTGCCCAACATCCCGACAGAATCCAGCTTTATTCCTGGCCCACCCCCAATGGCGTCAAAGCCTCGATTATGCTTGAAGAACTGGGGCTGCCTTATGAGGCTCATGCCGTTAAATTTGCCGATCAGGATCAAAAAACCCCAGAGTTCTTGTCCTTAAACCCAAATAATAAAATCCCTGCACTCATTGACCCCGATGGCCCAGGGGGCAAGCCCATTGGCCTGTGGGAATCCGGTGCCATTTTGATTTATCTGGCAGAAAAAACAGGCCGTTTGTTGCCTGCTGAACCCGAACAGCGCTATCACACCCTGCAATGGCTGATGTTTCAAATGGGCGGTATTGGCCCAATATTTGGCCAACTTGGCTTTTTCCATAAATTTGCTGGCAAAGAATACGAGGACAAGCGCCCACGCGCTCGTTATATCAATGAAAGCAAACGGCTGCTGCAAGTCCTGGACAAGCATCTCGCCGACAAAGAATGGATTATGGGGGACCAATACACGATTGCTGATATCACCACCTTTCCCTGGGTCAATAATCTGGTAGGGTTTTACGAGGCAGGTGATTTGGTCGATTATGAACAATTTAGCAATGTACAGCGCGTGACCACAGCTTTTTGTGAACGGCCTGCTGTTAAAAAAGGGCTGAATATTCCTGCCCGCTCATAACCCTAAGGAGGCCCGATGCCCCAAGACCATAAAATCCATTTGCAGCAAATCTACCCGCTACGTGACGAGCCGCTGCCCAAAAGTGGGGCACTGGTGCTTACCGATCGACTCTGGCCACGGGGTTTTAAAAAAACCGAACTGGAAGACCTTAAAATAGAGTGGTATAAAGCAGCAAGCCCTAGTGACGAGTTACGCAAACGGTTTCATGGCAAAAAACTCAATGATAAAGAGTTTAATGAGGCCTATCGCAAAGAACTCAGCGACGATCCAAAGGCCTTGGAACCACTTGTACAATACGCTCAAAAAGGTCCGCTTTATTTAATCACCGCTTTGCATGAACCCCAAGATAGTTATCTGAGTGTGCTAAGCGAACAAATTAAAAAGCAGCTTAAATAGCCCCTGGAGGCGACCCTAGGGCAAACTCAACCACCTGGCAGCACAGGTCTTCAGGCCTGTTGCTTGTATTATCGTGGCCGGCCAGCCTTCTTAGGCTGCCCGCCCCGGCCACAATAAACTTTCTTGGCATTAAAACCTTGTGAGCCCCGTTACCATTAAAACTTATCGACCCTTTTTGAAATGGGCTGGGGGCAAACACCGCCTGGTTCCGTTTATTGCCGAGCATATCCCGCCCGGTAATTATCAGCGCCTGGTTGAGCCTTTTGCTGGCTCTGCCGCCTTATCCCTGGCCCTTGAGTTTGAACACTATTTGATCAGTGATATTAACACCGATCTCATCAACCTGTACCAGCAGCTTAAACGTGAGGGCAAAGCCTTTATCGATCATGCGCACAGCTTTTTTAACAGCGCAAACAACGAGGCCCAGCGCTACTATCAGCTACGCGAAGAATTTAATCACAGCCAAGATCCCATAACACGCGCCGCCCTTTTTATTTATCTCAACCGTCACGGTTTTAATGGGCTGTGCCGTTACAATCGCCAAGGCGCCTTTAATGTCCCCTTTGGGCGCTATAAAAGACCCTATTTTCCACGGCAAGAAATGCTACATTTTTTGCAAAAAGCCCCCCGCATGCATTTTCAAGTTTGCCACTTTGAAGAGGTTTTTGCCCAAACGCAACCCCAGGACCTGGTATATTGCGATCCCCCCTATGTGCCCCTAAGTGAGACTGCCTCGTTTACAGCCTACAGCAAAGAAAGCTTTGGTCATCAACAGCAGGCGCATTTAGCCCAATTGGCCAGGCAGGCGCAGCTTCGGGATGTCACAACAGTTATCTCGAATCATGACGTCACCCTGACCCGCCAACTGTACCAACAGGCGAAGCTCTGCTACACCCGGGTGCAGCGTACCATTGCAGCCAAAGGTGCACGCCGCGAATCGGTACCAGAATTATTGGCCGTCTACAACCCAAAAGAAAAACAAGCCCAGGCAACGATCATGCCAGCAGCAACCAGATCGCAACCCCTAAGCTAACCCCCCAAATCAAGCTTCTCAAACTGGGCTAGTCCCAAATATAACAACCGATATAAAGCAAGCGCAAAGCGACCCACAAGCTGCCCAAATACACCACCATCCCTGAACCGGGATCGCGCATATAAGCAAATAACATGACAGCGTAAAAAAATGGCAGCGCCTCGAAGGTATTACTTTGAGCGGCATTAGCACGAGCCCGCCACCCTTGTTGGCGTGCCAGCCACTCTCGTGGTGCTGCATTACTAAAGTCTTTGCCACCCGCCTTGGCTGCCACTGCCGCCACCAGGGGTAAGAATGCGGCTGCAAGCAAAACCCATTGCATAAATAGCCTCCTAAAAGTTGATACTGTCTTCACCTGGCAACACCCAGTGGCGGTGCAAGGCTTACTTTTTTAAAGCCGACAGTTTATAATAATCGCTTTGCCGGCATAGCTCAGTTGGTAGAGCAGCGCATTCGTAATGCGAAGGTCGGGGGTTCGACTCCTCTTGCCGGCACCACCACCCCACGGGGCGACAGCCCTATAGCGATTTAACTGCCAATTAACAGAGCGTAGACTCACACTACCTGGCTGTCCACGTCTATTATAAAACATGCCTACTTGTAGAAAAGCTGTTTCAAGGATGGCAGCTTTTGAGCCGGGGTATTATGTTGCCGTACCTGAAGATGCTTTTAGTTCTTGGAATCAAGAGCTTCATCTGAGGCCCTTGGAAAATATCAACCACTGTTTTGGTATCACCCCCAGCGTAGCGGATATTATAAAAGACTGGGAGTGATACGCAGTAAAAACGGTTTAATCGTGTGAAAGGCTGCCCGCTACCCACTGCCCATGAAAACTCATGGGCAGGGTTTCATCGAGTGTGATTACGGCAATCGGCCCC
>Ga0079225_10001322_pt1 | contig 13873 bp, 14 predicted proteins | sample Poulit2012_FD_76344 | JGI IMG/M metagenome (GOLD analysis project Ga0079225, IMG submission 76344) | Agricultural soil microbial communities from Georgia to study Nitrogen management - Poultry litter 2012 | ecosystem: Environmental > Terrestrial > Soil > Agricultural land | place: USA: Georgia...
ACTAATGATTACTTATGGCTTTATAAGTACGACTAGCTAAAATTTCCTTCAGAAATAAATTCGCTTATTTTCTTTCGACCTGAGGCGACTTCTCGTTTTTGTAGCGCTTCCGGAAGGTCAGATTTATCCCCTTTATAACCAATCGCGACAATCGCGTGAATGTCATATTCCTCCGGGATCTTTAATACTTCCCTCGCCTTCTCACGGTCAAAGCCACCCATCGCATGTGTGTATAAGTTTTTTCTTGCCGCTTCTAGGGCTAAAAATCCCCAAGCAGTTCCTGTATCAAAGGCATGGGTTGGATTTTTATCGTTACTATCATAATCCCAATGTTTATGGGATAAAATAGCAACTAAAACGGGTGCCTTACCACACCACATATTTCCTCGGTTCATAAAGGTAAGGAATTTCTCACGGTCTTCTTCCGTTCGGGCGAAGACGAAACGCCAGGGTTGGACGTTTGCTGCTGAGGGAGCCCAGCGCGCTGCTTCAAATAAACTGTATAAAACCTCTTCTTCCACCTCTTCACTTGAAAAAGCTCTTGTTGACCAACGTTTTATGTATAACGGATCTATTTCGTAATCTGCAACTCTTTTATTTTCTTCTGTCATAACTTCTCCTCCTACTGAAACTATCCGTTATCTATCCTAACAAATTTTTCCCCTTTCGACTATTTTAACGCTTAGGCTAGTAAACCATATTTCCTCTGTAGTCTATTCATAATTTTCATCCAGCTATTACTAAATAGAATGAGGAAAAAGACATTGGCCAAACCGTGGGCAAGATCGAAATAAATACTTGATGCATAAAGGGTTAGAAACCATTCCCAGGTTAGGTTTTCAATATTACTTACGACAATCCAAAGGTTCATAAACCAACCGAACAAATATCCCCACACAAAGCCGAAGACACTTTTTCCCCAAGTACTTGTAAGAAACCAGCTATGCCTTAAGAGCCCTGCACTTAAACCCATCATTCCCCAAGCATACATTTGCCAGGGCGTCCAGGGTCCTTGCCCCAAAAAGATGTTCGATGCAATAGCAGCCACCGCTCCTACGATAAAGCCGGATTCCGCTCCGAAGACCACACCCGTCATGATAATGACAAAGGAGGTGGGCTGGACACTCGGTAAACCAGCAAAGGGAACCCGACTTACGGCTGCAATCGCAGCAAGCATGGCCAGAATAACAATTTCCCTTCCTTGAATTTGCTTTACTTCGAAGCGAGTAAAAAATGGTAACATCATACAAGCAATAATTAAAAAACTAACAAATAAATACGCCTGGTAATTAAAAATTAAGATGGATGCAAGGAGGATGAGAAACAAAATAATTGTCGTAACAATTAAATAAGCTCTTGAACTTCGCTTGGCCATTTAAGTAGTGCCTCCTCTAACGTCAATGCTTCAGGTAGCCTCTGATCCCGAGTCGCCCGGTTAATTGCTGTCGTGTAAAAATAATTTCCACGAAATAATTCATCAGGTGTTCCAAGGGCAGTGATTTCCCCTTCAAATAGCATGGCGCACCGGCTGGCATATTTTGCTGCAAATTCAATATCGTGGGTAACCATCACAATCGTTAAACCCTTCTCATGAAGCCCTTCTAGTAAACTAGCAAATTCCTTCTTAGACACATTATCAAAACCCTTTGTCGGTTCATCGACAATTAACAATTTCGGATTCTTTAGTAGCATCGCTGCTAAAGCAGCCTTTTGCATCTCCCCGCCTGAACAGTCGTAGGGATGGCGATGCCGTAAATGTTCAATTCCAAAAGCATGAAGCATTTCGGTTATTTTTACTTCCCCATCGGAAAGCCCATGTTGCTTCATAACAGCCTTCATTTCCTCCTCAATAGAATCATAGGAAAAGTAACTTTGAGGATTTTGCGGAAGGTAGGCGATGTCCTTATAAAGGGCAGGACTCTCTTTTTTGGTAAGCTTTTTGCCAAAGATTCGCAAGCTACCTCGTTGCTGATTTACAATTCCAAGGCAAATCTTCAGGGCTGTCGTTTTACCTGAACCATTCCCTCCAACTAGGGCGAAAAAATCCCCTTCTTTTACTTTTAAGGAAAAGTTATTTAAAATAAGTTTCCCCTTTCGGTCGTACTGGAAAAATATATTTTTTGCTTGTAAAATCACGTCTCTTGAAAGGGGACTCTCTGCTTGAGATACTTCTTCATCGTGCGGTATCTCTGGTAAACTACTAATCCATGAGCGACTGTCTTTAACAGTTAATGGCAGCTTTTTAACAGGTGAAGGTCCTTGCCTTTCTAAAAATAGCCGGGTAATTGAGGGGATGTAGGGAATAAAGCTATCATCCCCTCGCTCATAAACTTCTTGAATAAGGTCTTCACTCCTGCCGGCGTAGCTTATTTGGGCGTGATTCATTAGGATGATTCGGTCTGCCCTTTCGTAAAGCTGCTCTAGTCGGTGTTCGACGAGGATAATGGTAATGCCCATCTCTTCATTTAATCGTGTAAGCATTGACAACAATTCCCTTGCTGCTACTGGGTCTAGCTGGGAGGTTGGCTCATCTAGAAGGAGTACCTTTGGTTTTAATAGTAGTACGGATAATAGATTGACCATTTGTTTTTGGCCACCGGATAATTTTGATGGTTTTTCGTAAAGTAGGTTATCAAGACCAAAAAAATGGACGAGTTCGGCGACTCTTTTACGCATTTCTAGGGTGGAATATCCTAGGTTTTCCATCCCAAAAACAATTTCCTGCATAACTTCATCCATGACGATTTGGTTATCAGGGTTTTGGAAAACGAAGCCAATTTCTTCAATTAGTGTTCGTTCATCAAACTTCTCAAGGGGCTGTCCATTATAATAAATAGTACCTTCCTGATCCCCTACGGGTGCGAGTTCCCTTTTAAGAAGTCTTAGGAGGCTTGTCTTTCCGCAACCACTTGGGCCAGCGATGACGGTGAATTCTCCTTTTTTAATATGTAAGTTTATATTGCTTAAGGCCTTTTCCTTAGCGTCGGGATAGGTAAAGGATACCTTGTCTAAATGGAAAATGTCCATCGTACTTTTTCTCTCCCTTCAATGATGATTGGAAATGCTAGTAACAGGATCATGCTAATAAATGTAATCCAATCGAGTAGGTATAGCTGTAAAGTTCCTAGTTCTGGGTAGATGACAATCTTGCCGTAGCCGAGGGAGCCTCCGAACAGACAGATAGCGAAGAGTAGGGTTAGTAAAATTAGGGATGCCCAGTCGCGACCTTGGATTTTATATGGAATATAGGAACTCTTCTTTCCTGTACCATACCCTCGTGCTTTCATTGCATCGGCCGTTTGAATGGCTTCCTCTAGGGACCAGGCTAACAGAATTTGCATAAAATTCATGCCACTTTTCATTCGATTAATCAGTGACCCCGCCTTTAGGCTTTTTCCTTTTACCTGTTGTACGGTCTCAATTTCATCGTATCTTTCTTTTAAAAGAGGAATGAACCGAATCGTTAACATAATTAAAAAGGCTGTTTTCGGTAATATTCTTGAGAAAACAAACAAAAATTTATTACCATTTAAGACTATGTTAAAGGATATAAACATCATTAAAATAATAACAATTGTTAAAGCCATAACCACACCATAGGTTAGTGCTTCTAGGGTTACTTGCTTTCCCCGGAAATAAAATAAAATATTCGTTCCCCTTGATACTAAAAAGGGGTTTAATGCAATGATTACAGTTGCCATGATTACTAATAAGGGGGTCCACTTTTTTAAGGCTTCACCGCCAGCTTGGCTAAGATTTACGAGAATCATTAAGAAGAATGCTGTAAGTAAAAATACCGGGTGGGTAAAATACATAAGTAAGGTTCCTGTATAAATATAATATAAAAATAACACATAAGGATGATAGCTTTGAAAACCGACTCCTTTTTGTATTTTCATCACCTTCTTTAAAAGGAGTAATAGCCGACCTGAAAATCAGATCGGCTTTTTGTTACGGACACTTTCCATCCCTTCTAAAGGGCTTAAGATCCGCTTCTAAATCTCTTCCTAAATTCGTTGTATATAGCCATTCAATCACATCGCCATCACAAAGGGGGACAACACCAGCTCCACGGTCGGGGAAAATTCCATTAATTCGATACATCCAACCACTCCCTTGGCCACGGTCGAACTCATAGACATTGCCCATTCCTTGAATGTAAGCAGTCGCTCCTTGACCACCACGATAATCCATGTGAATCTTGTTTGCTTGCGTAATTTGAATGAGTGCTTCTAAAACAGTTATTCCATTGTCAATTTCCATTTTCGTCGGTGGAAGGGGAACCTCTGCTCTTCCATCCTCAGGACAAGTTGGATATTTCTTTTCTTGACATACCTTTTGACCGTAGGAACCCTCCGCAGCAATGACTATTGAATGGGTGATTGTTGGTTTAGTTTCCTTTTTAGGTTCTTCTTCTTTTGGAGGATTTTCCGGCTTTTTATTATTTGGTTTTTCTTTCTTCGGCTTTGATTGGTCCTTCACCTTTGGAGGGGAGCTATTTTTAGAACCATTATTTTTGTCATTTTTCCCTTTGGATTTAGTCGAACTCGATTTCTTTGGACTTTCCTTAGCTTGATTCTTTCCCTCACTTGTTTCAACCTTAGTCCCTTCGTCCGATTGATCTACTTGGGCTACTTCCTCTTTTTCATCGTTACTATTATCTTCATTATTATTAGTAGAATCCTTATTTACTAAGTTGTTTTCTTCATTATTTTCTATATCATCTTCCTCTTGGCCTTCAAGGTTATTTTCTAATTCCGTTGAAGAAGCTATCTGTTCACTTTCCCTCTCCTCTAAACCCGTTGGTTTCTCTAAATCCGATAAACAACCACTTAATAAAAAGGTAAAGATAGCTAATAGGAGGAAGCCCCTTGACCGAATAAAAGATTTCATCTCACCCTTCACCTCCTCGTTCTTTTTAATACCTAGTTAGGAAAGTTGCTTTCGCTTGTAATAAACTATTAATGCACTGCCTAGGATGAATAGTAAAAGGCCACCAACTAAATAGTTATACATGTTTGTTGCTGTCTTTGGTAGCACTTTTCCTGTTTCATCCTTTCCATCTCCTGTTGTACCTGTTTCTTCTGTAGTTTCTTTTTCTTCCTCAGTTATTGGTTCATCTGTCTTTGTTTTTGGAATCTCTACTGTGACCGGGGTAGATTTCCCTTCGTTGCCTAATAGATCAACAGCGATTACTTGATACTCATAGCTTCCGCCAGCCGTAATATCAGCATCGATAAAGCTTGTTTCTATACCATCAACTTGAGAAATCTTTTCACCATTTCTTAATAGGATAAAATAATCGATGCCTGAGAAATCTTCAGCCGAGAAGCTCAAGACAACCTGTTTGTTATCTACATTTTCAGCGGATAATTGGATATTTGTTGGTGCTTCAGTATCGGTTAAGACCGCATAGGTTGAAAAATGATCAACTTCTGTTGTGATTTTTCCATCCTTTACTTCTCCACCGACAAACTCCCAAGTCCCTGTTTCTTCATTGAAATAATAGATTGCTACTTTTGTTTCATCCACACCATCATTAATTCCCATTGTTAAAACGTAAGAACCTGTTGGAGCTTCCGATCCTTCTGGGAAAAGGAAGGTAAAGTCAAAAATATCTCCGGCTAACTTTTCTTTGTTTTTCACTTCGGTTGGGATAGTTACCTTAATCTCTGTATTTGCTGGAAAATCCTGAGGAAGATGAACAATTGTTGTATCATTTACAATAATGTCATCTTCTCCGCTTACAGGCTGAGTTACTGACTCACCAGGGTTTACATCAATATTATTGTTATTTTCTTCAGGTTCTTCCGGTGCTTCTGGTTCTGTTGGTTCTTCCGGCTCAGTTGGTTCAGTAGGTTGCTCAGGGTCCTCATCCTTATTTGTAAAATCATAAAGAGAACCTTTTCCTTCTAAGAAGAACTTATAAGCAACAAGTGCTTGCAATGCTTGCTCTGTTGCCATCGAATTTGAGTCCGAATCACCTGGATTATGCTTAAATCCACCGTCTTCTTGTTTGTAGCTTAATAAATGTTCAATTACATTCTCGTCCTTCGTAAATTGCGGTCCTGTTGGATCTATTCCATAGGCTGTTAAACCGATAATGACTTGAGAAGCTGCTTCACTTGAAAGTCCCCCGACAAAACTACCGCCATCAAAACCACCATTCTCTGTTTGAATGTCAGATAAAAAGTGTACTGCCTTTTGGATAGCTTCATCGACTTCTGGTAAGTTTTTATATTTACTTAAACCAATTATTGCCATGGCTGTTATATCAATACTTGGACTTGGATATTGATTATTTAAAGCCCAACTACCATCTTCATTTTGGTTGTTTACTAATTCTTCTATTAAATCTGCACGTGTCCAACGGGCATCAGCTGGAACTTCGAAATTTAAGGTGTCAAGCGCTATTAAGGCAAAGATTGGCCCATTGTTCCCTTGAAAAGTCATTGCGTCTCCAAAGCTCATAAAGTCCGGACTATTATATATAAGTTCTATTAAATTATATCCTGAAATATCTCTAGGGTCCTTGCCAATAGCAACTGCTGCGATAGCTAATCGTTCTATATCAGTAATTTTAATTCTTCCCGTTTCTAATCCACCAACGATTTGACTATTAAAGGTAGAATAAAACTGTTCTTCATAACTTGCTGGAACTTCTTTTCCTGCCTGAGCTAGAGCAATAGCTTCCCACTCACTTATAACACCCTCAGCAATCATATGCTTGGCTGCTGAATCGATAGCTTCATTCACTTCATCTAAATAGTTCATTTCTGCCTGAGTTGATAAAGGCGATAAAAAGGTAAAGAATGATAATAAAAATACTAAGGTTAAGTTTACTAATTTATAAGTTTTTCTCATTTTCTCCTCCTAATAAATTATTATAATTTAATGCTATGTAAAATTTAGACCTCCCCTACTTACGCATTAAAAAAACCCTCACCTCCAGGCTCGGAGATAAGGGCTTATATGTAATGGAAACACATAAATATCCTATCAACATACCTTTGTCCTGGAAGGTGTTGTAACTGTTGTTTTGGCAAGTCTCCTGACTTATGGGTCTTCGGTTCCTCTCGTCTTCCCAGTGCATGCACCAGTGACTTTACTTGAGAGGTCCCTCCCCATTTACAGTGGCCGGACCGTTCAGGATTTTCACCTGATTCCTTTTTCATTCTTTACCTTAGTAAAGAAACCAAAACAAATATTAAGTTGTTACTAGAATATAGTATATAAGATAAATAGTGTTAAGGCAACTTACATTTCGCGAAAAATATGATATTAAGTATTTTAAGTATTTTACAAAACGATATATGGCTTAAGATTCTTTAGTTTATTATTTAGTTATCGCTTGGAAATGGCACTACATTTATAAAAACAAAAAAACCCGCAAATATTTGCGGGTTTTACTTTTGTTAATTAATTCTTCTTACATGGCCAGTAAATCTTGGCTTCCAATATGAGCTATTCATATCTGCCACGGCGAGACCTGTTGAGTTTTGTGATCCAAGGAACTTACCGTTTCCAAGATAAATTCCTACGTGACCATTTGTTTTATACGTATTAAAGAATACTAGGTCACCTGGCTGCATTTGACTTCGGTCAACCCTTTGACCTGTACCTGATAATCCTGCAGTACTGGCTGGGACACTAATTCCAACTTGACCGAAAGCCCAAGATACATAACCTGAACAGTCAAATCCAGCGGGTGTTCTTCCTGCCCAGCGATAAGGTACACCATAATAAGGTTTTGAAGCATTAACAATGGCTTGTACCCGACCACTTGCATTTACATTCACATTTGCTGTGCTGGAACCTAACTGTACTAAATTACCACTATTTCCACTTCCGCTACTTGCAACGGAGTTTGTATTTCTATGGGTTCTCGCATTTGCGATATCCCTTCGAATTTGTGCCTCTAAGGCCGCTAAACTACTATCTTTATTCTGTAACTCAGCTTTTAATGTGTTAAGTTCTTTTTCTTTCTTCTGTAAAGTTTTCTTCTTGGCTTTGTTTTCCTTTTGCTGTTCTACAATTAAAATTTGAATCCCATCAAGTTCTTCCTTCAATTCTAATTGTTCATTAAGCTTTTCTTCAACTTCACTATGTTTTTCGACAACTAATAATTTATCCTGCTCTTGCTTATCTATTAAATCAAAATCATTATTCGCTATTTGGGAGACTGCTGTAACACGGCTAATAAAATCGACAAAGGATTTTGCCCCGAAAATTACTTCAAAATATTGAGTTGCGCCCCCGCTTTTGTGCAGGGAAGATAAGCGCTGTTTGAGAATGTCATTACGAAGCTTAATATCCGCTTCAATTTTTTTAATTTCATCCTCCAAATCCGAGATTTCTTTCTCAGATTTTGTAATATTCTGCTCAGTTTCCTTAACCATTTGCTTATTATGTTTTAAAGCCTCATCAACTTCCGCGATCTCCTCATTTAACTCTTTTAAATCAAAGAGTAAATCAGCGAGTTTCTCATTCGCTTTTGAAAGATTCTTTTTAACTTCTTCTCGTTCGCTTTTAACCTTTTGCTGCTTATTCTTCAAATCATTAGTTGGACTTGCGTATGTAGTTTCCGTAAAGAATCCTAACCCCATAACAACCAATAAGGATGCTATGACTATAGCCAATCTTTTCATCTCTTCTCCCCCATAAACGAATGAATTTATCCAAAATATTCTATTATATTATGTATATAAAATATAAAAATCTTACTTAGTAAAAAGTATATCATCTAATAGTTACAATACTATATTAATAATGTTACAAGTATGTTTCAGTTTTTGTAAGCAAAATGATAGAAAACTTGCTAGTTTCCATATGCTATAAGGCTTATGACACATCCCTATGATGTATAATTGACAATAGTGTTCATCATACAGTATAGTAAGTTCAGGAGTTGAAAATGATGAAAAGTATTGATCAACAAATTGAGAATTTACAACAAGAACTAAGGCGGGGCGTTATTAGCTTAGCTACTTTATCCCAGCTAAGCGATCCTCAATACGGATACTCTCTCGTTACTACATTAAAAGAAAAGGGATTATCCGTTGAAGCTGGAACACTTTATCCCCTGCTTAGAAGACTTGAAAAACAAGGACTTTTAAAAAGTGAGTGGGATACTACGGAGACAAGACCAAGAAAATATTATTATCTAAGCGACATAGGAAAAGTAGTGTTAACACTGTTAAGGGACGAATGGGAACAAATCGTAAGGAGTCTTGACTCTTTAATGAAAGGAGAAGAATAAAATGGAATTAATTGAATGTTATATTTACGATGTGACCCGAAGACTCCCTAAAATCAAAGGGATGACATTGGAAAGGAAATTAGACTGTTAATCGATGATATGCTTCTTGAACGAGTCGTAAAGGAGAACTTGACAACTAGAGATGTAGAAGATGTATTACTCGATCTCGGACATCCGCAAGAATTAGCAAATAATTACCTCGAAGGTGCCAAGTGAAAAACAAAAGATTAAACCTTTTGATTCTATTATTGGTATAGTCATCTATTCCGTTATACTAATGATTCCAGTGTTTTCGAAGGAATACTTTGGTGTTTGGCTATTTGATGAGGACAAATTTGTGGGCATCGTACCATTTTTAACAGGGAATATGGACCAACTAACATATGTTTTGTTGTTATTTATTTTGGGTCTATGGATTTTAAAAGACGGTATTAAATTGTTTTATGAACGCATGACCAATTTCCTTGCTAGCTCTATTACTGTTATGAATAGTTTTTCTCTTGTAATTATCCTATATTTGTTTTTAAAGGGGAAAATCTGGAATGAAAACCTTATGAAGGATGCCGTAAATAGTGGCACTGTCACTATAGGAAGCGATGCTTACACTGTCTTGCAAAAGGCTTGGGAACAATCTACCTTTTGGTTTCCTATTTTGTTAGTGATTGGTTTAGTAGCCGAAATTCTTTGGAGTTTCTTGAAGGCTAATAAGACCGAGGAATAATAAAGAAGGCATTGGACATAAGCAGAAGCTTAGCCCCATTTAATTTTAATCATTGTATATGAGCATCCTATTGCTCAGCCTTTCATAAAAAAACGCTAGTGAAGATAGATCAAGCTTTTTAGTTTATTTAAAGATTGATGTTTTCACTAGCGTCATTGATTACACAACTACTAGATTGTCTAGTAGTTTTTTATTTAATTTTTCGGTGTTAAATCTTCAATCGAATCGATCTCCATATAAGCAGGTACGACTAAACCGATTTTAGCTCCTTCTAGATTTACACCTAATTCTACTAGGTTATCTTTATGTTGTTCGTATAAGTCCCCATGTGTATCAGGTAACCAAGCTGCCACCATACCGTCCGCTTGACCTGAAGCTACAGCTTCCCACATAACAGCGTTATCTAAGGGTGTGACAGTCACATCAAAACCTAAGTTTTCTAAAACTTCGGCTACTACATGGGTAGAAGCGATTTCAGTATCCCACTCAACGTAGACCAGTTCGATTTCTTCACCGTTTGCCTCGTCTACCCCTTCTGTCCAAGCGGAAACTTTATCCTCATTATTTGCGACCCAATCAGCTGCAACTTCTGCTGGGGATCTTCCCTGCTGAATCTCTAACATCACAGCTTCCATATCTTCTGTTGTCCATTCAAATTGTTCTAACATTTTATAAGCATTTGGTAAGTCTTCTTCTAAGCCTTGGCGAACCATTGTTTCAATTGTCTCAGCATCACCAAAGACTCCCTTTGGATCCTCTAAATATTTTAAGTCATATTCTTCAAACTTCCAGTGAGGTGACCAGCCAGTAACGATAATTGGTTCTTCCTTATCAATTGCTTCTCTTAAGGCAGTCGCCATTGCACCACTAGATGATGTCACAACTTCCCAACCTTCTAAGCCATATTCGTCAACAGAGCTCTCTGCTGCTTTAACGACCCCTGCACCCGGCTCAATTCCGATAATTTCGTAATTAACTTCGGAGCCAAAACCTGAAGCACTATCTCCATCACTATCTCCACCACACGCTGCTAAAATAAGGACAACAGATAGTCCTAAGGCTACTCCTAATCTTTTAAAACTAAAGTTAAACATAAAATAAAATACTCTCCTTTTTTAATGTACTTAATATATATGGGAAACTTTTCATAAAGAAAAGATACCATCCAACTATTGTTCTTCTTTTTCCGCTTGTAAACTTTGGGTAAATCGGTCAATTAAAATTGCTAAAATAACAATTCCAATTCCCGCTACAAAACCAGGGCCAACATCAGCCCGCTGAAGGGCGGATAAAACTTCCCTACCGAGACCCCTAGCTCCAATCATAGATGCAATAACGACCATAGATAAGGCGAGCATAACTGTTTGGTTAATACCAGCCATAATTGTCGATTTTGCCATTGGTAATTCTACTTTAAAAAGCTTTTGAACACCAGTACTACCGAAGGCTTCTGAAGCTTCAATTAGTTCCTCAGAAACTTGACGGATACCAAGATTCGTAAGCCTTACCGTTGGTGGTGTTGCAAAAATGAAGGACGCAAACACCCCTGGCACCATCCCAATACCGAAAAAGGCAACTGCTGGAATTAAATAAACAAAAGCCGGCATGGTCTGCATAAAATCTAGTACTGGTGTAATGATAACCTCTGCAGTTTTACTTTTTGACATTAAAATCCCAAGTGGAACACCTACAATAATTGATAATAAACTAGCCATAATGACTAAGGTAAATGTATTTATAAAATGATCCCAAAGCCCTTGGTTATAAATGAGCCATAGCCCAACAAGGGCAAAGGAAGCTAGGCCAAACTTTCTTCCTGTAATGAAAAAGGCAATAAGGACCATTACGAGAATGAATATAACCGCTGGAATATCAGATAAGGTACCAGATGTAAAATCCATAAACTTTCCAAAGTATTTTTGTATTGGATCAAACAAAAAGGCGAAAGTGTCTGTAATAAAATCCACAGTCTTTTTCGTTGCTTCCGCAATTGGTATTTTCGGAATGAAATCTAGTATATTATCAAGCATTATTTAAATTCACCTCACCATTTCCTGATAGAGCAGCAATAACAGATCCACGAACGATAATTCCTAGCAATCTACCCTTTTCTACTACAGCAATTGGCATAGGTGAATCATAGCTTATATCAAAAATTTCATTCATTGGAACATCTTTTTCCACGGTTGGAATGTCCTTTGTTAAATAATCTTCTAGGGATGATTTGTTTTCTTTTCTAGCTTCTGCTGCCTTTTCAGCCGTAATGTATCCTTTTAAATTGCGGTCGCCATCAATTACATAAACTCCAGATAAACCTTCTGATCGCATTCGTTCTAAGGCAACCCTCGGTCCGTGACGATTAATGTTAATTGTCTCAGGACGTTGCATAATATGTTGTGCTGTTAAAACCTTTGAGCGATCTACGTCCTCTACGAACTTTTCGACGTATTGGTTGGCCGGCTGGACCAATATTTCTTCTGGTGTTCCAATTTGAACGATTTCCCCGTCACGCATAAGGGCAATCCGGTCCCCTAAGCGCAAGGCTTCGTTTAAATCGTGAGTAATGAACAGTATTGTTTTTTTCATTTTAGCTTGAATGTCGATTAACTCATCCTGCATTTCTTTCCGGATTAAGGGATCAAGGGCTGAGAAAGCTTCATCCATAAGCAAGACTTCCGGGTCATTTGCTAAAGCCCGTGCGAGACCAACCCTTTGTTGCATTCCCCCTGAAAGTTGATTCGGATATTGATCGTAATATCCTTTTAATCCGACGAGATCAAGGGCCTCCTTCGCTTTCTTCCTTCGTTCTTCCTTTGGAACCTTCTGGATTTCGAGGCCGAACTCCGTGTTTTCTATAATTGTCCTATGGGGAAAAAGGGCAAAACTTTGAAAAACCATTCCTAACTTTTCCCTGCGAACCCTTCTAAGATCTGCCTTATCCAAGGTTGATAAATTTTCATCTTCAATTAAAATTGTTCCATCGGTCGGTTCAATTAATCGATTAATGAGTCGAACGAGGGTAGACTTTCCACTACCGGAAAGCCCCATAATAACGAAGATTTCACCTTTGTTAACGGAAAAAGTAGCCCGGTTAACTCCTACCGTTTGGCCAGTTTTTTCCAAGATTTCATCCTTCGACAAGCCTTGCTCAAGGAGCTTCATCGCTTGCCTTGGATTCCTTCCAAATACTTTTGAGAGATTATTAACCTCTATAACTTGCAAACTTTTCACCTCATTAGATATCTACTACAAAGGATCATTTCATCAGTAAATAAAAATTTTCCTTTGATTAAACGCAGGATAAACTTTCTCGGTTATCTTGCATGTTCTCACTATACATGTTTCATCTTTCAATAGGCAAACGCTAAATTTAGTTAATTTGGTTCATATAGTTCGTACAGTTTATACTGAACAAACTTAACGAGCCTATTTCAGCAAATTGCTATCTATTGCTCTACTTTGCTAGTCAATCGCCCATTTTCAAAAATATTGTGAATGGTATACCCTTAATATAAGTACAATTACGGGAGGTATTCTTCATTTCTGAACAAGCTGAGCAGTTCTTAAGCAAAATGATTCTAGAATTTTCAAAGACGGTTGAACAGTTTGAGCTCACACCAATTGAAGCCCGGTTATTTGCTTATTTATACTTAAAGCAGGAGCCGGTCACATTAGATCAGATGAGTGAGGATCTTGGAAATAGTAAAACGTCAATGAGCAACAGTGTCCGCTCACTAGAGGCTGCACATTTAATTCAAAAAGTATGGCGAAAAGGCGTTCGTAAGCACCTTTACATGGCAAATGAGGCGCTCTATAAATCCTTTATGCAGACCTATAAAAATAAGTGGATGGATACAATTGAGCATCAACTTGAGGCACTGTATTTGTTAAAA
>Ga0079225_10001323_pt1 | contig 13870 bp, 14 predicted proteins | sample Poulit2012_FD_76344 | JGI IMG/M metagenome (GOLD analysis project Ga0079225, IMG submission 76344) | Agricultural soil microbial communities from Georgia to study Nitrogen management - Poultry litter 2012 | ecosystem: Environmental > Terrestrial > Soil > Agricultural land | place: USA: Georgia...
CCTAAAATAATAAAAACATAAGCGCGATTCAAATATTTAACCTCCTACAATTTGTAAATATGAGAAAATACCTTTATATATTACTATAATTCGTATAAATTTAATAATCTATGAGCACAATGGTGACTAAAAGGGTAGGTGAAATAGTGATGAAACTTTATTATAACATTGTTTTGAACATTTCATTGTTAGATGTTAATAAATTACAAATATTAGGCGTTAAACCATCGTTGTTATATTATATTATATTTTCGAGTTTGTTTATTTTATGTTACTTATTCGTCCAACCTTTAATCGCTCTTTTAGTCGCACGCCATACTGTAAATCTATTAACATATTTAATGAGTAGTTTATTAATTATTGTTAGCAGTTTAATATTATTACAACTTCCCGATTTGTTACCGACTTCGAACCAAAATTTTCCTATTGAGCAAAGTCCGCTCGTTTTAAAAAATGCTTTACTTGCAGTTGGTACTCTTGGAATAATTATCGCGGGGTTTTATTATACAAAGCATTTGTTAAATTTAAAGAAACATTAAAATATATTCACTTTGAATCAATGTCATAATTCATCGATTTAAAAAAGTATACAAAATGAGAATTTTATATTTCCCTTTAATTTCAATAGATTCTCTGTGTATTGTTCGGCTACACTTCGCTTCTACCGGCACGGCCTCAGCCTCCTAATCAAGCTAAGCAAGCTTAGCTTGATTAGGGAGTCTTCGAACACGTGCTGTATCGACGCCTAGGACGGGCTAGTGCCGACGTAGGTCACAGGACGTGACCGTACTTAGTCGGCCGGTAGGAGTCTTCGTGCAGCCGAACTGCACACAGAACCTTAGATTTAATGAATTTGTGATCAAAATAAATATGACTTATGCAACTTGTTCCCTTAATTTTTTATTGATAAATAGGCATTTTTTGAACATATTTATCTCATTTTAAAGTAGGCTTTACAGTTAAGGTAGTGATTTATTAATCGAGCACTCTAAATTGAATGTAAAAATCGCTATCTAGAGTGCTCGTCTCTCTTTAAGACTTTCTCCATGATTTTGTCGGTGGCCATTCCATTTTACCGAGGGAAGAAGGAATATAATATGGAGAGTGTGACCGTGGTCGTCGCGATTTTGAGTGACTTTTCGGCTTATAGTCAATGTATTCGTAAATAATCTTTTTAGCTTGATTTAGGGACATTTGAATATGTGGATTTTGATGAGTGTTATCAATTGGTCCTAAATGTGGTAAGGTTTTGAAATCTTCCTTACTCGGTAATGTGTGAAAGTAATATTCACCAATTTTAATGAGTAAAATTGAATGTTGATGGCTCAATTTTGGGCGGTTAGAAAACTGAAGGCCAATTTTTTTAGCACGTTTTTCCAAGAGAAGTTTTTTAATCGCTTCATTTTTTAAAAAGTATAATTGTTGTGGTTCAGGTGCTGTTTTTGCATGCCGATTAACTGTATAAATAGCTTGAGCAATTTCTTTAACTGTTATGTGTTCACTCATATTTTTTCACTCCTTATATGTTGCTCCTATTTATAGTTTACCATAAGACTATTTTAGCGAAAAGAATTCGTTATGACAAAAATTGTCATCTGTAAAATTGACATAAAAAAAGTAGTTGTTAACACAAAGATACTAATCGTTATAAATTTATTTAAAGTGTATCTTCTTTTAACGAAAAAACTGAACTACGAAAAAGTTATATATACTGTTATTTATGGAACAAAAAACGGATTGAATTAAAATTACTTACTCATTCAATCCGCCCTTATCATTTAGCGCTAGCTTTATTTCAGCCCTTTACTTTATGCTAAAATAAATGTTATTTACTTTTTTTAATAAAGTCGACGATTTCTTCCATTGCCGCACGTTGTGTGCCATCAAAACGTGTAATTGCATGACCATCAGGTGAAACGATAAAAAAGCTTACCGTATGTGAAATTTGATCAGAGTCCGGTTCTTCAGCGAGATCAGATTTAAAGTATTCCCTTGAGAATTCTTTAATGTCAGCATATTCATAACCTGTTAAAAAATGAACTGTTTGATCAAATTGAATACCACGTTCTTCACCGTATTGTTTTAACACTTCAGGTTCATCACGTTCTGGATCAACAGAAAATGAAACTAAAATGACATCGTCGAGTCCTTCGTCTTTTAAAAGTTGTTGTAAATAAGCTTTGTTTGCAGTCATCGGCGGGCAAACAGTTTCACAGTTAGTAAAAATAAAACTTGCTACCCAAAATTTACCATCAAGATCACCTTTACTCACTTGTTCACCATCTTGATTGGTAAAGGTGAAATCTCCTATTTCAAAGGAAAAATCTCCTTTATATGTTTTCCCACCACATGAAGCAAGAAGTATTATGAAAAAACTTAGTGCGATTAGTTTAATGACATTTTTCAAGTTCATCGATCCTCCGTATGAATAGTTGAAATCATTTTATCATAAAGAAAACGAAAAACTATGGATAAACTGTTACGAATTTCTAAACATTTCTCTGTGACAATGTAAATGTGTAAAATTGCGGTTGACAAAGAAATCTTAGTGGAAGTCGCGTCGTTCCGATTCCAGTGCTTACAAATAAAGTCATTTGCTCATCGTTAAATACATATTTTCCCCGGACATATTTTTCTGCATATGGTGGGGTGTATAAATGACCGACAAAGGGTAATCTAACTTGTCCACCATGGCTATGACCGGATAATTGTAAATCGACCGGATATGTTGCGACTCGATCAGCAATGTCGGGTTCATGGGCGAGTAAAATTGTATAATCATCACTATTTACATTGTTCAATGCTTGTTCTATATTTGGTTTGCCAAGCATGACATCATCAATGCCTGCAATGATTAATCGTTCAGATTCTTTTTCGATGACGATGTTATCATTTTTTAAAAGTGTAAAATTCGCTTGTTCCATAATTTCTTTAATCATATTCGTCCCGTAACCACCGTGATTATGATTGCCAAAGACCCAATATTTACCAGTAGTTGCTCGTAGATTTTTTAATATTTGAATGAGTTCATCTTTATTCGTAAAGTTATGTGGTTCATCGATTAAATCACCGGTAAACACGATTACGTCCGGATTTTCAACATTAATTGTTTCAACAAGTTCTTCAAGTTGTTGCAATGAATATTGAAAACCGATATGCGTATCAGAGAATTGGACAATTTTAAAATTATTAAACGGCTTTGGAACGTTACGCGAAATAATTTTTTGACGCTGATTATTAAGTAGTCGTGGCTCTATATAATAAGCATATGCATAGGAGCCACTTAATACTCCAATAAACGTAAGCAAGGCACCGATGATTGCTTTAAAAAAGTATCTTCGTGTCATAAATATCTCCCTGTTCGAAAAAACAATCTTTTCTATTATAACATGTTAACTCATTTATTTTACTAAAAATAAGAGGATAAATTATTTTTTAATTGTTAACGCTTTCATAAAGGTGCACTTTTATGATATAAATAAGATAGTAGCATTAATAAATATTATTCGTCGTTTTTCGTCGAACATAAATAACTGCTACCCCCATCAATTTATGATAAACTTAAAGTAATAGTTATGAGCAACTCCTTTTTTCCTGTTTTATAAACGGTTAGTAAAATTGAAAAGGAGCGTTTTATAATGAGTATGTTACAACGCGGAAAACAATTAACAGATATTTTAGTAAGAGATATTATGATTTCATCAGAAAAAGTTGCCCACGTGCAAATGAATAATCCATTAGAACACGCTCTTCTAGTTCTCGTTAAATCTGGTTATTCAGCCGTACCTGTATTAGATAGTTCGTCAAAACTTGTCGGGACGATTGGAAAGACGGTCATTTTAAATGAAATATTAGGTTTAGAGAGATTTGAAGTTGAAAAACTTTCTGAGATGACTGTGCAAGATGTTATGAAAAGGAATATCCCACTTTTAACAGAAAATCATTCCTTCACAGAGGCTTTGAAAGAAGTTATTAATACACCGTTTGTCTGTGTTGTTGATGATGAAGGATATTTTGACGGGATATTAACGCGACGGGCTATATTAAAGGAGTTAAGGAAGTATATATATTCAACATTTGATCATTAACAAATTGCGAAAACACCCTTTATTGTCAAAGAGGGTGTTTTTAAATCATTAACAACATATAGTAGAGGTACTTGTTTATGGATACAGTTCAAAGGGCAAAAGACAAACAAACGAGACGCCCCCTCGTCTTAGCATCAGTAATGATTGGTATGTTTCTATCAGCGATAGAAGCGACAATTGTTGCCACAGCTATGCCGAATATCGTTGCTGATTTAGGGGGTTTTTCTTTATATAGTTGGGTTTTTTCTTCATATTTACTAACGATGTCAACGACTGTTCTTATTTTTGGCAAATTATCAGATATTTTTGGTCGTAAACCAATTTATATAATTGGGGTAGCCATCTTTTTAACCGGCTCAACGTTAAGTGGTTTTAGTATGACGATGAATATGCTCATTGCCGCTCGCTTTATCCAAGGTGTAGGAGCGGGAGCATTAATGCCGATCGCTACGACAATTGTTGGCGATATTTATTCCATCGAAGAACGGGCAAAAATTCAAGGCTATTTATCGAGTATTTGGGGGATTTCTGCTGTTTCAGGGCCATTACTCGGTGGTTTTTTCGTCGATGTGTTAAATTGGCGTTACGTTTTTTGGATGAACATCCCATTAGGTCTTTTAGCTGTATTAGGAATTTACTTTTTCTTCCATGAACGAATTGAACGAGAGAAGCGTCCTATTGATTACTTAGGGACAGTTTTAACTGTCGTGATGATTAGTACTCTTATGTATATTTTAGTTGAAGGCGGCTTAAGTATTGCTTGGAATTCATCGATGATGATTACATTAATCATCGTTGTCGTTATATCCTTTATATTATTTTTATATCAGGAAAAACGAGCTGTCGAACCGATGATGCCCCTGTCGATCTGGAACAACCGTTTAATCGCAATTGCTAATATTGCTTCATTAACGACAGGTATGATTACAATTGGTGTGACGAGCTATTTACCTGCCTTTGTCCAAGGAGTAATGGGTAAATCAGCGACGATTGCGGGATTTTCCTTAACGTCAATGTCAATCGGTTGGCCAATTGCTTCAACAATAGCGGGAAGGCTTTTACTCATCATTGGTTATCGAAGAACGTCACTCATTGGAGCTACGTCACTTATTATTGGTGGAATATTTTTCTTTACGTTAACCCCTGATAAGGGACCTGTATGGGCAGGGATTGGTTCGTATTTTATCGGGACAGGTATGGGATTAACGACGACATCCTTCGTTGTTGGCATTCAAAGTCATGTTACTTGGGAATTACGTGGCATTGCAACAGCGACGAACATGTTTATGCGTTCCCTTGGAAGCGCAGTAGGAGTAGCTCTTCTAGGTGGGTTATTAAACAATTATATTCACCAATTAATTATCGAGCGAAATATGGAAAACGAAGTATCAGTTGATACGGTTAATCAGTTACTTGACCCCCATGAAGCGAATTTACTTACTGAAGAAATTACGAATTTGCTAAAAGAAGGACTTGCCGGCGGATTACATATCGTATACATCGGGTTACTTCTGTTAGCGATTATGACGATGTTATTCATTTATTTTATGCCGAAAAATGATACAATTACGAAGAAAAATAGTTAATTTCTAAGATGCTACAAGAAGGGTGAACGTCATGAAACGAGAATATGCAGTTATCGGTTTAGGCCGATTTGGTGGAAGTGTTTGTCGCGAGTTAAGTTTAGAAGGTATGTCTGTTTTAGCCATTGATAGAAATGAAGCGAAAGTCAATGAGTTTAAAAATATTGCAACCCATGCTGTCATTGCTGATGCGACGGATGAAGTGACATTAAAAGAACTGGGGATCACTGAAATTGATCACGTTATTGTTGGTATTGGAGATAATATTCAGGCGAGTATTTTAGCGACTGTTATGTTATCAGATTTTGGCATTAAGAAAATTACCGTTAAAGCACAAGATGATTACCATGAACGAATTTTGAAAAAAATTGGTGCCCATCAAGTCGTCCACCCCGAACGCGATATGGGAAGAAGAATAGCTCATAGTATAATTTCTAACAACATTTTAGATTATTTAGAGCTATCTGATGAACATAGTATTATTGAAGTGAAAGCAAGTAAAAAAATGCTCGGAAAAACGCTTGAACAATTGGCCATTCGCGCAAAATTTGGTTGTAACGTCGTGGCGATTAAACATGGAAATGAAATAAATGTTTCTCCATCTGCACAATTACAATTACAAGCAGAAGATGTTCTCATTGTCATCGGGTCCAATGATGACTTATCAAGATTTGAAAGACATTTAGTCATTGACGATTAAAAAAGAGCTCTTAAGCAATTTCGCTTAGGAGCTCTTACTATTTTCGTCTTAATTATATTTCCATTATAATCGGTAAGATCATCGGACGACGTTTTGTTCGTTCGTAAAGGAATGGTTGGATCGTATCGGTTATTTCGTTTTTAATTTCTGACCATTGTGTCGTCTGACGTTTCATTACAACATCTAAATGTTTCGCAACTAACTTTTCAGCTTCACTAATTAAATCCTCAGATTCCCGCATATAAACGAATCCCCGGGAAATAATGTCTGGTCCAGAAACGATTTTAAAGTTTTTCATATCGATACTGACGACGACGATAACTAAACCTTCTTCAGATAAAATACGACGGTCACGTAAAACAATATTGCCAATATCACCAATACCGCTACCATCAACATAGATCGAACCTGAAGGGATTTTTCCAGCGACATGAGCACTATCTTTACCAATGGCTAAAACATCACCATTGTCCATAATGAATGAATTTTCTCTATCAACTTCACAAAGCTCAGCTAAGTTGACATGTTGTTTCATCATCATATACTCGCCGTGGATCGGTACGAAATATTTCGGTTTCATTAAACGAAGCATAAGTTTTTGTTCTTCTTGACTACCGTGTCCGGATGCATGAATTTTGCTCGATTGACCAAGGATAACTTCAGCGCCTGCCCGTGCAAGCATATTAACAGTCCGGTTAACACTAACACTATTTCCAGGAATCGGTGTTGATGAAAACATAACCGTATCATTAGGCATAATTTGAATTTGCCGGTGCGTACCTTGGGCGATACGAGAAAGAGCTGCCATCGGTTCACCTTGTGAGCCCGTACATAAAATAACGACCTCATTTGCCGGTAAACTATTAATTTCATGAGCTTCAATAAAAGTATCCTTCGGAGCGGAAATATAACCAAGCTCTTGTCCGATATTAATTGAAGATTCCATGCTACGTCCGAATACAGCTATTTTTCGGTTAAATTTCATAGCAGCTTCAACGACTTGTTGTAAACGATAAATGTTAGAAGCAAAGGTCGCAAAAATAATTCTACCTTCAATACGGCTAAAAATATCGATAATGTTTTTGCCGACTTCTTTTTCTGACATCGTAAAACCTGGCACATTACTATTCGTACTGTCAGATAAGAGACAAAGAACACCTTCATTGCCAATTTCAGCCATTTTAGTTAAATTAGCGGGTTCGCCAACAGGTGTAAAGTCAAATTTAAAATCACCAGTATGGACGATATTTCCTGGTGGTGTTTTTACAACTACGCCGTACGAATCGGGAATACTATGGGTCGTTCTAAAAAAACTAACGGACGTTTTACGGAATTTAATAACATCTTCTTCTTTAATCGTAATAAGTTTTGCATTTCTTAATAAGCCGTGTTCTTCAAGTTTGTTTCTAATTAAGCCAATAGCAAGTTTTCCAGCATAAATAGGAATATTTACCTCGCGAAGTAAGTAAGGAATACCACCGATATGGTCTTCATGACCATGGGTAACAAATAATCCTTTTATTTTATGTTTGTTTTGTATGAGATACGTATAATCAGGAATGACGTAATCAATTCCGAGTAGTTCATCTTCAGGAAATTTGATACCTGCATCAATGAGAATAATTTCATCCTGGAATTGAATGCCATACGTATTTTTCCCGATTTCATCAAGTCCACCGAGAGCGAAGACAGCTGTCTGATCATTTTTAACAAATTTCATAAACTATACGCTCTCCACTTTAAAATTAGGTGACTTCTTTTCAAACGCTAAATGTATCTCATCTATTTGCTGGATATATTCAATATTGTAACCACGTTCACTTAATGTTTGACGTACTTCACGTACTGAATCGGCTTCAATAAACAAACTTTTTGTGCGCTCGCGAATAGGATATTCTTGCGCTGTTTCTTGATAATATACTTTAAAAATCATATCGACTCTCCTAGCCTTTTTATTTTATTAACAGTACTAATGAGCGACCAGTACTGTTTATTTTTATTTAACTTACAAATTCCGTCCGTATTAATTGTATTCCATAAAATAGCACATAACCGTCATTTATTGTACCATAGTTGTAGTAGTATGTGATTGGTATCGCATATTTGGTAGTTTTAATATTAATAATGAATGATATTTCGTTCGTATGACAAATATTTTTACAAATTATAATAGCTTTTCTACCCGCTATTTTTGAACGTTCTTTTGGCAACTCCTTTCACCGTTCATTTTTTAAGAAAAGCAAAAGATAACTTTCTACCGTTCCAATCCACTTATTTTATAGTATAGTATGATTTGAACATTTTTGAAATAAAAAACCATTTTTTAGTGTCGTTTATTTTTTTGTTTAAGGGATACTTAGTAATACTATTGATCATTAATTGATTTCTTATACAATTATTTTTCAAGTTTTCATGGGGGGATTTTTAATGGGAGAGAAAATTGTATTTTTAGATATCGATGGAACACTAGTCGATGAACGTAAAGTAATACCACCATCGACGAAGGAAGCGATTCAACGATTACAACAATCCGGTGTTCACGTAGCCTTGGCAACAGGAAGACCACCCTTTATGTATGAACATATTCGTGATGAACTAAACATTGACACGTATGTAAGTTTTAGTGGGCAACATGCAGTCGTTAATGGAGAGACGATTTACAAACAACCTGTTGATGCCAAGAGTATTATTACTTTACACGAACAAGCGATAGAAAGAGAGTTTCCAATGGTTTTTATGAGTGATACGTTAATGCGTTCAACCGTATCAGATCACCCGTATGTAAAACAAGCACTCGATCGTTTAAAGTTTCCGTATCCACACGTCGATACAAACTTTCCCTTAGAACATACCGTTTATCAAGCATTACTCTTTTATGAAGTAGGGAAAAGCGATTTAAAGAAGGAGCAATTTGCTTTACACTTTTTACGATGGCATAAATATGCGATTGATATTTTACCAGAAGGTGGATCTAAAGCGATTGGTGTCAATAAAGTGATGGAGGCATTAAATTTAGATCATGCGAATTCTTACGCGATAGGTGATGGGATGAACGATTTAGAAATGTTACAAGAAGTCGGTACAGGTATTGCGATGGGTAATAGTGTTGAGCCGCTTAAGGAAGTTGCTAATTATGTAACTAATTCTGTTAATAATGACGGTGTAATGCAAGCGTTAAAAAAGTTTTCCTTAATATAAAAGAGCAGTCAAAACTGCTTGACTGCTCATTAGTTTATTCGATCCTTTGTGCGTTTGCTGGGGCATTAAATGGATTGTTTGAGTCGATATGATCATAAAACATCACACCATTTAAATGGTCAATTTCGTGTTGAAAAATAATAGCTGGATAACCTTTTAGTCTTAATTTTACTTCTTGGCCCTTTATGTCATAGGCTTTAACAGTAATACGCGCATAACGAACGACGTAGCCTTCAATATTACGATCAACTGATAAACATCCTTCACCATTCGCTAAATAAGCTTGTTCAACGGAATGGCTAACAATTTTTGGATTGATCAGTTGATAACTGTGCAATTTGTCGTTCTGATCGGTATAATAAACAGCAATTAACCGTTTATTAATATTTATTTGTGGAGCGGCTAATCCGACTCCTGAGCGTAAATTGTATTTTTCAGCTATTTGCTCATCTTGGCTATTTTTTAAAAATGTTAACATTTTATCCAATGTTTCTTTAATGTCGTCTGAAGGTGGTAACTCAACTTCTTCAGCTGTTTTCCGTAATGCGGGATGTCCTTCACGTACGATATCTTGCATCGTTAACATATGTTTCACTCCTATATATAATTCTTTATTTAAAAAACAATAGTTAGCCTAACAAAAAAATATAAAAGTCATGATTAAACTATTAACATGGTATATTATAACATGGAATGATGTTAAGGGGAGAGATAGTCTTATGAAAGTTCCTAATTTTTTATTAGCAGTCATTATTGTATCTGTATTATTACTAACAGCTTGTCAAAAAGAGGATATTGAAGCGGAAATTTATAATTTTTTAGAAAAAACAGCTACCCATGAAGGGACATTAGGTGAGGTACGTGAACAAATGGCAAGTTTAGAGGCTGATGAACATACGTTATATACTGATTTGATCGACCAACCTTTTGATGATAAAGAGAAAATCGAACAATTTATTGAAAAAGCTGATGAACTCATTGATGAACGTTTGAAACTTTTAGACGAAGAAAATGAGAAAATGATTTTATCTAAGGAAGAATTTATCCAAATTGAGCCATTGATCGAACAGATTGAGACTGAAGATGTTAAAAATAGTGCTCAAAATATGTATGACATTATGATAGAAAGATATAATTTATATGATGAATGGTATGATTTATACATATTAAGACTTGATCGGGAAAAAGAGATGTACCATTTATTTTTAGAAGAAAAAATTAATTTTGAGCAAATTAATGACCAAGTGGTAATTGTAAATGAAACATATGATCAAGCACAAATTGTTTTAGATAATTTTAGTGAACAAACGAAAAAATATAATGATGCAAAAAGAAATTTTTATGAACTTAGTCATTTAAATGTTGTTTTCGATTAAAATTTGTTGTTCGTTAGTAATACAGTTTTCAAATTGATCATTGTAAATGAAAACCGAGCTTTATAGTTTCATAACTTGTATGCGCTTACGTAAAGAGGTGTGAGCATTTGTTGCTATGAAGGGATTTATGACCCTTTAAACAAATGTCACACTTTTTTCTTTGCCCACTGCAAAAAGATTATAAACGTTAAATATTTATTGAAAAATTTTTTAGTACGTTTTAAACAACCGCTTTTTATATAACAGTTTAAATTATTAACTATAACAGTTTGAAAATTATACAAATATACTTTTGAATTTAAAAGATTAATATTATAATAATCTTATAGATACAATAAATTTGACCGAAGCGCATGTTTTAGGGTACACTTTATTCAAACGTCAAAGTGTATCATTGTTATTAATAAATCCTATATAACAGTTTTGTTTTATTAAACAGATAAACTGAGTCATTAGGATTCATTTTACTTTTTAGAGAAAGGAAGAGGTGACTTGTATTATGCAACATAATTTAGAAAGTATTGAAAACAAGTTTAAAACTTTCCAGATTCTCAATGAAGAAGGAGAGATCGTTAACGAGGAAGCAATGCCCGATCTTTCAGATGAAGATCTTAAGGAACTTATGCGTCGCATGGTTTATACACGTGTATTAGACCAACGATCAATTGCTCTTAACCGTCAAGGGAGATTAGGCTTTTATGCGCCAACTGCCGGACAAGAGGCGTCACAATTAGGCAGTCATTTTGCTTTGGAAAAAGAAGATGTGCTTTTGCCGGGCTATCGCGATGTTCCACAACTTATTTGGCATGGGCTACCACTTTATCAAGCCTTTTTATTTTCCCGTGGACATTTTCATGGAAACCAAATGCCTGAAGGGGTTCATGCCCTTGCTCCACAAATTATTATCGGGGCCCAATATATTCAAGCTGCAGGCGTTGCTTTAGGGAAGAAATTAAAAGGTGAAAAAGCAGTCGCCGTCACTTATACAGGAGATGGTGGTACATCCCAAGGTGACTTTTATGAAGGAATAAACGTTGCCGGAGCTTATCAAGCCCCTGCGATTTTTATCGTTCAAAATAACTTTTTCGCGATTTCTGTACCAGTTGAAAAGCAAACAGCTGCGAAAACATTAGCGCAAAAAGCTGTCGCCGCCGGTATGGAAGGTTATCAAGTTGATGGTATGGACGTTCTTGCCGTTTATGCAGCGACACAACATGCCCGTGAAGTAGCTATTAATGGCGGTGGTCCAACGTTAATTGAAACACTCACATACCGTTATGGTCCACATACGATGGCGGGAGATGACCCGACGAGATATCGTACAGAAGATCTTGATAGTGAATGGGAGAAAAAAGACCCACTCGTTCGCTTCCGTAAGTTTTTAGAAGGTAAAGGTCTTTGGAGCGAAGAAGAAGAAAACGAGGTTATTGAACGAGCAAAAGAGGAAATTCGTGAAGCGATTCAAAGGGCCGATCAATATCCGAAACAAAAAGTTACTGATTTCATTGAACATATGTTTGAAGAGTTACCACATAACTTGCAAGAACAATATGAATACTATAAAGCAAAGGAGTCGAAATAACCTATGGCACAAATGACGATGATTCAAGCGATTACAGATGCCATGCGCACTGAGCTTAAAAATGATGAGAAAGTGCTCATTTTTGGTGAAGACGTCGGTCAAAACGGTGGAGTCTTCCGAGCAACTGAAGGTTTACAAGCTGAATTTGGCGAAGATCGTGTATTTGATACGCCATTAGCTGAATCCGCTATCGGTGGCTTAGCGATTGGATTAGCTATCGAAGGTTTTCGTCCAGTCCCGGAAATTCAGTTTTTCGGCTTTGTTTATGAAGTGATGGACTCATTAAACGGACAGATGGCTCGTATGCGTTATCGTTCAGGAAACACTGAACAAGCACCGATTACTGTTCGTTCACCCTTTGGCGGTGGTGTACAAACGCCCGAACTACATGCAGACTCATTAGAAGGTCTCGTCGCCCAACAACCGGGGTTAAAAGTAGTTATTCCATCAGGTCCCTACGATGCGAAAGGATTATTAATCTCAGCGATTCGAGATAACGATCCTGTTATCTTTTTAGAACATATGAAATTGTATCGTTCTTTCCGTGAAGAAGTACCTGAGGAAGCATATACAATTGAGATTGGTAAAGCTAACGTTAAACGTGAAGGAACTGATATTACGCTTATCGCTTATGGGGCAATGGTTCATACATGTTTAAAGGCAGCGGAAGAACTTGAAAAAGAAAACATTAGTGCTGAAGTGATTGACTTGCGTACAGTTTCCCCAATTGATGTTGATACGATCGTTCAATCGATTGAGAAAACAAATCGCGCAATTGTCGTACAAGAAGCACAACGTCAAGCAGGTATTGCCGCTAATGTTGTTGCTGAAATTCAAGAACGAGCAATTTTACATCTTGAAGCACCTGTTATGCGTGTGACTGCACCGGATACGGTCTATCCCTTTGCAGCAGCCGAAAGTTTATGGTTACCTAATGAAAAAGACGTTATTGAAAAAGTTAAAGAAGCAATCAATTTTTAAATAACTGAACGATTGGAGGTATTATTTTATGGCTTATGAATTTAAATTGCCTGACCTTGGCGAAGGAATTTTTGAAGGTGAAATCGTTAAATGGTTCGTCAAAGAAGGCGATGAAATTAAGGAAGATGACACATTATGTGAAGTGCAAAGTGATAAAGCTGTCGTAGAAATTCCTTCACCTGTAGAAGGAACTGTATTAAAAACGCATTTTAATGAAGGTGAAGTCGCAAGAGTAGGCGATGCACTTATTACCGTTGATGCTGAAGGTTATGAGGCTCCAGAAGAGGAAGCAACTGAAGAAGTAAGTGAGCCTGATGTAGAGGAACCGAAAGCGGAAGAAGTTGTTGCTACTGAAGCGAAGG
>Ga0079225_10001324_pt1 | contig 13863 bp, 9 predicted proteins | sample Poulit2012_FD_76344 | JGI IMG/M metagenome (GOLD analysis project Ga0079225, IMG submission 76344) | Agricultural soil microbial communities from Georgia to study Nitrogen management - Poultry litter 2012 | ecosystem: Environmental > Terrestrial > Soil > Agricultural land | place: USA: Georgia...
CCAGCGAATAATATAAACAACATAAGTAAAACAGCCATAATAATGTTTGCGTTACTTAGCCATTTAATGCCGCGACCAATGCCTGATAAAGCCGATAATGTAAATAAAATAGTCACACCAATAATGATGAATAGTTGTGTAATAAATCCATCGGGAATGTTACTATTTAAATATGAAAGACCACCATTAATTTGAATAGCCCCTAGTCCGAGGGATGTAGCTACACCAAAAACCGTTGCAAAAACCGCAATAATGTCAATCGTTTTACCAATCGGTCCATTAACACGTTCACCAATTAACGGATAAAACGTTGCACTAATTGTTCCCGGTGCATTTTTACGAAATTTGAAATAAGCGAGGGCAAGGGCAATTAATGCATAAATACCCCACGGATGTAATCCCCAGTGAAAAAAAGTAAATTGTAGTGCATTTGCAGCTGCTTCAGCCGTTTCACCTTCACCAACGGCTGGAATATAATAATGGGAAACAGGTTCGGCAACTCCCCAAAAAACAAGGCCAATTCCCATTCCAGCGCTAAAGAGCATCGCAAACCAGCTCATTGTACTATATTCTGGTTCTTCATCATCTTTACCTAATTTAATGTTACCATATTTGGAAAAAGCTAAGTAAATCGTGAATATTAAAATAACACTAGCAGAAATTAAATAAAACCAACCGAAACGTGTTTGTAGAAAATTTTGTGCTTTTGATGAGACAGCTTCTAAATTATCGGGAGTAATTGCACCCCATAAAATAAAAATAACTGTCAAAGCTAATGAAATAATAAAAACAGGTGTATATTTTCTCAAAAAAATCCCCTTTCAATATGCCAAATTATTTACTTTTCTAGTCATACATAATAACTATATCTCATCTCGACTCATCATTTTCTATGCTTTTCATAGTTATTCGAAAAAACTCTTTTAAACTGTTTTCATTAAAAGTATTATTTTCGACATAGAAATGCCATTTTGTATATGAATTGGCATTTTAAGATATTTAATCGACAACGTCAAGGGATATTCGATAATAGAAGCGAAAAAATTTCAAAGATATTACAAGTGCATTTATATTCCTATGTAGTATGTGCAGTTTGTTTGTGCTTTAGTCGCTATTTAGGCATACTCAAAAGTAAGATATAAGGAAATGAAAGGCCGGTAGATAAATATAATTAATAGGAGGGAAAAAATGACAAGAAAATACCATGAAAAACCGATAACACATATCGGTCCTGTAAGTATTAATGTACTTCATCTTGAACGATCATTAACATTTTACAAAAAAATAATCGGTTATCAAGTGTTAGAAAAAACTAATCATCAAGCTATTTTAACAGTCGATGGCAAAACACCATCACTTATTTTAAATAAACCTGAAGATGTTATTCCAAAAGAAAGTCGAACGACGGGATTGTATCATTTTGCTATATTACTCCCACAACGTAATTTTTTAGCGAACTTTTTGCGCCATTTATTAGCATTAAATATTCCTTTTGGTGCATCAGACCATAGCGTTAGTGAAGCCATTTATCTTGATGATCCCGATGGAAATGGGATTGAAGTTTATTGTGATCGACCAGATGTTAGTTGGGAACGTGTTAAAGATGGGGTTCATATGACGACAGAACGACTAGATGGTGAAAATTTGTTACAAGAAGTCGATGCAGAGTGGCAGACATTGCCAAAAGGAACAGTTATGGGACATATTCACTTACACGTAGCTAATTTAACAGAAACTGAGCACTTTTATAAAGAAGGATTAAACTTTGATTTAACAACGCGTTATCCAGGTGCATTATTTATGTCTGCTGGTGGTTATCACCATCATTTAGGTTTAAATATTTGGAATGGTGAAGGAGCGAATCAACCTTCACAAAATAGTGTTGGCTTAAAATGGTTCTCCATCGTTTTAGCTGATGAAGCAACAAGGGAAAAGTTAAAAGGACAGTTAGAAAAAATCGGCGCACCACTTAAAGTAACCGAAAACTACTACGAGACTATAGACCCTTCAGGAAATGTCATTCGTTTAGTCGTTTAAATAGGCTAGTTTATTTTATGCCTCCTATACATATAGGGGGTTTTTTAATACGCTCCCACTTGTCACATAATATTAGCAAATAATAAGTCATATCCCTTGATATACGATACCGGGGTATAATAAAATATAATTAAATAGTAAATATTACATGTTATCAAAACAGAAAACAATTTTAATTATATTTATCGTCATTTCGTTGAAACATTATAAGGTGAGGTGGAATAAATGGCGAAGGTCAAAAGTACATTACAAGTAAGTGGTATGACGTGCACAAATTGTGCGGCAAGTGTTGAAAAAGGGATAAATAAATTGTCCGGTGTAGATGAAGCGACCGTTAATTTCGCTTTAGAACAATTAACGGTACAATATGATCCTGAAAAATTGTCACCTGCTGATTTAAAAAAAGAAGTAAACAAAATTGGTTACGATGTTGTTGACCAAGAAACAGAGTTCGATATTACAGGAATGACATGTAGTGCATGTGCTAATCGGATTGAACGAATTGTCAACCGCATGGAAGGTGTGAATAATGCAAATGTAAACTTTGCATTAGAAACTTTATCTGTTTCATACAATGATCATATCGTACAACCGAACGATATGATTGAGCGGGTGAAAAAACTCGGATTCGAACTGTTTCTTAAGGAAGATCGTGAACAGGCTATTGATCATAAAGAAGAGGAAATTCGTCGCCAAAGAAACAAATTCATTTTCTCGGCAATATTAACGTTTCCACTTTTATGGACAATGGTAGCACATTTTAGCTTTTTATCGTTCATTTACTTGCCAGACTTTTTAATGAATCCGTGGGTACAATTACTTTTAGCGACTCCTGTTCAATTTTATGTCGGCTGGCAATTTTATGAAGGAGCCTACAAGTCGTTACGAAATAAAAGTGCCAATATGGATGTTCTTGTCGCTTTAGGTACGAGTGCTGCTTTCGTGTACAGTTTATATTTAACCTATGAATGGATTCAAGCGGGTCAAGTTGGCTATCCTGATCTTTACTTTGAAGCTTCGGCTGTTATAATTACACTTATTATTTTAGGAAAACTTTTTGAAGTACGTGCTAAAGGGAAGACAAGTGCGGCCATAGAGAAATTACTTGATCTTCAAGCAACAACAGCACGTATCGTTCGTGATGGTTTGGAAAAAGAGGTTTCAATAGAAGAAGTCGTTACAGGCGACATTGTCATCGTTCGTCCAGGTGAAAAAATTCCCGTTGACGGTGAAATTATTGAAGGCGAATCGGCTGTTGATGAGTCGATGTTAACCGGGGAGAGTATCCCTGTTGATAAAGGTCCGGGTGATTTAGTAATCGGTGCAACGATTAATGAAAATGGTTCGTTACGTTTTAAAGCGACAAACGTCGGTAGAGATACAGCCCTTGCACAAATCGTTAAAATCGTTGAAGAAGCCCAAGGATCCAAGGCAAATATTCAACGTTTAGCTGATAAAATTTCCGGTGTATTCGTACCAGCTGTTGTCGCAATAGCTGTTGTAACATTTTTAATTTGGTATTTTATCGTATCTCCAGGAGATTTTCGCTCAAGCTTAATTCCAATGATTTCAATTCTCGTCATCGCTTGTCCCTGTGCTTTAGGATTAGCGACACCCACATCAATTATGGCCGGGTCAGGTCGAGCGGCGGAAATGGGGCTATTATTTAAAGGTGGCGAACATCTCGAAAATACACAGTCCGTTAATACAGTCGTATTAGATAAAACAGGAACCGTTACAAAGGGTGAACCAACTTTAACAGATGTAATCGTGACAGGAAATTTCTCACGTGAACAAATGTTACAAGCTGTCGGTAGTGCGGAAAATGAATCGGAACATCCCCTTGCCCAAGCAATCGTCCGCGGGGTAAAGGATGAAAATATCGAGATTGTAGGAACAGAAGATTTTGCGGCTATACCTGGATATGGTATACGTACTGTTGTTAAAGGAGCGCAAGTCTTTGCAGGTACACGTAAATTAATGCGCCAGCAAGCAATCGATTTATCATCTGATATAGAAGCAACGATGGAATCCCTTGAGAAAGATGGTAAAACGGCTATGCTCGTCGCTATTGATGGAAAATTAGCAGGAATCGTCGCTGTTGCTGATACGGTGAAAGAAACATCAGCAGAAGCGATCGAACGAATGCACAAACTCGGTATGGAAGTCATTATGTTAACGGGAGATAATGAACGAACGGCTGAAGCAATTGCTCGGGAAGTAAATATCGATGAAGTTATTGCTGAAGTTTTACCAGAAGAAAAAAGTGCTGTCATTGAGCGACTACAACGTGAAGGGAAAAAAGTTGCGATGGTTGGCGATGGGATTAACGATGCTCCAGCTTTAGCGATTGCTGATGTTGGAATGGCAGTTGGTACAGGAACAGATATTGCGATTGAAGCGGCTGACATTACATTAATGCGCGGCGACTTAAATAGTGTAGCTGATGCGATTATTATGAGTCAAAAAACGATGCGTAATATTAAAGAAAATTTATTTTTCGCCTTTATTTATAACTCAATCGGTATACCAATTGCCGCCATTGGTTTCCTTGCCCCATGGGTTGCGGGAGCAGCGATGGCCTTTAGTTCTATTTCCGTCGTTTTAAATGCATTAAGATTACAACGGGTAAACTTATAAATTTACTATTTTTATTTTAAAACATTTAACATCGGTTTGACGGCAAACGCTGGGAAAGGAGGCGTCTTATGGAAAAACTATTACATGATGAGCCTATTGTACCTTTAACAAATCATGAAAAACAAGCGACAATTAATCGGCTAAAGCGTATTGAAGGGCAAGTACGTGGCATCCAACGTATGGTCGAAGAAGATCGTTACTGTATCGATATTTTAATTCAAATAAGTGCGATAAGCGCAGCTTTGAAGAAGGCTGGTTACAATATTGCTGAGCGACATATGAAGCATTGTGTTAAAAAAGCAATTAACAGTGGTGATGGTGACGAAGCTATTACTGAGTTACTTGAAGTGATGAAACACTTCTCTAAATAAACATGAAAAATCTCTCGAAGTGGATTCGAACATTTAATGACGACGAATGCTTTGAGAGATTTTTTTAATTATTTATTTTCGGCTACGGATGATGAACTTAAACTGTACGGTTCCGCTGTTAGTAAAATTCCTAAATCGTGTCTGTCACCTTTATACACTTCATTACTAACTTCCCGGACTTTATTATCAATCCCGATCACTTCGAATGTTACTAATCCTTCATTTTTTTTAAGTAACTGATCTAGATGAGTTACCGATTGAACTTGTTTACCATTTACTTTTTGGATTGTTTCACCAACAATTAATCCTAGTTTTTGTGCTGGTGAATCATTAATAATACCTAATATTTTTACGGCATTATCGTTTTCGATAAAAATTGGTGGACGCTTAACATCTTTGCGGTAATATTGCCATTGAATAAAAAAGCGACCAACAATTGCGATAACGACTGCGATGAGAGATAATCCAGGCAATTGAATGCTTAACAAGGAAAATATTATAACAAAGAAAGCTAAACTAAGTATTAATTGCCCTAATTTACGGGCAGCAATTTGTGGTAACTCGCCTGTGACTACGTGATGAAAACCAATTAATACTGGAAAAACGAATAAACTGTATGACTGATCGGCAATAGTAAAATAAGGCCAAAAATCTCCTAACGGTGTAAGGGGTCCTTTTGGAACGAGAGTAATAATTGGTATGACTGCTAGACGTTTTAAATGTTGTAGTCCATACCAAAGGCCACGTCGACTATGTACTAATGTCGGATAAAAATCATTCGTTTTCATCCGCAGAAACATTATTGATTCAAAAAATAATAAAATTCCAATAATTAAAGCTAAGCTTGTCATTGTCAAAGGTGTAATGTTTTGGATCATTTTACTAGATTCCGGTAAAAAGAATAAAATTAAATATGTTAAACCTAATGTGTAGCTTGCCGAAAGTGTTGAAAAGCGATATGTAATACTTAAAAGCAACGTAACACCCATTAAAATAATAATGATTTCATACGTTAACGCAACTCCTGCACCTAAAGTGAGAATCGCTAATATTAGTGTAGCAGTAATGGCTATATGAATTGTTTTTTTCGTTTCATTAATGAGTGGTGATGTTTCAAATAAAAAAAAGTACCGTTCTTTTTTTATTCGATCATAGCTTGACATAATTATTAATAAAACAATCCAATAAACGATTGGATTGAGAAAAAAACGACCGAAAGCCTTTGAAATTTCTAGTAAAATAGTTAATTCCATACGATCACCTTCAAATTTTATGAGCCTAATATTGTTGATGAATGCTATGTAAACGTTTGACGAGTAGTTAGTAAAAAATGGTTATCAATTACATTGTAACATATTTTTTCTTCATAACTTACATGCATAATGCTCATTTTTTGCTTTTGGTCTTTAAAATGTTTAAGTTGTTATTTCCATTTTAACTAATTGAAATATTTAATGAGTGCACGATTAATAGCTTCAGCAACTAGGTGAGCGTGTTGTTCGTTCTCAATTTCTGCTAAATCATTATCGTTTGTCAAAAAACCAAGTTCAATGAGAACGGCTAGGTGTTCATTGCTTCTTAGAACATGAAACGGACTATTCACTAATCCGCGGTTTTTCAATCCTGTGTATGCAGATAATTCATTTTGTATCGTCTGTGCTAACTTTAAACTTCCATGACTTCCATAATAGTGAGTACTTACACCGTGAGTATCCTCTGTCTCAAATGCATCATAATGAATACTAATAAATGCATCGGTTAAATGTGCGTGGCTTATTTTAACACGATTTTCTAAAGATAGAGATGTATCATTCGTTCGTGTAAGAATAACTTCTGCGCCTGATTGTCGTAATTTATCGGCAATAATTTTTACAGTTGTTAACGTATAATCCTTTTCAAATTTATTATTAAGGCTAATTGAGCCCGGATCTTGTCCGCCGTGCCCTGGATCTAGCACGATATTTATACCATTAAGCTGATCGTTTGTTTTCGTTATCGCTGAATTTGCCGTTGTTAGCTTATGTTGCTCCGTATTATAATCTGTTAACCAACTTGCAATCCAAGCGGTCGTACCATCGGCTTGTACAATTTTTAACCAGTCTTGATTAATCTCGACAAGATCAAATGTTTTACCTGAATTTGTATAGCCAATGGTATGATAATTTAGGCCAGGGCCAGAGCGCAGACGAACATTATTGGCAATGATTTTAACTTTGTCCTTGCTTGCATCGTTTTCATTTAAATGGACATTTTCACTATTTATTAAATATTGTGAGGCAACCCATACTTTTTTACCCCCGTAATACGTTTGCATCCAACCATATTTTTCTTCAAAGATTGTTATATGATCACCATACGATAATTGCCCTACAACATCAGCAAAATGATTCGGACTAGAACGAATATTTAAATGGTCAGTCCCTACTTGATATAGTTGTTTAGCTGATGCAGTATTTGCTAATAAAACAATACAGATAATAGTTGAAATAAACAAAAGGGTATTAATTTTTTTTAACATAGTTTCCTCCGCAAAGTTGTCAATGAAAATAGTACGTTCAATTTATTAATAGGTAATAAAAATAAAGTAAAAGAATTAATAATTTGACATACAATTCCCAGGTTTGTAAATAACAATACTACAGCATTACATTACCCTTTAATTTGATTTTTTACCATTTTAATGTCTAAAAAATCATAAAAAAACCTCTAAACACATTTTCATGCGTATTAGAGGTTTATGTTTATTATACTTCTTTTAACATTCGTAGCCCATTTAAAATAACTGCAAGTGTACTTCCTTCATGAATAATAACGGCAAAGGTCATATTCATATTTCCAGTCATATTAGCTATGACTAAAAAGATAACGACTGCTAGTGCAATGACAATGTTTTGTATAACTATTTTGCGTAATTTCTTAGCAACATTGTACGTATATGAAAAGCGAGTTAAATCGTTTTTCATAAGTACAGCATCGGCAACATCGATAGCAATATCGGTTCCTTCACCCATCGCAACACCGACGTTAGCTGTTGCAAGTGCTGGTGCATCATTAACACCATCACCGAGCATAGCAATAACCGGATACTTTTCTTTTAATTCAGTAATAATTGCTGCTTTTTCTTCAGGCATAATATTACCGCGAACTTCTTCAATACCAAGGGAACGACCAATCGCTTCACCCGTACGAACGGCATCACCGGTTAACATAACTGTATGAATGTTTTTGTCTTTGAAAAAATTGACAGCTTCTTTAGATGTTTCTTTTGGTACATCCTGAATCGCGATAAGCGCTAGAACTTTTTCATCCGTACCGAAGTAGACGACCGTTTTTCCTTCATGTTCAAATTCAGCCGTTTGTTCGATAATATCTTCAGGAACGATTTTATATGAGCTCGGTTTACCGATTTTATACGTTTCACCCTTCGTCTTAGCAACGAGACCTACACCAATAATGTTTTCTACCTCAAGTTCATCAGGTGTTATTGAGTCGTAATGTTGAATAATCGCTTGAGCGAGGGGATGGTTTGATTTACTTTCCATTGAAACGATAATTTTCGTAAATTCGTTCGCTTCATCTTCTGTAACATCTTTTCCAAAATACGTATTCGTAACGACCGGTTTTCCTTCGGTTAATGTTCCCGTTTTATCAAAGGTGACAGCCTTTAAATCGGCTAAATTTGATAAATAGGATCCACCTTTAAAAAGCACTCCACGTTTCGCTAAATTACTAATAGCTGAAAGGGTTGCAGGAATGTCTGTGGCGGCTAATGCGCAAGGTGACGTTGCAATGAGAAAAACCATCGTACGATAAAAACTTTCATGAATCGTCCATTGAAATCCATAATAACCGAGTAAGAAAAATACTGGTGTTAAAATGAGAACGACAGTAACGTATTTCGGTTCAAGCCGTTTAATAAAAGCGGCAGTTTTAGAAATATTACGTTGTGTTTGGGTGACGAGTTGAATAATCTTAGCAATAACTGTTTCCGAACTTTCCTTTGTCACTTCCATCACTAAAGTTCCCGAACCATTAATCGTACTCCCAAAAAGTTCATCACCTGCAGATTTTTCAACTGGAATACTTTCACCTGTAATGGCTGATTGATCGACCGTTGATGTTCCCGAGACAACAATTCCATCCGTTGGAATTTGGTCACCATTTAAAATAGAAAGTTGATCACCAATTGCTAACTCCGAAACATCGACAATTTCCGTTGTACCATCTTCTTTAATTCGTCGAGCAGTAGTCGGATTTAACTCGAGTAAACTCGTAATTTCTTTATTACTTTTACTTTCCGCATAATGTTCTAAATAATGTGCCCCCGCAAAAATGAGTATGAGTAATGTCGCCTCCATATATTCCCCAATGATAATTGCACCAATGGCGGCTAGTGTCATTAAAATATGAACGTTAGGCATAAACTTTTTTAAATTAATTGTCTGTTTGTACGTATCAATAAAACCTTCGAAAATAATATGGTAGCCCGATAAAACGAGTGCGACTAAATAAAAAACGGCCTTCCATAGATCAGAGGGCAAGAATAAGCCAATTAAAAATAAACCAAGTCCCACAAAATATAAGATAACTTCTAAATGACTATCATGTTCATCATGATGACTACATGAACTTGCCTGTTGTACTATAATTTGTTTACTCATAATGATAAATCTCCTTTACGTGTTCGATCGCCATGTCAAAAATTTGGTGAACATGATGATCATCTAATTCATAAATAACTTTACGACCGTGTTTTTTTCCCTTTACGAGCCGAACTAATTTCAATTCTCGTAATTGGTGGGAAATAGCACTTTGCGAAATATTTAGCCTCTCGCTAATTTCAGTTACTGTTAATGTTTCCTGTTTTAATAAAAATAAAATTTTTATCCGTGTTGGATTTGATAAAGCTTTAAATAAATTAGCTACATCTTGTTCCACGATAGGATGTAAAATTTTATCATCGTGTATATTTTTATACTCAGACATAATAGTCACCTTCATTGTTATAATTTAACATATGAACATTTGTTCATGTAGTGAATTATATTATATGAAAGTATTGTCATTTTGTCAACGAGTATTAATAGGTAAAATTGAATATTTTAAGTGAATTTTGTTAGTCATTAAAAAAGAAAAAAACCATCCGTTTATTCGAATAAACAGATGGCTTTAATATCGGGATGACAGGACTTGAACCTGCGACCCCTGGCACCCCATGCCAGTGCTCTACCAAGCTGAGCCACATCCCGGAACATGCTACAAACGTTGATTTAACAACGATTGTAGTTATTATTATTATATTACAAAATAAATAAAAATCAAATGTTTTTGCCGACAATTTGCCGGCAAATGCCTGTTTTAAATGTTTATTGATGTTTTTTATTGTTGTTTAATGTTTTCGCCGAGCAGTACAGCACCTAGGAAATTTGTTGGAATTATACTCTAATATACATAAAAAATTTAATTAAATAACGTGGCATTGCATTAAGATAAACTTATCGTTTGAATAAAATGTCCACTGTTTTTTAATATAGATTTGGTCATATCATTAGTTTATCCTGCCTTTATGCTCGCTTAAGCCGTTTCATTGCTCGCTTAAGCAGGTTTGTTGCTCGCATAGGCAGATTCATTGCTCGCTTAGTCACTATTATGACGTGGGCAATTGCAACAACAGAAATCATTTCCAGGATTTACGTTTGTAGCCCACAAAATTTTGTTTTAAATAACAAATAAAATAAACGGCAGCCTTCGACATTTATTTGTATTGAACAATTTAGAGGAAATTATTCATATAAATATGGGGTGAGATAGTAAAATAATTAGTTTAAATACGAGTAATTCACCACAAAAACATACTGCGAATTATACAAATAATCCGCAGTAAATAATAAAACAAGCAGTTATAAAATTTATCACATTAGAAACAACTTTTTGGATAATTTTACTAAAAAATTAAGGCTTAATAACCGCTCTTCCCTTAAGTACACCTTTTTCCATTTTTTCATAAGCTTGTTCAACGTCTTCTAATGGGAAAAATTCAACTTCATTGCGGACTAAACCTGCTTCAACGAGTTCAATAACTTCTTTTGTATCACTGAGTGACCCACCTTGAAAATTAAACACTTCACCATCGAGTGGGAGACTACCATACCATGGTTTATTTATTGTACCCATGCCAGCGCCGATTAAACCAAAGGATCCACCTTTTTTGACAGCTTGTAAGCCAGTTTCAATCGTCATATCAAAGCCAGCAAAATCGAGCACTACCTCAGCACCTGAACCGTTCGTTAATGTCATAATATCTTCCAATGTATTTTCATTTACACCTACTAAAACTTCATCAGCACCAAATTGTTTAGCGATTTCTAAGCGGGAGTCATTCATATCAATTGCAATAATTTTTGCAGGTGACAGGACATTTAAAAATTGAATAGCAAAGCTACCAAGTCCACCGGCACCTATCACAATTGCTGTTGTACCCGGAGTTAATTTTGGTAATACACGCTTAACGGCATGATATGATGTACTACCGGCATCAGTTAGTGGGCCAGCTGTTGCGGGATCAAGTGTTTTTAATTTAATAATTTGTAATGGATTATCAACGAGAACGTATGGTGCAAGGCCACCGTCCATACCATATCCACGTCCAGCTGCGGAATAATCACAATTGTTCGTTTGACCTTTTAAACAATATTCACACGTTCCACAAAAATAGGAACTCATTAAAACAACGGGATCACCTTTTGCAAATCCTTGGACATCTTCACCGATTTCTTCTATCCAACCACCAATTTCATGCCCTAATGTGAAGGGAACTTTCCAACCAATAGGCTCAACCATTTCTTTAGGCATTTGTTGCATTGATATGTCTGAGTGACATAATCCATTGCCAGCAACTTTGATCAGTACATCACCTTTTCCCACTTTCGGGATAGCCGTTTCAACAAGTTCCGGTTTCGTTTGCCAATCTAACACACGATAAGCCATCATTTTACGATTCACTTTAATCCCACCTATAATAATTAGCAAGTATTGTTTATAATTATATTCAATTATCTATTTATTATCAAAAATACAGCCAGTAAGACTTACTTCAGTTGTGAACCGTTTTCGCTTCATGTAAAATGAAATATAAATAATAATAGTATACATTTTTGTAAAGATAGAGCTATTTTTAACTAGCTAAATTTAAGTAACTATCGACCAAATAAAGTCATATAGAGGAGTAGTTTCATGTCAAAATTAGAGACTATCGCCGTTCGTCCCGATCGGATTCTTATTAAAACGTTTCGCCCCGTTGCTTTACCCGGTTTTCGCATATCACAATCAAAGTTTATTTCTGATAAAGACCGCCTTTACTGTGTCATTGGCCAAAAGACGTTCCATTCACCATTATATACACATTTTATTGTCATTGATTCTTATGGCGATGTTGTCGATGATCGAATGGGCTTAAAAATATATGAAAAAATAAGCCGACTAAATATTATTCAATATTTTCAAAAAAAGGAAATCTCTTTCGCAAAAAATCGTGGAGATTTATTAACTATAAAAGCCTTTGAACAAAACGAACCATTAATAACTGACTTACTTAAAGAAAGTGAACAAATTTCCGAACGATTTACCGCCTTAGAAAAAGAAGCAGTAAAATTGTTCAAAAAGTCCGAGTGGAAATTAACCGACTTTACTAACTTTGATCAGAACTGGCGCCGTTTTTGGACATCCTATGAAAAGCGGCTACAACAATTGTTTAAATTTCGTGAACTAGTTGTGCAGCATGGTCTAACGGATGAATTAAAAAATGAACAACTACGTAAACTGTTTGATGAAGCGAATGAAATGTATCAATTGTTTATCGATACTGTTCCCTTAAATGGTCCACTTATAGAAAAGGTCAATCATTTTATTACCTTACAATTCGAACTTGGCCGGACGAAAACATCACATACACGGCAATATGCAGCTCCCAAAACCGATGTGAACATTTACTATTTTGTGAAATTTGGCTTTATCCTTTCTCTTTTACTTGTTTTATGGACGCTTGTTCGACTTATTTCGGGAAGTGGAAGTTTTATTGCTTTTATAGGGATGCTTATTATCGGAATGTTTTTCTTTAGCATACGCCTTGGTAATGAAGTTGGCATGTTGCGATTAATTGAGAAACGGTTGAAAGATTTGCGGACGAAACGTCTCTCGTCAACACCGACGATTGAAAAATATTATGAAAAACAATTTCAACAATTAACAGAAACAAAAACAGAAGTGATACCATCCTTTAATTTTGTTGGCACATTAGTGAAGGTACCACGCTGGTTTATTGGTATTGGAATAGGATTAATAATAATTGGTGTATTGTTTTATCGTCTACAACATACAAATCCATTAATACCTGCAGGATATTTGTTTTTTGGGGGGCTATTAGCAGTTATCGGTATTTTATTACCCCGTTTCAACATATCAAAGCGCACATTCGTTTTAAAAGACGATGAACTACATATTGGTAAACGAGCATATACAAGGGAAGATGTCATTCATATTAAATTGTATAAAAAAGCAAATCGTTTAAAAGTTAAACTACGGACACATCCAGACCCAATTACTTATCGAATCGATCAATCAGAAGGTAAAAAAATTAATTCACGTATTAAAACATGGTGTGACATACATTTTGTTAGTTACAAATAGACCGTATAATAATATTTGTTAGAGTATCATTCAACCAATTGTCCTTCATACAATATTTTCCGAACCTATAAAGATAACTTTAATAATAAAAAACTCGTTATAAGGAGGTCACGTTATTGATGAATATAGG
>Ga0079225_10001326_pt1 | contig 13855 bp, 10 predicted proteins | sample Poulit2012_FD_76344 | JGI IMG/M metagenome (GOLD analysis project Ga0079225, IMG submission 76344) | Agricultural soil microbial communities from Georgia to study Nitrogen management - Poultry litter 2012 | ecosystem: Environmental > Terrestrial > Soil > Agricultural land | place: USA: Georgia...
ATAAGCAGGGTTGACAATGTTCATATTATACATGTACTGGGTGTATTGCGGGTCTTGCTGAGAATAAACCAGTTGGCCCAAAAATATCCCCAGGACGCAAAGTAAGAGTCGTGTTTTCTTCATTACTATTGATGTTTTAGTTTAAACTTATTGTTTTGAAAGAAAGCCCTTGGAGTTTAATTCCGAGGACCTTCTCATTTTTAATTTAATTTACATGTTGATTTACGTAGACCCAACCTTTTTCAACATTACCAAATACGGGGTCTTCATTCTTCATCTCCAATACAAAATAATAGGTTCCGGTAGCCAGGTCATTTCCACTATTATCTTGCCCACGCCATTCATTTACGTAATCAGTTTTATCATATACTTTCGTACCATAACGATTATAGACGGTGAATTTGGCAATTCCGGAACGATTGCTAATAAATGTCAGATCCAAATTATCATTAAATCCGTCATTATTTCCTGGTGAAATACCTTCACTAATTTTACAGGGATGATCATACGGTCCATAATTAATTTCAGTTGTTAGTTCGGCAGAAGCAAAGCAAGTTCCATATTCTACCTCAACTTTAACTTCATCATTAAAGTCACCTTCACTATCGTACACGGCGGTATAGGTATTACCGTCCACACCTTCTATGATTGTTCCATTTAAATACCACATGTATAAGAAATCGTCAGATTCAACTCCAAAAGGTGAAGCGGTAAAAGTAATTTCATAATCTGACACAGTTGCTTCATCACCTTCACAATAATTGATATCTGCGACTAAGTCGTTATCAGCTGTCAACTCAACTCCAAAGTCTTCAATTTCACTTACGGTAATTTCATGCGTTGTTGAACAATCGGGGTCTCCGTCATAAACTGTCACTGAATAAAGGCCGTATCCATAATCAGCAGGATTCACGGTCAAACCATCTTCAGCGATAGGTTCGCCATTAAAATTCCATTCAAAAACCGTAGAGTCCTCAGCTTCTCCGTCTAAAAGATTTACTTCAATCAGCTCTTCTTCTAATACACAAGTTACTATATCTTCGCCTAAATCAAATTCAGGTGCAAAGTTCATTTCTATATATACGGAATCGGTATCAACACATCCTCCGATATCTACTTCTACAGTATATATTCCGGTTTCAAAAACCTCCAAGCTCTGTTCTTCTCCAACAACATCTCCCTCTTCATTTGTCCACACAAAGTCGGCATCTTCGGGGTCTTCATCGCCAATAATTTCAGCGTCGAGAACAAACGAATCTACATCGCAAAGCATTTGATCTTCTCCAAGGTCAATTGAAAAATCTGCTTCGGTAACTTCAATTTCAATAATGGTTACACAGACCTCGTTTGATTCGTCACCATTGGAATCTAAGGTTTCGGTTGTAATTTCTAAGGTATAAGTTCCCGGTTCTGTCACTTCTTGCATAACTGAGGTTCCCAGCAAATCTCCATTTTCATCTTTCCATCTGTATTGCACTCCTCCAAAGTCATACGGGTTAGACACTGTTCCATCAAGTGTAATGCTATCTACTCCACAGAGTGACATTTGCTCTTCAAGGTTATCCAATTCAGGTTTTGGAGAAATCACCACATCAAAAATCTCTTCTTCCGTTTCTCCTTCCTCATCAAAAACCTCTACTTTATACGTTCCGCTTTCGGTAACGAGTAAGCTATCGCCAAACTCATCTTCAAAAGCAACAAACTCATCAAGTTGTGGATCATACTCATACCAAATATAAGTATCAATATCACTCACTTCTTCAGATTCCAACAACACTGCATCTCCGTAACATGCAAATATTTCATTTTCCAAAACTATACTACAGTCAGTAGATCCTTCTCCGGCTGTTTGTTCAATCTGAATATAACCAGGATTTCCACTATAGTTGGTAAGTAACAACACATAAATATCTCCTGTTTCTGCATCTACTACGCCAAAATCCTCTTCATCAGATGCAGAATAACTACAACCATATCCCATATGATTTTCGCTTGTATCAGAAGAAGGCCAAGCTCTGGGAACTTGATTTTCAGGAGTTAAATTATTACAAGCTTCATCCAGTGAATCAAAAGGCCCCCATGCAATAAAGTCAACATCCAAAGTGGTTCCAATTGCATTACCATCATCATCAAATGCGGTGTTTTGTGTTATATGGATGGTCATGTCTCCAGGCTCATCGATTTTAAGAAAATGCCAAGTAGGATTGGGCTGTGTACCAAGGCAACCATAATCTAAATTAGGCATATCAGGAGGAGTTTCCCCTCTTCCATATTCGCTGTTATTTTCGAAGAACAATCCTTCATCTGAACAGAAAGGTTCTGCCAATTGACAAGGTATTGGCGGACAACTATCTGAATTTATTGTTTCTGTAGCATTACAGCTTTCGTCTGCCTCATCCGAAACGGTGAAGGTAATATCTTCATCGTAAGGATAAGGACCGAAGGTAACTGATCCCGGCTCTGTAAGCTCTTGTTCCGGACTGTTTGCGCTATCGTTGATTACTACTGTTGACGCCGAACCTAAATCTGTAACCTCTACAGTAACTGTTATAATAAAGTTTTCTACATCACAGTGCACGTAGACATCAAAAGTTGGGCTATCACAAGCCAGATAATACGCCGTATTTTCAACAAGCAACTCCTTTTCTTGAGTTTCTTGATTTGTATACCCAAAGTTATGTAGAAGTGCAGCGAGTTCATTCAGTACAGGATTATCTGTGGTTGAATTAATCAATTGTGCTTGAAAAGTATTTTCAAATTGGACTTGTTTTGTCTTTTCTACCCCCTGGACTTGCCATCCAAAAAGAACCATTACAAGCAATAAGAAACACTGTTTGGTAATTTTCCCCATAAGTTTGTTATGTATATTTATTAGATTTAATGCGTAAATTTAAAGAATTATCTCGAACTACCTTAAGATATATTTAATTATTTTTGAAATGGAAATTCAAGCCCAAACAACATAAAGCCTTAGTGTGCTGAAAATAAACATGTTACGTCGATATAATAATAAATTAAACTTATTAGAAGAAAATCACAAAGGAGGTTTTCCCTTGTAATTTAATGGCTCGATTATCAACTCAAACAAAAAACCGTCTCAAAATTATAATTCTTGAAACGGTTTAGTTCTAAAATCTACGAAGTTTATAGCATCAAAAATCTATTCGAAATCTGCGTCTGAAACATTCTCATTCACTTTGATTTCTTCTGCTTTCATCTCTAAAGATTGCGGACCTAAAGGTAAACTCAAAGTATGGGGGAATTTCACTCCTTTAACTTCTTTATAATCACCATAACCTGTTACGGCTTCCTGACCTGTAGGTGCAACTTCAACGGTTTGAAGTTTTAATCCACTTTCAACTCCATAATATTCAGATTGTTGATCAGATAACTTAACCACATAAGCTTCTTCTCCATCGACTGTTTCTATTCCGGTCACTTCAGCATCTTCAGGAACTTTTAATTCCGCAAAAAGGGCTGATTCTTTATAAGATTCAAGTTGATCTTCAGGAATATCTTGCTTTTGTCCTTGCGTCACCACGTATCCCTTTTCGCCATCAAAAACAACTTTTTGTACAACCATGCCTCCTGTACTTACTTCAGTTAATTGTTTTCCATCTTTGGTTTGCTTCATCACCAACATCAGGGTTTGAGGCCCCATAGAACCAGTGAATTTAGCATATTCTGTCTCTACGGAGTTTACGGCCGCTTCTCCTCCAATTGCTTTGATATAATCATCATATATTGTTTTCACCGTAACGTCATCCGCAACTTCTTTGTGGAACACCGGTTTGTCAACAGGCTCGGCTTTTTTATTGAAATATTTTACCGGGATAGGTTTTCCTCTATATTCAAGGTTCTCCAAGCTTTCAGCCACGTCTTTTCCTTTCCCGACAATAACAATACGAGCAAGGTCGGGTTTAAAATACTTTTTGGCAACCCGCTGCACATCCTCTGCGGTTACCTCGTTAATTTTCTGTAAGTAAGTTTGGTAAAAATCTTTTGGCAAGTCTTCCAATTCGATATCCAAGGCATAATTAGCTACAGTAGACGGTCTTTCAAGAGCTCGCACAAAATTACCGGTATACTTTGCTTTAGCTAAATCTAGTTCGTCTTTTGAAACTTTCTCTTCTCTAATTTTATAGATTTCATCTAAGAACGCCACGACAGCACTGTCAGTCACTGCATTTCGAACACTGGCAGCGGCCACAAAACTGGCGACATACTTGTCGTTGCCCAATCTTGAATACGCCCCATAAGTATAAGCTTTATCTTCTCGAAGGTTATTAAATAATCTACCTTCTCCTCCACCTCCCAAAATTTGGTTAGCCATTAAGGCAGCAAAATAATCTGAATCAGCTTTTTTTAGTTCAACAGTATTTACCACTGAAACCTCACTTTGGACCGCATTGGGCATGTCGATAAAATCAACTTGGGTGTACTGCACTTTTGGAACTGCCGGCAAGTCTTCTGTTGGCGGAGTAGTTTTCCTCCAAGAGGACAAATATTTTTCAGCAAGTTCTTTAACTTCATTAGCTTTAATATCTCCTACGACAACCAAATAAGCATTTTTAGGACTGATAAAGTTGTTGTAATAATTCTCTACATCCGATAGCTCCAGGCCTTCAACAGACTCTTTAGTAGCAAACTCTCCGTACGGGTGATGTTTACCAAAAGCCAAGGCGCTTCGCACATCTGAAGAAACAGCTTGTGCACTTTTCTCCTGCGATCTAATACCTTCAATCAACCGCTCTTTTTGTGTTTGAAACTCCTCTTGATTAAAAGCCGGATGCAACAAACCATCAGCCATCAGTTCAAATATCTCAGGGAAAAATCTGGATAGTGAACTTGCTGAAGCACTATTGGGGCCGTAATTTATGCTTGCTCCTAAAAAGTCGACTTTTTCATTAAAGCTTTCTTTATCCAAGTTTTCGGTACCGGTTCCCATCATGTAACTATACAGTGCTTTTATTCCTACTTTATTTCCGGAAGCATAAGGTTTGTTATCCAAAACCAATCTCGCACTGACTTTAGGGATTTTGTGGTTTTCTACCACCATAATTTGCAATCCATTGTCCAGCTCGAAACTGGCAGGTGTTCCTAAGTTTATTTCAGGAGCCGGACCGGGCTCTGGCATTTTTGAGCGATCTATTTGTGCTTGTGCCATAGAAAAGGTCAAACACAACAAGAATATCGATATAAATTTAATTTTCATGAGTATTGTTATTTTTTTAATTTTCTTCGTCAGATCCAGGTAAATAATCCAAATCTACACGTTGATTTTTATTGAGATATTTATTAGCAACTTCCTTAATTTCTTCGCGTGTTATATTTTTATAAATATCGAGTTGTTCATTGATCAAATCAGTTTGACCATCATAATGCGTATAGAAATTAGCCAAGGAATGTGCTATGCCTTCTTGACTATCATTTGCACTAACGAAAGTGTTTTCCATAATGTTTTGCAGTTTTTCATATTCTTTTTCAGAAATAAGTTCGTTCTGCAATCGTTCTATTTCTTCGTCCATGCCTTCTGCTACTGTTTCCATAGAGGTTTCCCCCATTGGAAGTGCACCTATGATATAAACTCCATAATCTTCTTGTGGCCGATTAAAAGCTAATACCTGTAAAGCAGTTTTGTCTTCTTCTACCATTTTCTTATGCATACGAGAACTCTTGCCCCTGGTGAGAAGTGTCGAAATCATATTTAGAACATAAGTATCATGGTCTTTCATAGCAGGTGTACGATATGCAAATACTTTTAAAGGAATTTGAATATTGCTGTCATACTCGGTAACTTTAATTGGACCTTGAACCGGCTCTTCCTTTACATTTACTCTAGTAACTTCATTACCTCTTGGAATTGGCCCAAAATATTCATCGATCATAGCTCTTGTTTCTTGCTTATCGATATCTCCTGCAACAACCAGCACCGCGTTATTAGGGCCGTAATACTTTTCAAAGAAAGCTTCAAACTCCTCTAAATTTGCCGCGTCAATATCTTCCATCGAACCAATAACGGTTTCTTTATAAGGATGGTTTTTAAACAAACTAGGCTCAACCGCACCGCCATAAAGTATTTTACCATAAGGCGCATTATCCATACGGGAGCGTTTTTCTTCTTTTACGACTTCCCGCTGTGTGTCCACCCCTATTTGCCCGATAATTGGATGCAACATTCTTTCTGATTCCATCCACAAGCCCAATTCTAAATTATTAGAGGGAAAACTCTCGTAATAATAAGTTCTGTCTTGTGTGGTATTTGCGTTGTTTTGTCCTCCGTGAGCGGAAACGATACTGAACCATTCTCCGCGATTGATATTTTTTGTTCCCTCAAACAATAAGTGTTCGAAGAAGTGTGCGAACCCGGATCTTCCCGGTTCTTCATCTTTGGCTCCGACATGATACATCACACCAACAGTTACGACAGGCGCCGTATTGTCTTGATGTAAAATCACGTGAAGACCATTATCCAAATTGTACTCCGTAAATTCAACCTCTTGTGCAAAAGCCCAACAAGTCAATAGGAATGTACAAATAAATAAGCTTGCTTTTTTGATCATTACATTTTAGGTTTAATTGTTTTTATACGTTCTTAAAAGGTGACGACAAATCTATAAATTTGTTACTACACAAAGTACATTTTAACATTAAACCTTTATTTCTTCTTTAATACCCCCTGTCAAGCACTTTTCAATTTGCTCAACATAAAATTATTTTTAAAACGCGTTTCGCCTCATAATACTGCGAATTTCAGCATATCACAAAATCACAATAATCTATTTTTTCCCGCTTAACACTCACTTCTTTATAGAAATCTCGTAAAAACCAAACAATAACTCAAAAGATTTAACACTTATTAGTTCGAGCTCTGTATATATTTAATTAATTTTAACCAAACGAAAAACCTTATTATTATGAAAAGCAATCTTACATCGATCAAATACGGTATTATTACTGGGATTTTCTTAATCGGATATTTCGCTTTACTCGGAGCATTAGGATATATCAACAGCCCGATATACAGCCTTTTTAATGCGCTTATTTGTGCTTTGGGGATTTTTATGGCTATCAGCGAAAAGGGAGCTAATGTTGAAGATTTCAGTTATAAAATGGGTTTTAAAACAGGGGTTAAAACGGGAATTATCGCCACAATAATATTTACAATATTTTTCGGGGTGTTTGTTACTGTTCGGGAAGGCAGTTTTCTTCTTCCCTCCCAACTCGATTTCATTACCACCAACTATTTCTTACTTTTATTGGTGGTGGGACTTATGGGAGTTTTATCTGTTTTTGTAGTAACTTATATTTTGATGCACTACTTTAAGAAATCTTGGGATCTCGCATAGAAGGGCAAGATTAGCTGCATAATCCGTCATTATCTTTGGTTTATCGAAAATTATTCGATCAACCGCAGATTTGTCTTTTTTAAATTTGGACGAATCTTTATATTATAAAACAAAAACATTTCTCCTTGTTTATTGTCTATAAAAGATATAAACACTATCTTTGCCGTCCTAAAATTAATAAATACCTATAGAAAATGTATGCAATTGTAGAAATAGCAGGGCTTCAATACAAAGTTGAGAAAGACCAGCAGTTGTATGTTAACCGTTTGAAGGAAGATGAAGGGTCAAAAGTAATTTTTGATCGTGTTTTATTGACAGATAACGGCAACATAGAAGTTGGCGCCCCGGTTATAGACGGTATTTCCGTTGAAGCTAAGATCATAGAGCATCTTAAAGGCGACAAGGTGATTGTCTTTAAAAAGAAAAGAAGAAAGGGATACCGTAAAAAAAGAGGTCATCGTCAGCATCTTTCCAAAATTGAAATCGTGTCTATTGGAGGCGATAAATCTACTTCTAAAAAGGAAGAGAGCGCAACACCTAAAAAAGCGGATTCAAAACCAGCTAAAAAAGACGATTTGACCCTTATTGAAGGTATTGGTCCAAAATCAGCGGAAGCTTTAATCGCTGGAGGGATCGATAGCTTTGAAAAGCTCTCTGAATTATCAGAAGAAGAAATAAAGAAAATTCTTGCTGAAGCAAGCAGTAGCTTAGCGCGCTTGGATCCTCAAACTTGGCAAAAGCAGGCAAAGATGGCTGCTGAAGGTAAGTTTGACGAGTTAAAAGCTTGGCAAGATGAATTGGATGGCGGAACCCCATCTGAAGATTAACTTTTAAAACACTTAAGAAATGGCAACAAAAAAAGGAGTCGGAAGTTCAAAAAACGGAAGAGATTCACATTCGAAACGTCTTGGCGTTAAAATTTTTGGCGGGCAAGCTGTCAGAGCAGGGAATATTCTCATTCGTCAACGCGGAACTCTTCATAAACCAGGTAAAAACGTTTACTTAGGAAAAGACCATACTTTACACGCCGGTATAGACGGAATTGTAAAGTACGAAAAAAGATATGGCAGCAAATCAATTGTCTCTGTCGAACCATTCGAAGCGTAGGTTTAAAAAACCGCATTAAAATTTAAAGTAAAGCCATCCTGATATGCGATTAGCGTGGCTTTTTTATTTCCAAAAAAAGTGGTTAGGTATTATAACAATCATTTTAAACTGAAGTTGTATTACCGCTAAAGCGACCTATTGCTTCCCCAAAAACAAAAAACACCGACCTGTTTATAAAACAAAGTCGGTGTTTATTTTTATTTCACTTAAGTTTTTTAGTATCTATAGTACTCCGGTTTAAAAGGACCTTCTTTTTCTACTCCGATATAATCGGCTTGTTCTTGATTGAGTTTAGTCAATTCAACGCCAATTTTCTCTAAGTGCAATTCAGCTACTTTTTCATCCAGTTTTTTCGGCAGCATATAAACTTTATTTTCATAGTTATCAGAATGATTCCAAAGTTCTATTTGCGCTAAGGTTTGATTGGTAAAAGAATTACTCATTACAAAACTGGGATGTCCTGTAGCACAACCCAAATTGACCAATCGACCTTCTGCCAGCAAGATAATATCTTTCCCGTCAACCGTATATTTATCTACTTGTGGTTTTATCTCCACCTTCGAATCTCCGTGGTTTTCGTCTAACCAAGCTACATTGATTTCATTATCAAAGTGTCCGATATTGCAGACAATTGTTTTATCCTTCATTTGCTCAAAATGTTCTCCGCGAACAATATTGTAGTTTCCGGTAGCTGTAACAACAATATCAGCTTTATCAATCACAGACTCCAATGTTTTCACTTCAAAGCCATCCATAGCAGCTTGCAATGCGCAAATTGGGTCAATTTCAGTGACTGTCACAATTGCACCTGTTCCTCTAAATGATTCAGCAGTACCTTTTCCTACATCTCCATACCCGCAGACAACGACTCTTTTACCAGCCATCATTACATCTGTTGCACGTCTAACGGCATCAACTGCACTTTCTCTGCAGCCGTATTTGTTGTCAAACTTCGATTTGGTAACAGAATCATTTACATTAATGGCGGGAACCGGTAAAGTTCCATTTTTCATTCGCTCATAAAGTCGATGAACCCCGGTTGTGGTTTCTTCAGATATTCCTTTGACCGCTTTTGTTAATTCCGGATATTTATCTAAAACCATATTAGTTAAATCTCCTCCATCATCAAGAATCATGTTTAGTGATTTTTGATCTTCTCCAAAAAACAAAGTTTGCTCAATACACCAATCAAACTCTTCTTCATTCATACCTTTCCATGCAAAAACGGGCACACCGGCTTTTGCTACTGCAGCTGCGGCGTGATCTTGCGTTGAAAATATATTACAAGAACTCCATCTCACTTCTGCTCCTAAAGCAGTCAATGTCTCTATAAGCACAGCGGTTTGGATAGTCATGTGTAAACATCCGGCTATCCGTGCCCCTTTCAAAGGTTGTTCTTCTTTAAACTCTTCACGAATCGCCATCAAACCGGGCATTTCAGCTTCAGCCAATTCTATTTCTCTTCTCCCCCAGTCTGCTAATTCAATATCTTTAACTTTATAATCAATATCCTGCTTTGTTTCTGTCTTCATGTCCTTATATTTGTTATTTAAGTTTCGAAATTAAGAAATAAAATAGAAACATCTATGCCACTTTACAAAACAATAACAATCAACTCAGAAGCTAAAATTCTTATTTGGAAACTGGAAGAGACCATCGAGAAATTATCATCCGATATCCAACTCAGCTCTTCTTGTGAAAAGAGACTGAATTATTTAAAGTCTGAACTTCATCGGCGACAGTTTCTAAGTGTGCGTCACTTATTAGTGGCAGCGGGATATGCATACGATGATTTATACTACAGCGGAAATGGGAAACCTCATCTAAGAGGTGACAATAAATATATTTCTGTTTCCCATTCTTTTAATTTCACCGGAATTATTATAGGCGATCAGCCTGTGGGCATAGACATTGAAAAACGCCGAGATAAAATTTTAAGAATTGCAAATAAATTTACCCCTTTAGAAGAATACAGCACCTTAGCCAATGACGAAGCTGTCATTCGCAAACTGACTATTGTTTGGGGTGCAAAGGAGGCGGTTTATAAAATAATGGATGAGCCCGGAATTTCCTTTTTAAACCACATCGATGTAGAGGATTTCAATTTCGAAGATGACCACACAACCGTCACGGTAAGTTACAATAACAAAGTCTCAAGATTTAGCACCAAATTTATAGAATTTGAACAATTTACTTGTGTATATGCTTTATCTTCGAATTTGGAAAACAAGGATTAGTTTTTAAATTTATGTACGCTATGGCTCAGGGATCCATCTATACCAAAATACATCCGGCAGATATTGCAGAAAAATTAATCGAATTACCTACAGAGGAACGCACATTAGCTTTTTTAAGACTTTCCAAGGATAAAAAAACTGCTGTTTTTTCCTTTTTAGACGTTGCCGATCAGCATGAAATTTTAGAAAATATTGGTGATAAAGGTTTACGTGAAATAATAGAAAACATGGCTCCGGATGATCGGACTCAACTTTTTTCGGATTTCCCGGATGATTTGATTCGCAAAATGATCCGGTTTGTTAAACCTGAGGATCGCAAAGAAGCTTTAGCTCTTTTGGGATATGAGCCAGACAGTATAGGCAGGCTTATGACCCCTCATTTTATAAAAGCCAGACCTGAATGGACGGTGAGAAAAGTGCTGAAACAGATTAAAACTTATGGTGAAAAAGCTGAGACTTTAAATTTTGTTTATATAGTTGATGAACAGAACAAGCTTATAGATGACTTGCGCATTGGTCAACTATTAATGGCCGATGAAGACACCGTTTTATCTTCGTTAATGGATCACAGTTTTGTATCGATAACCAGTACCCAAAGCCTGGAAAAAGGACTTAAAATATTTGAGAAATACGAACGGGAAGCGCTGCCGATTTTTTCTGAAGACGGTATTTTAGTTGGGATTGTCACTTTTGATGATATCATGGATAAAATCACAGATAGAGACACCGAAGACATCCAAAGGTTTGGCGGTAGTGAAGGACTGGATTTATCTTATACCGATACCAACTTGTTCACGATGGTTAAAAAAAGGTCGGGATGGTTGGTGATTTTATTTATAGGGGAAATGTTTACCGCTTCTGCCATGGCGCATTTTGAAAGCGAAATTGAAGCGGCAACCGTACTCGCTCTTTTTGTTCCGTTGATTATTTCCAGTGGAGGAAACTCCGGTTCTCAAGCAGCTTCGCTAATCATTCGTTCTTTGGCACTTAAAGAAGTATTGTTGAAAGATTGGTTATATGTGCTTAGGAAAGAATTCATAACCGGACTTCTCTTAGGTGCTATTTTGGGACTCATCGGTTTTGTTCGAATCACCATCTGGGAAAGCGCCGGAATATATGACTACGGAGAACACTGGGTTTACATTGCCTTTACCATAGGTATATCTTTGGTCGCCATCGTTCTTTGGGGTTCTCTTGCAGGATCGCTTATTCCATTTGCTTTGAGAAGATTAGGCATGGATCCGGCTACGGCTTCAGCTCCGTTTGTTGCCACCTTAGTTGATGTAACCGGATTATTCATTTATTTTACAGTTGCCATGATTATGTTATCAGGAAAACTACTTTAACTGTGTTTTCAATTAAAGATAAAATTTGTTTTTCTTAACTGAGAACCTTGATTTATCAACTTTAAAAAACAATTATAATAAGCGGGTTTACCCTCATTTTTAAAGGCTTCTGTATCCAACGTATCAATCTATTTTACTTATATTTGTAAAGACTGATAAATTTTAATTAATGCTATGAAAATTGTCATATATGGTGCGGAATCAACAGGGAAAACATGGTTGGCTAAAAATTTGGCCAAGAATCTTGATACGGTGTGGGTTCCGGAATACGCGAGGGAATTTTTGCAAAAAAAATATGATGAAACCGGGAATGTATGCAGCTATGACGATTTAATGCCAATCGCACGAGGGCAAATACGATTAGAAAATCAAGCCCAAAAAGAGGCGAAAAAGGATCTTATATTTTGTGATACCAATCCTTTACAAACCTACTATTACGGAAGAGCATATTTTCCAAATTTCGACCATCCCGAATTGTGGGATCTCGCCATAAATCGGCATTATGATTTTTATTTTTTAACTTATATCGACATCCCTTGGGAGGAAGATGATCTTAGGGATAAGCCAGAAGAACGGGAAGAAATGCATCAGCTTTTTGAAAACTCTTTAAAAGAAAACAATCTTCCTTATTTACTGTTGAAAGGCAATAAAAAAGAAAGGTTAGAAAAAGCTATTGATAAAATCAATCAGCTCAGAAAACTAAACGCTAATATATAATTATTGGAAATTATCGAATATAATTTTTTAAAATGAAGAAACCAATCAATCAAATGGAGATAGAATCCTTTAGCAAAGAAGATATTGAGCAACTTAAAAAGCACGGATTGTCAGAAGAGCAAGTACGACAACAAATTCGAACTTTTAGAAAGGGAATACCTTTTGTAAATATTGTGAAACCCGCAACTTTAGATGATGGGATAATCGACCTTGACAAAAAGAACAAAGATTATTTCATTTCAGTTTATGAACAAACTGATGTCAAGCCGGTAAAATTCGTTCCTGCCAGTGGAGCAGCAACCCGAATGTTTCGTTTTTTACATGAATTTATAAAAGCTTATGACCCTGAAAAAGAAAGTTTGGAGTCCTTTTTGGAAAAACCTGATTCGGAAGAAATAAGAAGTTTTTTTAACAATTTTGAAAAATTTCCTTTTTATCATTTAATCAAATCTCGCATTAACGAAAATCAAGCTGAATATGATAGTCTTGACGAGGATCAAAAGAAATATAATCTTGTCGATTTTTTATTGAATGAGATGAATTATTCTTCTCTTCCCAAGGCATTGATTCCGTTTCATAAATACGATGAGGAAAGAACGCTCACGCCTTATGAAGAACACCTAAACGAAACCCTGGCTTACGCATTGAAGAATGGAAAAGCACATCTGCATTTTACAATCAGGAAAGAGCATGAGAATTTATTTGAATCAGCCTTCAAGCAAGCACAAATCCGTTTAGGAAAAAAGGCTGAATCTCTTGATATATCATATTCATATCAAGGAAAATCAACAAACACAATAGCTGTCAACCCCAATAACGAACCCTATAGAGATGAAGACGGTCAATTATTTTTCCGACCCGGGGGTCACGGCGCACTTATACAAAATCTCAATGAAATTGACAACGATATAATCTTTATAAAAAACGTTGATAATGTAGTTCCCGAAAGCAACTTACCGCTTGTCAGTTCTTATAAAAAAGCTTTGGCGGGAATTCTTATTACCATTCAGCAAGAAATTTTTGGTTTATTAGATGAATTAGATGGAGATGGGTTCTCTGAAACCATAGCTAATAGAGCTTTTGACATCGCAAATAAATA
>Ga0079225_10001327_pt1 | contig 13849 bp, 7 predicted proteins | sample Poulit2012_FD_76344 | JGI IMG/M metagenome (GOLD analysis project Ga0079225, IMG submission 76344) | Agricultural soil microbial communities from Georgia to study Nitrogen management - Poultry litter 2012 | ecosystem: Environmental > Terrestrial > Soil > Agricultural land | place: USA: Georgia...
ATAATATTGAGAATTGGGCAACAACCTCTGGAGGACCAGGTGGCGCTTGTGTTCCCGGTCCAAATACCAATGTGTTTTTCGATGAAAACTCAGGTTTTACGAGTAGTGATAATATAGTTAGATTGGCAGCAGTAGCTTTCGCTAAGGATATCACTTTTAATAATACCACCGTCCCAGTTGGATTTGGCACCTTCAGCCATCAAGAGTTACATATCTATGGTTCTTCAGAATGGCAGGAGAATATGATTGTTGAAATTGATGAGGTGTTTTATGAAAATACCAATGAACCAAAAACAATACTGAGCAATGGCGTTCAAACCGGTGCTGGAGATGGGGTGGTTTATTTTAAGGAGGAGGAAAGTATTAGCCTATTGGATGATTTCAAAACACGTAAATTAAGCCACCAAACTGGTACGTGGAATACGAATGGACATGCGGTAACTATGGTGAACTATGAAGCATCCATAGAGAATTATTTGAATGAAAGCAGAGAATTAAATTTATCGAGTTCAGATATCTTTATTCTTCACGATTTTTATACTAATGCTGGAGATGTAGTGATAAATCCTGGAACTTCTCATATCCATTTTATTGAGAATACCGGTCTTTTTGTTCCCTTATCTAATCAATCTTTTTATGATGTCAGCTTTGAGGATGGGAATGGAACTTATCAAATGAGGGGAGGTGGTAATCAATATATCGATTATCCAGTAACTTTTCATCAGGTAACGTTTTATGGTGATGGTAGAATTGAAGGCTATAATGAATTTGAGACCCTAATTTTAAACGGTCCCAAAACATACGAATTTCAGTGGAATAGAATTCAAACCATTACTGACGTATTTGAAATGTATAATGAAGAATGTACGGGTTGGAGTGTTTTAAAATCCAACATCGAAGGGGAGTCTGCCACTATAGCCGCCGACTCCAATGTAGATATTAATGTGCAAGGGGTGATTTTTCAAGATATTCACGCAGAAGGAGACGCAGACTTTATGGCAGAGATTTCTATAGATCATGAAAACAACAGCGGCTGGACCTTTACCGCTGCGCCCGGTATAGATTTGTATTGGGTGGGCGAAGGTGATGATGAGGATTGGAATAATGCTGAGAACTGGTCAGAAACCTCCGGAGGAAATGGTGGAGCTTGTGTCCCTGGTCCAAGAGATAATGCGTTTTTCGATGAAAATTCGGGTTTTACCGAAGATGATAATGTGGTTAAGCTACCCTCAGCGGCTTTCGCTAAGGATATTACGTTTAATGGAACTGCTGTTCCGGTAGAGTTGAAAGATGTAGATGAGCAAGAGTTGCATATCTACGGCTCTTCAGTGTGGCAAGAGGATATGAGTGTTAATGTTAAAGAAGTGTATTATGAAAACACCAACGAACCAAAAACGATATTGAGCAATGGAGTTCAAACAGGATCACATATCAGTTCTGTTTATTTTAAGGAAAATGAGAGCCTTAGTTTATTGGATGAATTCAGTGCACGTATATTGAACCATCAGGCCGGTACATGGAATACCAGTGGACATACTGTGAATCTTTCGAGCTATAGAGCAGCCGAAAATATAGTGGTAAATTTGTCAGATTCAGATATATTTGTTGGGGGTTCTTTTTTCTCTGCTTTTGAAAATGCAGTGATAAATCCAGGTACTTCCCATATTCATTTTGGGGGACCTCTTGCTAATCTCAACCCTTATTCCGGTCAATCTTTTTATGATGTTAGTTTCGAGAATTTTGATTTCTCGTATAATATCGTTGGGGTTTATAATCAGGATATTGATAATCCGGTGACTTATAACCAAGTAGAGTTTTTTGGTGATGGTAGAATAGAAGGATATAATGAGTTTGAAAAGTTGATTTTACACGGCGCTAAGACTTACCAATTTGAAGCAGAAAAGACCCAGACGATTGACAAACTGCAAATTCGCGGTACTCCCTGTGATGTGGTAAAATTGCGAAGTACACAAGAAGGCAACCAAGCAAAAATAGAAGTGGTCGGGGAGCAATTGGCTTTTAACTTTGTGAATGTTAGGGATATAAAAGTGATTGGGGAGGAGCTCTATTTTGATGAACAAAGTACAGATGCCGGCAATAATGAGAATATGTATTTTGAACCGTACTTTCCCGGAAGCTACGATACGTATTTAGGCGATTGGGAATGTTATGTCATCGATGAAGACGATCCGAGTTCCTACACGGTTTCAACAGAACGGTTTTATGGGTATGAAAATACCGATTACGAATGGTATAAAATGGATGAAGAAACCGGGGAGTATGGAGAGATAATTTCAACCGAAGAGAACATCAGTATCCATCCGGACGATTTTGGTCCGGGCACTTATAAAGTGGTAGTAACCTATCACGAAAGACCGGATAATGCCTGTGTTGTTTTTGGAGAAGTAACAGTGCCGGCTGAGTTTGATGTGTCGCTACCCAATGCCAATCCTTATGTTTGTGAAGAAGATGAAAATACGCTTGAAGATGTTGTGGTGGATGAGGAGAATATAAAATGGTATGCAACAGAAGACTCGGAAGAAGAACTCCCCTTATCTACAGCAATACAGGATGGTGAAACCTATTGGGTTACGCATCAGCTGGGGAATTGTGAAAGTGAAAGATTAGCGGTGACTATTACAATGGTAGATTGTTCGCTCAATGGAGAACTCACCGTAACAAAAACGGTCACAAATGGCGATGAGCCGGATAGTTTTAGTGATGTTGGCGATGTAGTGGAATATGAGATTACCGTAACTAATATCGGGCAATCCCCGGTGTTTGATATTGAAATTACCGATGAAAATGCCGATGAAACAGCAGTCGGAACTATAGATGAATTAGGAGTTGGAGAGTCGCAAACTTTTATAGCTACGCATACCATTACTCAAGATGATATCGATGCAGGATTTGTTTCAAATTTAGCTATTGCTCAAGGTTTAAGTGAATATGATCATACTATTGAAGCAGAATCAGAAGATAATGACCCACTTCCTGATATCCCTACTGATCCGGATTGTGAGCATTGCACAATTGCACCTGTACGCCAAGGACCAACCGCAGTGGATGATAATAGAAATACCTATCCGGGCGTAGAAATAACCATCGCAGTATTAGATAATGACGAAGAAGGGAATAGTGCTATTATTCCGGAAGAAGTTCGTTTAATCGATTTGGATAACGGTCAAGAAGTAGAAGTGGTTACCATAACTGGAGAAGGAACATTTACCACCCAAGAAGATGGAACTGTTGATTTCGAATCGGAAAATGATTTTTCAGGAACAGTAACCCCGGTTGATTATATCATTTATGACGAAAATAACCTTTCCGATCAAGCCACGATTTATGTCGAGGTTAATGCGTTGACACAGCCGGAAGTTGCTTTTGAATATTCGTCAGAAATTTATTGTAAACTCGATGAGAATCCAACGCCGATTCTCCCTGATGATTTTACAGAAGACGGTGTTTTTACTGCCATTCCAAACGGATTGGCAATCGATAGTTCTTCAGGAAATATTGATTTAGCCGAAAGCGATGCGGGAATCTATGAAGTTACTTACACCATAGAGGAAGATTTAGAAGAAGGTATCGCTGGTGCTGAGCATACCGTGGAAATTGAAATTATTGAAGCTTGGTTCCCTGAGGTTGAATTTGATTATGACGGAGTTACGTTTTGCGCTTTAGAAGAGGATCTTGTTCCTAATTTATCGGATTCCTTTTCAGAAGATGGTGTTTTTAGTGCTTCACCATCGGGTTTAGCTATAGAGGAAACAACCGGAATTGTTGACTTGACCAACAGTGATCCCGGCGTATATGAAATCACTTATGCAGTAGAACAAGATATGGATGAATGTCGTGCTGCAGGAGAATTTACTGTGGAAATCGAGATAATAGGAGCTTTGATTCCTGAGGTTGAATTTGATTATGGCGGGATCGCGTTTTGTGTTTTAGAAGAAGAACTTACTCCGAATTTACCGAATTCCTTTTCAGAGGATGGTGTTTTTAATGCTTCATCATCAGGCTTAGTGATAGATGAAATAACCGGGATTATTGATTTGACCAACAGTGAACCCGGTGTATATGAAATCACTTATATAGTAGAACAAGATATGGCCGAATGTCGTGCTTCGGGTGAGTTTACGGTGGAAATTGAAATTGAAGAGGTCACGGAGCCCAATTTAGGATTTAATTATTCGGAAGAGTTTTACTGTATAGGCATGGAAAATCCCATCCCACAATTGGGTGATGATTTTGCGGAAGGCGGTGTCTTTAGTGCTTCCCCTGAAGGATTGGAAATCAGTGCTTCCTCTGGCGTTATTTATTTGTTCCTAAGTGAACCCGGATTTTATGAAGTAACTTATTCCATCGAGGAAAGTATGGAAGAATGTCATTCCGCCGGTGAAAAAACAGTGTCAATCGAGATAATAGAATCGACTGAGCCAGTGGTTCAGTTTCACTACGATCATCAAGAATATTGCCCCGGAGATGAAAACCCAATCCCAAATAAAGCAGATGGTTTTATCGATGGGGGTGAGTTTGTCGCTTCTCCCGGTGGATTGAGTATTGATGATTATTCTGGAGAAATAAATCTTTCCTCCAGTATGGCAGGAGACTATCAAGTCACTTATACCGTTGAGGAAGACAAAGATATATGTCTCCATGCTGGTCAATATACCGTGAATGTTAGTATTGCGGAAGATATTTCTTTTTATTTAGAATCCTATTGTGAAAACAACAGGCTGATGATAAAACCTAATTTTGGTAATCAAACGCCCATAGGAGTGGATTATCTATGGAAAGACGAAGTTGGAACAGTTATTTGGGAAGGAGAAATAATAGATTTACAAGAAGCTTTAGGATCAACACCTTTGCCAATTCAAATATCATTATTTCTCGAGACTGATAATTGCGTATGGTCCGAATCCACCCTGGTAGAGCGTACTTTTTGCGACCTTCCTGAAGGCTTTTCACCAAATGAAGATGGAATAAATGATTCATTTGACTTATCGTTTATGGACGTGATGGTGTTCAAAGTGTTTAGTCGCTATGGAAATGTAGTCTATGAAAAATTAAATTATATCGATGAGTGGCAGGGACAAGATAAAAATGGCAATTTACTTCCCGATTTCACGTATTACTATGTTATTAAAACCCGGAATGGACAGGTTACAAAAGGATGGGTTTACTTAAATAAATAAGAAATAAATAATATTAGTTTCGACGATGGTTTAACCGCTTGTAAACGAATAACAGAAAATCAAATAAACCATATATAAGTAGCGCTTGATGGTTTTATTTTATAAATCGACTTCAGCGCGAACAATATTTGTAATCTCGGGTAAACAGAATACAGCGAAGTGAAACTCGGGATTACCTGTGAAAATAAAATTTTATTTTTGGCACTATTTTGCTTGACATGACTCCGAAACTTTGGTGATATTTGAAACGAAGTTCAGTGTTTTTGGGAATTGACGAAATTTCCAATAACCTGATAACAAGTAAAAAAATACAGACTTAAAAATAAATAGCTTTGGGTTAGAATAGTCACCTTGGAAAGAACCCGTTGCGATTATTTTACATCATCAGTGCGGATTATTATATTTGAAAAAAGCGATTTTTGAAAATCAACAGATTACGAGAAGTTGATTTTCATTTTGGTGCATATTCGTGAAGAATTACAAGCTCAGGCAGTTATGCTTAACTGTAACCGTTACATTGCAATAAATCAAATAATTACAACGTATGAAGAAACATAGAATCCGATTTCCAAAGGAAAATACAAAGGACACAGGACAGGATGAAACAGTTTTTGAACTCATCGAAAACGATCAAAATATTGAACTTCGATTTCACGACTATACCGAAATCTACAACCGAGAAGGATTGTACGAGCAATTATTCTATGATCGCTTAAAATGTGTATCGCCCACTGTCGTAGCTAAAATCCTCAAAACATCTGTGGACTCAACAGGTCAAAGATTCACCAAAATGCGGGTTCTGGATTTGGGAGCAGGCAATGGAATGATGGGAGAAGTACTGAAAACCTATGGCGTGGCAAGATTGATCGGAGCGGATATTATAGCTGCAGCTAAAGAAGCTTGCGCTCGCGATCGCCCACACTTATACGATGATTATTATGTGACGGATTTTACAAATTTGAAACCGGAAGAAAAAGAAGACTTCGAAGAATGGTCTTTTGACTGCCTCACCTCCGTCGCGGCTCTTAGTTTTGGCGATATCCCACCAAAAGCCTTTTTTCAAGGAATACAATTTGTCCGAACAGGAGGATGGATCGCTTTTAATATCAAAGAAACTTTTATGGAACATTCCGATACCACCGGATTTTCAAAATTTATTCGCGAATTGATCTTTTCAGAATATTTCGATTTATATCAGTTGGTGAAATATAAACACCGACTGTCGATGGAAGGAGAACCAATCTACTATTACGCCGTAGTCGCTCAAAAAACCGATACGGTTCCTGATGATTTTTTGGAAGTTCATGGGGTTAAGGGTTGAAGCAAAATGTAACCAGAAAATAAACTTAAAAAGTTAGCTGTAATATTTGAAAGTGAGAATTTGAAATGAAGGGTTAACTGTAAAATCCCCAAATAAGTTTCGAAAAAAGTTCAGAGTAATAAATGAAAATGCACTGATGATAGCGCGTATGTGGAAAGAAATAGAATAGTTTACGCGTTTCGTATATTGTTTTTTTAAAAAGTGATTATATCACACGCTTTCCTTGTAGTAAGGAGAAAATATGTTAATTTCATCTTTTACTGTTAATGGTGTGAATATTAATGAAGTTGAATTGTCTTAAAGTAATGCTGGTAGAAAAGGATAAGACCAATCGTTGGTTGACCGAGCAATTAGATAAAAGTCAGGTGACTATTTCCAGATGGTGTAGTCAAACCGTGCAGCCTTCTGTGAAAGACTTACTTGTTTCCAATAAAGAGAGGAATTAATTATGATTAAAAACTATTCCGAATCAGACACAAGAGCAAACTTTATAGATCCGGCACTTGCGGAGCAAAAATGGGAAGCTTCTCATATTAAACGAGAATATTATTTTACCGATGGAAGAAAGCTCATCGGAAATAAACGTGGCAAACGGCTATTTGTCGATTATTTGTTGCGATATAATAATGTGAAGTTGGCTATAATTGAAGCAAAGAAAGCTTCACTTCATCCAACGGAAGGCTTGCAACAAGCTATTGACTACGGAAAGAAACTCAACGTTGATTTTGTGTATTCAACTAATGGAAAAAAGATCTATGAGTTTCAATTATCAAAGGGCAAAGGACAATACATAAACAAATTTCCTACACCGGAAGAGTTATATCATAGGGTTTATGATGAAAATAAAGACTTAAAGGAACACTTACACAAGATTCCATTTCTTTTAGAAAAATTTGAACCGAGATATTATCAAGAGGGAGCAGTAAACAATGCTATCGAACATATTGCCAATGGAGACAAACGAATTCTTTTAACCTTAGCCACCGGAACAGGAAAGACTTTTATTGCTTTACAAATTGTTCATAAGCTACTTCAAGGAAAGTGGAATGTAGAAAGCGAAGATCGCAGACCACGAGTTTTGTTTCTTGCGGATAGAAATGTGTTGGCAGACCAAGCTATCAATACTTTTAATCATTATGAGGATGATTTAATCAAAATTAATGGAGAAGAAATTCGTCAAAGAAATGGTAGGGTTCCAACCAATGCGTACATCTTCTTCGCTATTTACCAAGCTATTGCTGAACGAGAAGATTGGGGAGGTTACTATAAAGAATATCCAAGTGATTTTTTCGACTTAATTATAATTGATGAGTGCCACAGAGGAAGCGCCAATGAAGAAGGTAGTTGGCGAGCTATATTAGATCATTTTACAAGTGCTGTTCACATCGGAATGACGGCTACGCCTAAGCGAGATGATAATGTGAACACCTACAAATATTTTGGGAAACCAGTTTATGAGTATTCGCTTAAAGATGGAATTAACGATGGTTTTTTAACGCCTTATAAAGTGAAACGTATTCGGACTAATATTGATGAATATATTTTCACAGAAGGTGATGTAGTCATACAAGGAGAAGTGGAACAGGATCTTTATGAAATTAAAGATTTTGAAAGAAAAATCACCTTACCCGCACGAACGAGACTAATTGCCAAAGCGATTTTGAAGCATATTGGCACGATGGATAAAACGATTGTCTTTTGTGCAAATCAACCACATGCTTTGGATTTAAGAGATGCAATCAATCAGTATAAAAAAGTAACTGATCCAGATTATTGCGTGAGAATTACTTCCGATGAAGGAATTATTGGACGAAGATTTTTAGAGCTTTTCCAAGATAACACGAAAGATATTCCGGTGATTTTGACTTCTTCAAAGATGTTGACTACCGGTGTAGATGCGCGAAATGTGAGAAATATCGTCTTGACAGCTCCGATTGGTTCGATGGTGGAGTTCAAGCAAATTATTGGTCGCGGAACCCGCTTATTTGAAGGAAAAGATTTCTTTACGATTATTGATTTTGTCGGCGCCAGTAATAAATTTTACGACAAGGAATGGGACGGAATTCCCGAGGATGAAATTGAGATTGAAGAGCAGGATATCATTATTACCGAAGAGGGATATGAAGAGCAGGAAGAAGAAACTTTGGAAGATGGTGTAAGCGATACAGGAGATCAAGAATACTCGGAAGAAGAAACTCCTGAAAAACCTGAGAAATTAATAGTAAAATTATCCAATGGAAGAAAATTGAAAGTAATCGATGTAGAAACACGCTACATCGATGAAAATGGACGACCATTAACCGCTAAGCAATTTTTAGAAAAATTGGTGGGTAATTTACCGCATTTGTATAAAAGTGAAGAGCAATTGCGTAAGGCTTGGGCGAATCCTGAAACAAGAAAAGAACTTTTAGAAAAATTAAGTGAATTGGGTTTTGACATAGAGCAATTACAAGCGATGCGGAAGATGATCGCTTCTCCCGACACCGATATATTTGATGTCTTATCACATATTTCTTTTAGTTCACCTATTAAAACCCGACACGATAGAGCAACGGAAGTTAGAAATGATGAGTTTTTGGCCGTTTATAAAAACTTGAAGGCAAGAGAATTCTTAGAATACGTGCTGAATGTCTATGAACAACACGGAATTGAAGAGTTGGGGCGAAGTAAACTCAATGATTTAATTCGGATTAATTTAGTGACAACCAAAGATGCAAAACAAGCTTTTGGAAGTACGAAAAATATTATTAATGCCTATTACGATTTACAAAAACAGATATATAATGCAGTGTAGAAAAGGGCAGCGAATTGGAATTAAATAGAGGTTATGCCGCAAAGCTGCGCTAAGGAGCAAAGAACCGCTAAGAAATCCTTTGCGTAACTTCGCGAATCTTTTGCGTAACTCTGCGTAATTATTTTACCGCAAAGCTGCGCTTAAAAGCAAAGAACCGCTAAGAAATTCTTTGCGAAACTTTGCGAATTCTTTGCGTAACTCTGCGTAACCATTTTACCGCAAAGCTGCGCTAAGAAGCAAAGAACCGCTGAGAAATTCTTCGCGAAACTTTGCGAATTCTTTGCATAGCTTCGCGTAACTATTTTACCGCAAAGCTGTGCTGAGAAACTCTTTGCATAACTTAGCATAACAAATATTTAAGTGAATTTAAAACCAAATAAAAATGACTGAAAATGAACTTTCAAAAATAATAATAGGTTGTGCTATAGAAGTTCACAGAGAACTTGGCCCGGGTCTATTGGAGTCAGCCTATCAAAAGTGTTTGGCCTATGAGTTAAGGGAAAAGGGATTGAAAGTTAGAAGCGAAGTTCCAAGACCCATTGTTTATAAAGATGTGAAATTAGACCACGGATATAGAATGGATTTATTGGTTAATGATAAAGTCGTAATCGAAATAAAATGTGTGGAATTCTTTACTGATGTTCATAAGGCGCAATTATTGACCTATTTGAAGTTAGGTGAATATAAATTAGGCTTAATGTTAAACTTCCATACAACCGTTTTAAAAAATGGAATAAAACGAATGGTTAATCAATTATGAAGTAAGTAGAGTTTATACTGTAAAGCTGCGCTAAGGAGCAAAGAGCCGCTAAGAAAATCTTTGCATAACTTCGCGTAACTATTTTACCGCAAAGTTGCGCTAAGGAGCAAAGAGCCGCTAAGAAATCCTTTTGCGTAACTTCGCGAATTCTTTGCGAAACTCTGCGTTATTATTTTATCGCAAAGCTGGGCTAAGGAGCAAAGGACCGCTGAGAAGAAACTCTGCGTAATAACTAAACTAACAAATAAAGTCATCAACTAAACTATGAGTGAAATACAAAACAAAATAAACCGCATCACCGATATTCTCCGTAGAGACGATGGAATTAGCGGGGCGATGCATTATACGGAACAAATCTCTTGGATTCTGTTCCTGAAATTTCTCAACGATTATGAAATCAATAAAGCCGATGAAGCAGAATTGGACGGAAAAGAGTATAACTATTTCTTGCGGAAAGATTTGCGTTGGGAAAACTGGGCAGCACCAAAAGATGAAAACGGGAAACTGGACTTAAAAGCACGCACCGGAGACGATTTAATTGAGGTGGTCAACAACCAACTTTTTCCTTATCTCAAAGATTTCAAGATTAATGAAACCGATCCCACTTCAATGAAGTATAAGATTGGGGCGATTTTCGAATATCTGGACAACCGTATTGTGAGCGGACATACCCTGCGAGAGATCATTAATATCATCGATGAATTGGATTTTCAAAGCTCTGATGAACTCTTTGAATTATCCAATATTTACGAAGACCTGCTTAAAGGAATGGGGTCCGATGGTGGTAATTCAGGAGAGTTTTATACCCCACGTGCCGTTATTAAAGCAATGGTTGAAACAGTAGCGCCAACACAAGGCGAAACCATTTATGATGGCGCCGCAGGGAGTTGTGGATTTTTGGTGGAAGCTTTTGAATATATGACCACAGAAGAAAAGCGTCAGGATTATTCGCCCACACAAATGGATTTTATTCAGCGTAAAACTTTTTTTGGAGAGGAAAAGACGTCGTTGGGCTATGTGATGGGGATGATGAACCTGATTTTGCACGGAATTGAAAGTCCCAATGTGTATAAAGGAAATACCCTCACCGAAAACATTCGTGATATTCAAGAAAAAGACCGGCACGATGTAATTCTGGCCAATCCTCCTTTTGGTGGAAAAGAAAAGTCACAAATTCAACAAAACTTCCCGGTGCAAACCAATGCGACCGAAATGTTGTTTATGCAGCACTTTATGAAGATGTTGAAACTGGAAGGGCGTGCCGCTATTATCGTTCCGGAAGGAGTTTTGTTTCAAACCAGCAATGCTTTTAAAAGTATCAAACAAGATTTGTTAGAAAACTTTGATGTGCATACTATTGTCAGTTTGCCGAGTGGTGTGTTTTTGCCGTATAGCGGAGTGAAAACCAATATTCTTTTTTTCGACCGCAAAGGAGCAACTTCCGAAATCTGGTATTACGAAGTGAATCCACCGTATAAATTGACTAAAAACAAGCCGATTCTCAATGAACATTTAGCAGAATTTATCGAGTTGTTTAACCATCCCAAAAAACGAAATGCTACTGATAAAAAGGTCAGTGAGGAGTGCAACGACTGGACGGTAAAAGCCAGTGATATCAAAAACTACGACATCAGCGCTAAGAATCCGAATAAAGTTGTAGAAATAGTGCATCAAAGTCCGATGGAATTGATTGCAGAACTAAAAACGAATGATAAAAAGATTGGAGAGCATTTAACGGAAATAGAAAAATTGATTGAGAGTTGAAATGTCTTTTCGGAACTTGACGTAATTGTTATACCGCAAAGCTGCGCAAAGGGGCAAAGAACCGCCAAGAAAACCTTCGCGAACCTTTTGCGAATTCTTTGCGAAACTCTGCGTAACCGCTTTATCACAAAGTTGCGCGAAGAAGCAAAGGCTTGTAGAAAGAAAAAATGATTAATGAATTAGGAGGAATTGATAAATTATAATTTGGATTAATGAGTGTAGATATAGTTGAAAAAGAAAAGATTGAAAAGGTGAAGTGGAGGGTTGTTAAACTAAAAAATCTTGTAGAAATAATCGGAGGTGGCACTCCTTCTAAATCAAACCCCAATTATTATCAAGGTGATATACCTTGGGCTTCTGTTAGAGATTTAAAATATCATAAACTTTATGAGACCGAATTTAAAATAACTAATGATGCAGTTGAAAATAGTTCAACTAATATAATACCAAAAGGGAATATCATTATTGCCACGAGAGTTGGTTTAGGAAAGGTTGTTTATAATGAGATTGACACTGCGATTAATCAGGATTTGAAAGGATTAATTATATCAGAAAAAATTGAGAGAAATTATCTTTTCTATTATTTTTTGTGCAATGCTAAATTCATTGAAAGATCTGGTACAGGCGCGACGGTGAAAGGAGTAAAATTAAAGTTTATTAAAGAACTCGATGTTCCTCTTCCCCCTCCTGACGAACAACGTCTTATCGTCCAAAAATTAGACCGGTTGTTTGCCGAAATCGATGCCGGTATCGCTTTAATCGATCAAAATATAGCAAAGGCAGAAGCTTTAAAGTTGAGTGTGTTGGATGAGGAGTTTTCAGTTGGAAATGGAGAATGGAAAGAGGAGAAATTGAAAAACTTAATTCAAAAGACAAAAAATAAAAAACCCAAAAAGGAATTTGGTGCTCAAAACTTTACTTATTTAGATATTTCTTCGATTAATAAAGAAACCAAAGAAATTGAAGAACCAAAAACTATTAAAGGTTTGGATGCACCAAGTCGAGCAAAAAGAGCTGTTCAAAAAGGAGATGTTTTATTTGCGACTACTCGACCTAATCTTAAAAACGTAGCAATTATAAAAGAAGATTATGATAAACCAATTGCATCTACAGGGTTTAGTGTGTTACGTGTATTGTCGGAAAGGCTAATAAACTCTTACTTGTTTTATTATTTGATAGGTGAAAAATTACAAGATGATATTCTGCCGTTTATAAGAGGAGCCCAGTATCCAGCTATTTCAGATCGAAATTTAAAAAATCTAAAAATCCCAATACCGGGAGTCAAAGAGCAACAAAAAATCGTCCAAAAGTTAGATGCACTTTTCACGGAGATGGATAGTTTGGTCTTAGAGTATAATCAAAAACGAGAAAATTTAGAAGCTTTAAAAAGCAGTTTGTTGGATCGGGCTTTTTAGGGGGAGTTGTAGAGAAAATTGGATATGGAAACAAATGATATTATAAAAAGCGAAGCTAAAGAGTTTTATCACTATGGGAGTTGGAAGAATAAGCGATATATATCTAACGGCCAAGATTTAAATGAGGGGCTTAAGAGAGAATTGATGAATCATTCAAACAAAAGTCGGGTGATTTATCTCAATGAATTATTAATCCTCTTAGATCTTGATGCTCAAGAGCATTTAAAGCAATGTAAAATGAAGGATAATCCAGATAAATGTTTAACTAATCAGTTTTATGCTAAGAGTAAATATTATGTGAATCAACATTTAGAAGCTTATATTGAAGTTGAAAAAAGCCCTGTAGAACAATATGAATTGGACCATAATCTTGGTACAGAAACCTTAGAAGATCTGGATGGTTTGCTGAAAGGTAATAGCCTAACACTTACTAAATGTAGTCCCCAGGAAATTCATGAGATTATTATTAAATTAAACCACTGTTGTCCGGTAAAACTCAAAATTAGGTAAAAAGCTCTTGTCAACCCGCATAAACAGGCTTTTATTTTAGGTTTTTGAAAAGTAAGCCCCCTTGTATTTACCCGCTAGGAAACTGTA
>Ga0079225_10001328_pt1 | contig 13849 bp, 11 predicted proteins | sample Poulit2012_FD_76344 | JGI IMG/M metagenome (GOLD analysis project Ga0079225, IMG submission 76344) | Agricultural soil microbial communities from Georgia to study Nitrogen management - Poultry litter 2012 | ecosystem: Environmental > Terrestrial > Soil > Agricultural land | place: USA: Georgia...
CGATATCGCGCAGCAAATAGAGACTGAAATGACCTATCCGGGGCAGGTCAAGGTCGTTGTCATTCGCGAGACGCGGGCCACCGCAACCGCTGTTTAATCCCAACGTCGTAGGCTAAGACCGTTATGACTGCAACCATCCCTGCCGACGCCCGCACCTATCAGGTGCGCACTTTCGGCTGCCAAATGAACGTCCATGATTCGGAACGCCTGGCTGGAATGCTCGAAGAAGCGGGCTATGTGCGTGCTGAGCAGAGCGCGATCGATAACGGTGAGGTCGACATAGTCGTACTCAACACGTGTGCGGTTCGTGAAAATGCCGATAACAAGTTGTACGGAAACTTGGGGCAGCTCGCCGCGATCAAGCGAGAGCGTCCTGGAATGCAAATTGCGGTCGGGGGATGTCTCGCGCAAAAGGATCGTTCCACGATTGTTAATCGCGCGCCGTGGGTCGACGTTGTTTTTGGAACACACAATCTTGGTGCTCTTCCTGTTCTGTTAGAGCGGGCTCGACACAACGAAGAAGCGCAAGTAGAGATTCTTGAAGCGCTCGAAACTTTCCCCTCAACCCTTCCCGCTAAGCGTGACGCAGCATATTCTGCTTGGGTTTCCATCTCGGTTGGGTGTAACAACACCTGCACATTTTGCATCGTGCCCCACTTGCGCGGGAAAGAGCGTGATCGACGCCCCGGCGACATTCTGGCTGAGGTAGAAGCGCTCGTTGCTTCAGGCGTTATTGAAGTGACACTACTGGGGCAGAACGTGAACAGTTACGGTGTCGGGTTTGGCGATCGCGGTGCGTTTGCGAAGCTCTTGCGCGCCTGCGGTGAAATCCCCGGGCTTGAGCGCGTGCGCTTTACAAGCCCGCACCCCGCAGCGTTTACCGATGATGTGATCGAAGCGATGGCGCAAACGCCAAACGTTATGCCCAACCTGCACATGCCGCTGCAATCTGGATCTGACGAGATTTTGCGGACAATGCGCCGTTCGTACAGGTCCAAAAAGTATTTGGGCATTCTCGATCGCGTGCGCGAAAACATTCCAGACGCAGCGATAACCACAGACATAATTGTTGGGTTTCCTGGCGAAACTGAAGAGCACTTCGAGCAGACTCTCGAAGTTGTGAAGGCATCGCGCTTTTCGATGGCCTATACGTTCCAGTATTCACCGCGTCCCGGCACTCCGGCAGCAACTATGAGTGATCAGGTGCCTCGAGAAGTAGTTCAAGAACGCTATGAGCGACTCGTTGAACTCCAGGATTCAATTTCTGAACAAGAGAACAAGGCACTAATCGGAACAGAAGTAGAGGTTCTCATCACACAGGGCGGGGGCCGAAAAGACGAGCGGACCAACAGGGTATCTGGTCGGGCGCGCGATAACCGGCTTGTGCATATTTCGCTTCCTCCCAACGTTCAAGGGCCAGCGCCGCTGCTTGATTCAGAAACCAGCGAGACGCAAATCCCGCGTCCGGGAGATATCGTGCGTGCAACGATAACGCGCGCGGCACCCCACCACTTGGTGGCCGACTCGGCTCTGACAACGGGTCATTTTGAGTTACGCCGTACGAGGGGCGGCGACGCGTGGGCAGCGCTGGAGCGCGGCAAACTGATCTCTGAGGGCAAGACTGGGGCCGAGCCTGCAGTGACCGGTGTGAGTTTGGGTATCCCAACTGTGCGCGGAAAATAGGAAAACATCGATGCCGCGCCACGTGGTTTTTCTTCCGGATAGCGAGCTTTTAATACCGGGAAGAGCGGGAGCGATCCCGGTCTTGGAAAATCTGCGCGCTAAATGTGATTCTTTACTGGCGGCTGCCCTAGCCGAGACCGCGACCGAATCGGTGGCTGTTTTTGCAACTCATGAATCAAAATTTGGACGCCCGCTACCAGGCCCCGCGGTTGCTAGGGCCTTTTTAGAACGCAATCGCTTTGCCGGCGACATAATAATTGTGCATGAGGGGGATTCTGGCTCCGAAGAAATCGTTGACGGCGAGTCGATGCGTCGTGCCAGGCTGTGGCTCGTGTGCGGTACCGGAGCCGCAACGCACGGTGAGCAAGCGCCCCTCGTAGGCGATGAGCGTGGGGTGCGTGTCGATGCACAAATCTCGACGGCCCTGGGTGAAGCTACATGGCCCGTTTTTGATCGAGAACTCATTGAATTAGCTCATGAGGTCGGTGCGACACTGGTCCCCGCATTAGATGCGGCTGCTCGGTGGGAAAGCGATTTACGAACAGTATCGAAGATGGTCGTATCCGAAAATTTCAACCATCAAGAGTTTGGCGTTACGTATTTTGCGGCCCGCTGGAAGCACGTGAGCGAAAGTGAAAGATGACCCGTCCTGACGTACCAGTGATCGCTATCGTTGGGCAGACCGCTTCCGGCAAGTCCGATCTGGCCGTCGAATTGGCCAAGATCATTGACGCAGAGATCATTAATGCTGACGCGATGCAGTTATACCGAGGCATGGATATTGGAACCGCAGAGGTTACGGAAGACGAAAAGCAGGGCGTTCCACACCACCTCTTCGATGTTCTAGATGTGACGGAAGAGGCATCGGTCGCGATCTACCAGGAGCAGTCGCGAGCAATCATCGCTGATATTCAAAAGCGCGGCCGTGTCCCGATACTTGTGGGCGGTTCGGGGCTGTACATCCGCGCAGCTTTAGATCATATGGACTTTCCTCCAACAGATCCGCAGGTGCGGCGTCGGCTCTACGACCGAGTAGAAACAGAGGGGCTGCCTGCCCTGTTTTCCGAACTTGCACAAAAAGATCCGCGGGCCGCCGCAACGATTGAGCCGCGCAATGACCGTCGGATCGTGCGAGCCCTCGAGGTCATAGAACTAACAAATAAACCATTCGCTGCCTCACTTCCAAAACAGGAATACATAACCAACACGGTTCAAATCGCATTAAGCATCGAACAAGACCAGTTAGACGCGCGAATTGCCGCGCGTGTAGAAAAAATGTGGGATTCCGGTCTTGTAGAAGAGGTGCAGGACCTACTTCTCAAGGGGCTGGCACAGGGCCCGACAGCATCACGAGCGGTCGGATACGCCGAAACCATTAGGCACCTGAGCGGCGAGATGAATGCCGAAGAGACCATTGATCTGATTGCACAGTCCACTCGCCGGCTGGCGAGGCGTCAACGCCGCTGGTTCAAGCGAGACGAGCGCGTTATCTACGTTCCGCACACCACGACCGCGACCCAGCTGTACGAGATCGTGTCAAAAGGCTAAAAATCAGTGCTGGACCCGCAGAACTCGAAAGCCTTTCGCGCTGCCGGCCCGCTCAACGTTCCACCCCTGCTCATCGAGCCACCTGTGTAGCGAGTCCCCGCCAAGGTGACGTTGGATTACGAGCCAAGCGACGCCGTCCTCAGTTAGACGCTCAAGCCAGCCACTGACAAGAGCGCGCAGTTCCTGCTTCCCAATGCGAACAGGCGGATTCGACCAGATCGTTGAAAACTGAATGTCGCTTGGTACCTCATCGGGTGTGAGCGCCCGAACGTTTTCCACTCCAGCCAGTCGCGCATTTTTTCGAACAAGGTCTAGCGCTCGCTCGTTGACATCAACGGCCCAAACCGTGGCCTGCGGTGAACGCAGCGCGAGTGTTAAAGCGATTGGGCCCCATCCCGCGCCCACATCGAGCAAATGACCGCTTGTGGGAGGCGCAGGAACTTTGCGAAGTAAAACTTTGGTTCCGGTGTCCACATGGTCCGGAGAGAAGATCCCCGAAGCGGTCTTGAGTACTAGGTCTTGGTCTGCAAGCCGGACGTTCAGGTCACGAAGGTTTTGGCTCGAAGCAGGGGACTGGGTGAAATAGTGCTGGCCAGATTCCGCATCGGACTCATTTGCTGGGGCTCCGAAATTACTCACGTGTCTAAGGGTAGCGACCTCACCCAACAATGAGCACAACCACATATCCCGCTCTTAGCGCAATTTCCTCGCGTTTGCCGCACAATAGTGGCAAGGTTGAAAGAAGAAACAGCCATCGCCTTAACGAAAGTGAAATATGACCCAACCCACTCCCAGTGACAACGAGAAACGCGCGCGCGATGTAGTGGATCGCGTACTAGCGCGTGCCGGGACAGCACTGGATGAGCAAGACAATCAGGACACCACCTATGACGGTGATCAGTTCGACCGTGAAGAGCGCAGTGCACTACGACGTGTTCGCGGTCTTTCAACTGAGCGCGAAGACATTGCTGATGTTGAGTATCGTCAACTGCGGCTAGAACGCGTGATCCTTGTCGGCCTGTGGGGGCAGATTTCCTATCAAGAAGCCGAAATATCACTTCGAGAACTGGCAGCGCTGGCGGATACCGCGGGGTCAGAGGTGCTCGACGGGATCCTGCAGCGTCGTTCCCTTCCCGATACCGCAACATATTTGGGCTCGGGTAAGGCCCGTGAACTGCGTGAAATGGTGGCCTCGCACGACGTTGACACCGTGATCGTTGATGAAGAACTGACAGCGTCTCAGCGCCGCGGTTTAGAAGACATAGTTGACGCGAAAGTCATTGACCGCACGACCCTGATTCTTGATATTTTCGCGCAGCACGCTTCGTCACGTGAAGGTAAAGCCCAGGTCGAGCTCGCTCAACTTGAATATCTCTTGCCTCGATTACGCGGCTGGGGTGAATCAATGTCACGCCAGGCGGGTGGCCAGGTGGCCGCGGGTGCGGGCATCGGATCTCGTGGGCCGGGTGAGACAAAGATTGAACTTGATAGGCGCCGTATTCGTACGCGTGCCGCGAAGTTGCGCCGTGAAATCGCGGGGATGGCACCAGCGCGCGAAACTAAGAGATCTTCCCGGGCGCGAAATCGCATTCCATCGGTCGCAATCATCGGCTATACGAACGCCGGTAAATCTTCAATCTTGAACCGTCTTACAGGCGCGGGGGTTTTGGTTGAAAACGCTCTGTTTGCAACCCTTGACCCCACTGTCCGCCGCTCCGAAACCCCTGATGGTCGAGTATTCACTTTGACTGACACGGTCGGTTTTGTGCGCAGGCTCCCGCACCAACTCGTAGAAGCTTTCAGGTCTTCGCTTGAAGAAGTCACTTACGCTGATGTGTTGCTTCACGTCGTGGACGTTTCCCATCCCGATCCGCGCGGCCAAATCTCTGCGGTTCGTTCGGTGATTTCCGATTTAGCACCTCAGGATGCTCGCGAGATTATCGTGCTTAATAAGGCCGATATCGCTGATCCAGAAGTGGTAGCTGAGATGCGGAGCGCCGAAACCGATTCGATCTTGGTTTCCGCTGCAACGGGTGATGGTTTTGAAGAACTGGAGCAGTTGATTGCGCAGGCACTTCCGCGGCCCGAGGTCGATATCGATCTTGTCGTGCCCTACGACCGCGGAGACCTCGTCCACAGGGCGCACATCAATGGTGAAGTGGATACCGAGGAGCATCTGGCTGCCGGAACCCACCTCATCGGACGCGTCGATGCGCAACTGGCTGATGAGCTTGAGCGCATAGCTGTGGACGCGGGCACTGAGGAATAAAAAACCCGCGTAGGGTGGGGCAGGTGAGTGCGCCAACTGATTCGTCTACCCCACGTGCCGCGGCCAAAAGCGTTCCCGATGAGGTCGCGCGCCTTCTAAGTGAATCTGTCGATCATCTCGGGGGAATTCATCGCCAGGGCCAAGAAGACATGGCGCGAAGCGTCGCGCAAGCAATTGAGGACGGCGTCCACTTGCTTGTGCAGGCAGGTACCGGAACGGGTAAGTCACTTGGGTATTTGATTCCTGCCCTGCATCGCGCCGTTTCCGCTAATGAACGAGTCATCATCTCTACGGCAACGCTTGCTCTGCAGCGTCAGTTAATGACCCGAGACATTCCGCTCGTAACTGCCGCTATCGAAAAACAACTGCCACGACCCGCCGATGTGACCCTTTTAAAGGGGCGGCAAAACTACGTGTGCAAGCACAAGTTGCACGGCGGGCTCCCTGAGGAACCCGACTCGCTGTTTGATCTCGGCGTTAAGCAGGAGAAGGACGGCGAAGCAAGCGAGCTGGGGTCAGAAGTTTTACGGGTACGGAAATGGGCTGAGGAAACGGATACGGGCGACCGCGATGACCTCGTACCCGGTGTTAGTGACCGCGCTTGGCGGCAAGTATCAGTAACGGCCCTGGAATGTTTGGGCGCCGCAAAGTGTCCTATGGCCGCCGAATGCTTCAGCGAGCAGGCACGTGAGGACGCGCAACAAGCCGACGTTGTCGTCACCAACCACGCGATGCTCGCACTTGAGGCAACCGGCGAGAACTCTATTCTTCCCGAACACGAGGTTGTGGTGGTCGATGAGGCTCATGAGCTGAGTTCGCGGGTCACGGCCGCAGTCAGTGGTGAACTCTCGGTAACCAGCGTTGAGGCCGCGGCACGTACAGTTCGGCGCCACGCGGGCCTGCCCACAACTGATCTCGATGCTGGCGCAGTGAGCCTTGAAAGCGCACTGAAATCCACACCGGACGGCTGGCTACAAAAGGGCCTGCCCGCAGCTACAGCCGACGCCCTGTCTGCCATTCACGCCGCTAGCCGTGAACTGCTCAGCATCGTTCGCACAGACGATAAATCGAGTAAATCGAACGCCGATTCCCATAAGCAATTGGCCCAGGCCGCACTTGAAGCACTTTTCGATGTTTGTGAACGTCTAATTGGGGCAACTGAGCACGATGTTGTGTGGTGCACGCAGCCCTCGGATTGGGACGACCGCAAGCCCGCGCTTCACATAGCGCCATTAAACGTGGCAGGACTCTTAGCCAACTCTGTACTAGAAAAGCGCAGCGCCATATTTACGTCCGCGACGCTAAAGCTGGGTGGGGAGTTCGCACCAATCGCACGCGGGATCGGACTAAAGGGCGCTGAGGGTGGCGTCTGGCGAGGCGTCGATGTCGGAAGCCCCTTCGACTATCAGAAGCAAGGAATTCTCTATGTCGCGCGGCATCTGCCACGCCCCGGTGAGGACCCGGACCAAACCCACGCGGAGCTGCGCAAGCTGATAACAGCCTCGCAGGGCGGGGTTCTTGGATTGTTTTCTTCGCGTCGCGCAGCTGAGACTGCGGCAAAAGTATTAAGAGAGACCACGGACTTTGAAATTTTGTGTCAGGGCGATGACGTCCTACCGACACTTGTGTCGAAGTTTGCGCAAGATTCACAGACCTGCCTATTTGGCACGATCTCGCTGTGGCAGGGGGTTGATGTCCCCGGTCTAAACTGCCGAGTCGTTGCAATCGACCGCATCCCCTTCCCGCGACCAGATGATCCGATAGCCCAAGCCCGCGCCCGCGCGGTGGAAGCCGCTGGAGGTAACGGATTTATGGCCGTGTCGGTGCATCACGCGGCTCTGTTACTCGCCCAGGGAGCTGGCAGGCTCATTCGCACTGGGCAAGACAGGGGAGTAGTCGCAGTTTTGGACTCCCGTTTGGCGACCGCTGGCTACGGCAGGTTCTTGGTCAATTCCCTGCCTGACTTCTGGCGCACGACAGACGCGCACAAGACACAGCAGGCGTTGGAACGCTTGATCAAAGCCGATTAGGCTGAGCACTTGTCGAGCGCGCATGTGACGCGCTCCATGTTTTCGCACAAGATTAGGGAGCCATAGGTGGAACTCGTTACGGGCGTACAAACCGGCCAGCCGGCGGGACATCCGTCAAAGATCGCAATCGTCGGCGCTGGGAGTGTCGGGGCGACGCTCGCGTATGCGTGTTTGATGCGGGGCCTGGCGCGTACGGTCGCGCTGTATGACATCAACACCAATAAGGTGCGGGCGGAAGCGCTCGACCTGGGCCACGGCTCACAGTTCATGCCCGCCGCGCAGGTTATCGGCTCAGACGATATTGAGGTGTGTCGGGACGCCGATATTGTCGTTGTGACCGCGGGGGCTAAACAGCGCCCGGGCCAATCACGTATGGAACTCGCAGAGGCGACAATTGACCTGACAAAAATCTTGCTGCCGCAACTGATCGAAGTGGCCCCGGACGCCATCTATCTGATGGTCACGAATCCCGTCGATGTAGTCACGTATGCCGCCTTGAAGATTTCGGAACTTCCCGCGAACAGAGTATTTGGGTCAGGAACCGTTTTAGACTCGTCGCGCTTACGCTATTTAGTCGCAAACAAACTCGACGTGGCTGTGCAAAATGTGCACGCGTACATAGCTGGCGAACACGGCGACAGTGAGATTCCCCTTTGGAGTTCCGCATTTATTGGTTCGGTTCCACTTCTCCAGTGGAACGAGACGGGCCGCGGATCTCTGAACGAAAATGAACGCAAAGAAATCGAGCGCGAAGTCATCACTGCCGCTTATCAGGTAATCGAAGGCAAGGGTGCAACGAACTATGCGATCGGCATGGCGGGCGCAAGGATTATCGAGGCCGTTCTAAAAGATGAGAAGCGTGTCCTGCCAGTTTCATCACTTCTAAATGACTACGCGGGTATTGACGATGTTTGTCTCTCAGTGCCAACTATCGTCGGCAGAGACGGTATTGAGACCGTGCTGCCAATTAACTTCTCGATTGAAGAACATCGCGGCCTAATGCGCTCGGCAGACGCGGTTAGGTCAGTTGCCAAGCAGTTCGGACTTTAAGCCATTAGCCTCGGGCCACTAATTTGCGGGAAGCAGTAGTTGCTGCCCGATTTGAACCTGTGAACTATCGAGATCGTTGAGCTCTTTGATTAGCGTCACAACATCACGAAGGTCTTCGCCAGGCTGTGCTATGTCCCGTGCGAGATGCCACAGGGTCTCGCCCTGAGCGACGGTGGCGGTAGTCACCTCAACCCCGGGGTCCGGGTCATTCGCAACCGCCGTTGAACTGAAGAGGACAGAGGCGCAAACAATCAGAAATCCGAGTGCAAGTACGACGACTCGGCCGCGTCGCGTTAGACGCATCGACGAAACCGGTGCTGAGACTTCACTTTTACTTGCCGGAAACTGGTGTGACATTTTCGCCCTCCTAGAACAGTTGTGCGACGAACGTATGTTCAATTTATAGCACGCTTGTTCTATGTTTGTACAACACGCTCGAACAGGTGTTGGATATTTTGGGTTCTTTTCCAATAGCCTGATGGAACCATCGAGCACTGACATTCGTGTTTTAACTTGACCTGGTTTGGGCGAGTGGTCGGGTGATTCGCGAGGTCGAGGCGAGGGTCGATGTCGAAGGTGCAACCGGTTTAGCAAAAGGAGAATCCGATGGGCAGTGGCGAACATGAGCGGCGCGTGTCAGGGGTCGACCTCGAGGGGGATGGGCTCACGGGGCGGCAAAGGCTTGTGCTTGAGTGCATTCGCTCGTCGGTGTCAGAGCGTGGCTATCCGCCGAGCATGCGCGAGATCGGTGCGACGGTGGGTTTGCAGAGCCCCTCATCGGTTAAGTATCAACTAGAGGCACTCGAAAAGAAGGGGTTTTTACGACGAGACCCGATGCGTCCGCGGGCTATTGAGGTTGTGATGCCCGATGATTCGGCGGCCGTCGCGCCATACTCAGAGCATGGCCCTGCTGCGGTCGAAGAGTTCGAGTCGGATGCCCGCCCCAGTCCCTCCTATGTCCCTGTTGTGGGGCGCATTGCGGCCGGTGGGCCGATTTTGGCGGAGCAGGTTGTTGACGATGTGTTCCCGCTGCCGCGCCAGCTCGTTGGGGATGGCGACCTGTTTCTGCTGCGGGTTCAGGGTGACTCGATGATTGATGTCGCAATATGCGATGGTGACTGGGTCGTGGTTCGGCAGCAACCCAACGCAGAAAATGGCGAGATAGTTGCGGCCATGATTGATGGTGAAGCCACTGTGAAGACTTTAAAGAGGGTCGATGGTCGCCAGTGGCTCCTGCCCCAGAATGCCTCCTATGAACCCATTCCGGGCGATGAAGCGCAGATCCTGGGCCGCGTGGTGTCGGTTCTGCGAAGCCTCTAGCAGCGCATTTGTGCGCAGACACGCCCTGGCTTGCCATGCGGGGGAGCGAGGGCGTAGCATCGACATATCACTACATATAGTAGTTACACGGCTGTGATCCAGCCATATATAGTCCACAGGGCTATCCACAGAAAAGAAGTGGAAGTCCACAATTTGACGCGGCTCATCCACAGGAGGTGAAGGCGAGTGCATTGCCCTTTTTGCCGGTTCTCCGACAGTCGAGTAGTGGATTCGCGCACTTCCGATGATGGTGCTTCTATCAGGCGTCGGCGTCAATGCCCGGACTGCGGGCGGCGCTTCACCACGGTAGAGAACGCGAGTTTGACGGTCATTAAACGCTCGGGCGTAACTGAGCCGTTTAGTAGACAAAAAGTTGCAATTGGGGTCGGTAAAGCCTGTCAAGGACGACCGGTAAGCCAGGATGACCTGGATTTGCTGGCCCAAAGGGTTGAAGAAGCAGTTCGCGCCTCAGGTGTTGCTGAGATTCAGGCAGACGATGTAGGGCTCGCGATATTGGGGCCCCTACGTGATCTCGATGAGGTCGCGTATTTGAGGTTTGCCAGCGTCTATCAAGCGTTCAATTCGCTTGAAGATTTTGAAAAGGCCATCAGCGCGCTGCGTGCTCATAAAGCAGACGCGGCGCCCTAGAGCGTCGTCGGTGGCTGGGAGGGGAAGCCCAAGCCACCGACGACATTTTTTAAGTACAAATACAAAAGTCACTTGATTCGACAGTGGTTAGGCGAAAAATCGCCTGCCAGTAGACGTATAAAGATCGTGGAGGAGACCTCAGATGACTGAGACCGCATCAGGCGCATCCGCTTCGGCTCGCGCTTCGAAGAACGGTGCGAAGACACCGTTGAAGATTGAGCGTGTGTGGACAAAGCCGGGTGTGCACCCGTACGACGACGTGAAGTGGGAGCGTCGCGATGTCGTACAGACTGACTGGCGCACAGGCGAAACGATCTTTGAGCAGCACGCCGTAGAATTTCCCGACTTTTGGTCGCTAAACGCTTCTACGATCGTCACAACGAAATACTTCCGTGGCGCAGTCGGCTCGCCCGAGCGTGAGAACTCCCTTAAGCAACTAATTGACCGGGTCGTGCTCACATACACCCGAGCGGGCCAAGAGCATGGTTACTTCTCGACAGATGAGCAGGCCGAGATCTTTGAGCACGAGCTCACATACATGCTGCTTCACCAGGTCTTCTCGTTTAACTCACCAGTGTGGTTTAACGTCGGCACCAGTTCGCCGCAGCAGGTATCAGCGTGCTTTATCTTGGCAGTCGACGACTCGATGGATTCGATTCTGAACTGGTACCGCGAAGAAGGCATGATCTTCAAGGGCGGTTCGGGTGCGGGCCTCAACCTGTCACGCATTCGCTCTTCGAAGGAACTCTTGCGTTCCTCGGGCGGAACCGCTTCGGGCCCCGTGTCGTTCATGCGCGGAGCTGATGCATCAGCCGGAACTATCAAGTCTGGCGGTGCGACTCGTCGCGCAGCGAAGATGGTTGTTCTCGATATTGACCACCCGGACATTGAAGAATTCATCGAGACTAAATCGCGCGAAGAAGAAAAGATTCGTGTACTTCGTGACGCCGGATTCGATATGGATCTGGGTGGCAGTGATATCACTTCAGTTCAGTACCAAAATGCCAATAACTCGGTGCGCGTTAGCGACGAGTTTATGCGCGCATACGAATCCGAAACGAACTTTGGGCTGCGCAGCCGCCTCACCGGCGAGGTGCTTGAAGAGGTGCCCGCACGCGGTCTGTTCCGCAAGATGGCTGAAGCCGCATGGTCGTGTGCAGATCCCGGTATCCAGTACGACGACACGATCAACGACTGGCACACCTCGCCAGAGTCTGGGCGTATCACCGCATCTAACCCGTGCTCTGAGTACATGCACCTTGATAACTCGAGCTGCAACCTTGCGAGCCTGAACCTTTTGAAGTTCTTGAAGGACGACCACACCTTCGACGCCGATCTTTTCGAGCGTTCAGTTGAGTTCATCATCACTGCAATGGACATCTCGATCTGCTTCGCGGACTTCCCGACTGAGGCCATTGGCGATACGACGCGCGCCTTCCGCCAGCTCGGAATTGGGTATGCGAACCTCGGTGCGCTGCTCATGGCGTCTGGCCTCGCTTACGATTCGGAGGGTGGTCGCGCACTAGCCGCTTCGATCACGTCTTTGATGACGGGCGTTGCATACCGTCGTTCGGCCGAACTTGCGGGCGTTGTTGGGCCATACGATGGCTTCAAGCAGAACGCCGAAGCACACGCTCGCGTAATGCGGAAGCACGCCGCCGCGAACGATGAAGTGCGTACGCTGCACGCTGTCGATCGCGATGTGCACCGCCATGCAACTCGCGCATGGGAACAGGTATTGGAGATCGGCGCGAAGAACGGATGGCGCAACTCGCAAGCCTCGGTCTTGGCACCGACGGGCACCATCGGTTTCATGATGGACTGCGATACGACCGGAGTCGAGCCCGACTTCTCGCTCGTTAAGTACAAGAAGCTCGTCGGCGGCGGCTCAATGCAGATTGTTAACCAAACAATTCCTCGCGCACTGCGCAAGTTTGGTTACACCGAAGAGACTGTTGAAGCGATCGTTGAGCACATTGCAGAAAACGGCCACGTAATCGATGCTCCGGGCCTCAAGCCGGAGCACTACGAGGTGTTCGACTGCGCGGTGGGTGCGCGTGCGATTTCAGCAATGGGTCACGTGCGCATGATGGCTGCGGTGCAGCCCTTCCTTTCGGGTGCGATTTCTAAGACCGTAAACCTGCCCGAATCGGCAACGGTCGAAGAGATTGAAGAGGTTTACTACGAGGGATGGCGCATGGGCTTGAAGGCCCTGGCCGTATACCGTGACAACTGCAAGGTTGGTCAGCCCCTGTCGGATGGTAAGGCTGAAGCCACGTCGTCAGATGCTGATGAGAAACCGGTGGTGGTTGAAGCCCGCGCAACTCGCAAGCGACTCCCGAAGTCGCGCCCGAGCCTCACGACCTCGTTCACGGTCGGTGGAGCGGAAGGCTACCTAACTGCTGGCTCTTACCCAGATAATGGCCTTGGCGAGATTTTCTTGAAGCTTGGCAAGCAGGGCTCAACCCTTGCCGGCGTCATGGACGCTTTCTCGATCGCGGTCAGCATTGGGCTCCAGTACGGCGTTCCGCTCGACACTTACGTTGAAAAGTTCACCAACCTCCGCTTCGAGCCGGCGGGTCTAACCGATGACCCGGATGTGCGCATGGCCCAGTCGGTCATGGACTACATTTTCCGCCGCCTCGCCCTCGACTACTTGCCGTTCGATGAGCGCGCTGCCCTGGGAATCTACACGGCCGCGGAGCGTGAGCGTGAGCTCGAGACCGGCATGTACGAAGAGATCACTGAGGCAGATGCTGATAGCGAGCTGGAATCCTTTGCTCAATCGGCCGCCACACAGGTTGAACCCGCACCCGCACAGAGCGATGTAAAACCTGCTGCATCGGCGATTGAAAGAGAAGCTCCCGCGGATGTGACTTCGTCCGCGGACCTGGTAGAGAAACTCCAGGGCCGAGCAGCGGATGCACCGATTTGCATGACATGTGGAACCAAGATGCGTCCGTCGGGATCCTGCCACGTCTGTGAGGGATGCGGCAGCACCTCGGGTTGCAGCTAAACACGTAGCGGTAGTAAATGGCTCAAATTTTTTGAGTTGAAGAAAGGGTTGGGCCCGGCCAATATGGCCGGGCCCAACCCTTTTGCTTTCAGTATCTGTTGCGAATTACGCGGTAGATGAGCGGCGCCAGATATTGATTCCAGCATCGACAGCGTGCTTGTCGATCTGGTCCAGCTCTTCATCTGTGAAGTGAAGGTTCTTCGTCGAGTCAAGGTTTTGATCAAGCTGCTCAACCGAACTTGCACCAATGAGCGCCGAGGTAACCCGTTCATCACGCAGAACCCA
>Ga0079225_10001330_pt1 | contig 13842 bp, 12 predicted proteins | sample Poulit2012_FD_76344 | JGI IMG/M metagenome (GOLD analysis project Ga0079225, IMG submission 76344) | Agricultural soil microbial communities from Georgia to study Nitrogen management - Poultry litter 2012 | ecosystem: Environmental > Terrestrial > Soil > Agricultural land | place: USA: Georgia...
CAAAAAACGGACAAACATATTCCTTATAGGATTGTTCAGGATTTGAAAGGAAGCGAATTAGTCGGGATTAGATATGAACAACTATTGAAATATGCTTTGCCCTATAAAAATCCTGAAAATGCTTTTCGCATAATCTCAGCTGATTTTGTAACCACGGAAGACGGGACGGGCGTGGTTCATTCGGCGCCTACTTTTGGAGCTGATGATGCGCAATCTGCAAAAGAAGCTTCTCCGGAAATTCCCCCTTTATTGGTATTGGATGAAAATGATAATCCTGTTCCTTTAGTAGATTTACAAGGACGTTTTCGGCCGGAAATGGGAGAGCTTGCTGGAAAATATGTCAAAAATGAATATTACGATGAAGGCGAAGCTCCCGAAAGATCGGTTGATGTTGAAATCTCCATCAAATTAAAAGAAGAGAATCGCGCTTTTAATGTTCAGAGGTATGTGCACAGTTATCCCAATTGCTGGCGAACCGATAAACCAATTCTTTATTACCCTTTAGATTCTTGGTTTATAAAAGTCACTGAAGTACGAGATCGGATGCACGAATTGAATAAAAAAATCAACTGGAAACCCGCTTCTACAGGAAAAGGTCGTTTCGGAAACTGGCTGGCCAATGCTAATGACTGGAATTTGTCTCGCTCGAGATTTTGGGGAACTCCACTTCCTATCTGGCGAACACAAGATGGAAAAGAAGAAATTATGATCGGTTCGATCGCTCAGTTGAAAGAAGAAATGCAGAAAGCTGTGGAGGCCGGAGTGATGGATAAAGATATTTATGCCGATTTTGTGGTTGGTGATATGAGTGATGAGAACTACGATAAAGTCGATCTTCATAAAAACATTGTAGATGAGATTACTTTAGTTTCTTCTTCCGGGAAGCCGATGAAGCGAGAAACAGATTTAATCGATGTGTGGTTTGACTCCGGGTCTATGCCGACTGCACAATGGCATTATCCGCATGAAAACAAAGAAGAAGTAGAAAACGTCAAAAGAAAAGCTGATTTTATTGCTGAAGGAGTTGATCAAACACGAGGTTGGTTTTATACGCTTCACGCCATCGCTACTTTAGTATTTGATGATGTGGCATACAAAAACGTGATATCCAACGGATTGGTTTTAGACAAAAACGGGCAGAAAATGTCTAAGCGATTAGGCAATGCGGTTGATCCTTTTGAAACACTTTCAAAATATGGTTCAGATGCTACCAGATGGTATATGATTTCCAATGCCAATCCTTGGGATAATTTAAAATTCGACCTTTCAGGTTTACAAGATGTAAGTCGTAAGTTTTTTGGAACGCTTTATAACACTTATTCATTTTTTGCCTTGTATGCAAATATTGATGGTTTCACTTATGAGAAAGAGGAAATTTCATTGGAAAAACGCCCTGAGATTGATCGGTGGATCTTATCTGAATTAAATAGTTTAATCAAAAAAGCAGATGATTATTATGACGATTACGAACCGACCAAAGCGGCGCGAGCAATTTCCGATTTCACTCAAGAGCACCTGAGCAATTGGTATGTGCGTTTAAGTCGGCGTCGTTTCTGGAAAACTTCCAAACAAACAGAAGATAAAGTTTCTGCTTATCAAACCTTATATACTTGTTTGATGGCTATCACCAAATTGGCAGCTCCAATTGCGCCATTTTATATGGACAAGCTCTATCAGGACCTCAACAAGGTGACCAAAAAAGAAGAATGGGAAAGTGTACATTTATCGAATTTCCCAAATTCAAATAACGCTTTTATCGATAAGGTTTTAGAGCGAAGGATGGAAAAAGCACAAAGGATTTCCTCTCTTGCTCTGTCTTTGAGAAAAAAAGAAATGATAAAGGTTCGTCAGCCCTTAAAACGCATTATGATTCCGGTATTAGACGAAGAAGTTCGGGCAGACATCAATGCTGTCGCAGATTTGATCAAATCGGAAATCAATGTAAAAGAGGTAGAGTTGATCGATGACGCCTCGGGTATTTTAGTTAAAAAAATCAAACCGAATTTCAGAAAACTCGGTCCGCGTTTCGGCAAAGCGATGAAGCAGGCTTCGCAAGCAATCAGTGGTTTAACTGCTGATGATATAAGAAAAATTGAAGAAAAAGGTGAAATTGAGATCGCAGTTGGTGAATCGAAAGAAATTTTATATCTTGATGAAGTAGAAATCACTTCAGAAGATATTGAAGGTTGGCTGGTTGCGAGCAGTGGGAACCTCACCGTAGCATTAGACGTGGAATTAGATGAGGAATTAATCAGCGAAGGAATTGCACGCGAACTGGTCAATAGAATTCAAAATCTCCGTAAAGATTCGAATTTAGAAGTTACGGATAAGATTGATTTGAAGATTAAAAAAGATGGAATTGTAGAAGATGCTATCGATAAAAATTTAGCGTATATTAAGTCGGAAACATTATCGGAAAGCTTAGATTTGGTTGATAATTTAGACGAAGGAATAGCAATAGATTTCGATGATGTACAAACACAATTATCATTAACTAAACACAATTAAAATTTATTACTATGGAACAGAATGAAGCTACACTTAAAGAAAGATATTCTGACGAAGATTTAGCAGAATTCAAGGCACTGATTGAGAAGAAGATTAAAAGTGCCGAAAAACAATTAGAGCTGTATCAAAGCGTATATAAAAATGGAAGTTTCAATGGTACAGACGATACTGCACCTACTTTTAAATCTTACGACGATGGAAACAAAACGATGAGTCGTGAGGCTAACAGAAAATTGGCATTGCGTTTGGAGAAATTCATTCGTGATTTAAACAATGCATTGATTCGAATAGAGAATGAATCTTATGGAATTTGCCGTGAAACAGGTAAACTGATTGCTAAAGAACGTTTGCTTTTGGTACCACATGCTACGCTTAGTATCGAGGCCAAAAACAAACAGAAGTAAGTTTATAACACTGTTATTTATTACTTCGTGAAAGTATTAAGGCAAACAAACTCCCTTAATTTTTGGGTGTTTTTTTTATATAGATTTTATCCATTTAAAACTTTAATGATCCTATACTGTCCCAATTCACAAGAATCGGGACAGTTAATAAAATCTACTTAGCTTAATCTTAATGCCAAAGGGTGAACTATACCCAATTGTGAAAACACTTCTTATAAATTTCACAGATATTAAAATCAACCCTTTAAAATTGAGTACATTTGTGAAAACTTCTGAATGGGAAAACGGTTAGTCATCATTCCGACTTATAACGAAATTGAAAACATCGAAGAAATTATACGTGAAGTTTTTTCACAAGCTATTTCCTTTGATATTTTAGTGGTTGATGATAATTCCCCAGACAAGACTGCTGATAAAGTTTGTGCTTTACAATCAGAATTTCCCGAAGAGCTTTTTCTGGAAGTTCGTAAAAAGAAATCCGGATTAGGAACAGCTTATATCCACGGATTTAAGTGGGCTTTACAACGCAGTTACGAATATATATTTGAAATGGACGCTGATTTTTCTCACAATCCGAAAGACTTGGAACGGCTGTATAACGCTTGTTTGAAAGGAGCAGATTTGGCGATAGGCTCACGTTATTCCTCAGGTATTAATGTGATCAACTGGCCGATGGATCGCGTATTGCTTTCTTGGGTCGCCTCTAAATATGTCAAATTTATCACCGGCCTGAAGGTTCACGATGCAACTGCGGGATTTGTATGTTATAAAAGAGCTGTTTTAGAAAAAATAAATTTAGAAAAAATCCAATTTGTCGGGTATGCCTTTCAAATTGAAATGAAATTTAAGGCAAACCTATTGGGATTTGTAATTGAAGAAGTTCCTATTATTTTTACCAACCGTGTCAAAGGCACCTCCAAAATGAGTTCGGGAATATTCTCGGAAGCTTTTTTTGGCGTAATTAAAATGAAAGTTAAAAGTTTATTTACCAAGGATATATGAAGAAGTTACTTATCAAGAATGCCAAAATCGTCAATGAAGGAAAAGTATTCGAGGGCGAAGTTTATGTTGAAGGGGATACGATTGTTGAAGTTGCCAATATGATTAGTGCCAAAAGTCAAGATGTAAAAATCATCGATGCGGAAGGCAAATATTTACTCCCCGGCGTCATTGACGATCACGTACATTTTCGCGAACCGGGATTGACTTATAAAGAAGATATTTATCACGGTTCCAGAGCAGCTATAGCCGGAGGAATTACTTCTTTTATGGAAATGCCGAACACCTCCCCTTCTGCAACAAGCCTTGAGCTGTTAGAAGAAAAATTTGATCTGGCTGCGGAAAGTTCTTTGGCGAATTACTCTTTTATTTTTGGCGCGACTAACGATAACCTCGAAGAGATTAAAAAATTAGACCCGAAGAAAATTCCCGGTGTCAAATTATTTCTGGGGTGTTCTACAGGAAACTTATATGTAAGTGACCAAGAAAAGCTCAAAGCTATCTTTGAACAAAGTCCGGTGTTGCTGATGACGCATTGTGAGGATCAAGATATCATGGACGAAAACCTGCAAAAATATATCGATGAATTCGGAGATGATATCCCGATTAAATACCACCCGAAAATCAGAAGTGAGGAAGCTTGTTTTGTTTCTACTTCCAAAACAGTTGATTTAGCTAAAAAAACCGGGGCTCGTTTGCACGTCATGCACATTTCTACTGCCAAAGAAGTCGATTTATTCTCGAGCAAAAAACCTTTGGAAAAAAGAAAGATAACCGGAGAAGTTTGTGTGCATCATCTATGGTTTAACGATAAAGATTACGAAAAAAAGGGAACGTTGATCAAGTGGAATCCTTCAATCAAAACGGAAAAAGATCAGCAAGGTCTTCTCAAGGGATTGCTCGACGATAAATTAGAAATTATCGGTACCGACCACGCGCCACACACCAAAGAAGAGAAGGATCAAGTTTATACCAAGGCGCCAAGTGGTGGGCCATTAGTGCAACATTCTCTTCCGGCGATGTTGGAATTACATCATCAAGAAAAGATTTCATTAGAGAAGATTGTAGAAAAGATGTGCCACAATCCAGCTACACTTTTCCGCATCAGAAACCGTGGATTTATTCGCGAAGGTTATAAAGCAGATTTATGTCTGGTAGATTTGAATGCGCCTTGGACCGTTCAAGATGACAATATCTTTTATAAATGCGAATGGTCTCCTTTTAAAGGAACCACTTTCAAATCTCGTGTAACCCACACTTTTGTCAACGGACAATTGGTTTATAACAACTTCAAATTCCCGGAAAATACAGAAAGAAATGTTGAACGTTTAACTTTTGATTATTAATGTGGGTTTATAGATTCATATTGTTAAGTATAGTTGGTCTCTTTTTGAGTTGTCAAGACATTGAGGAAACGCCAAAACCCGACAATCTCATCCCGGAAGATAAAATGGTGGAGATTTTAGTGGATTTGGCTAAAGTTGATGCCGCCTTCAGTATAAGTTCAAAAGAATATAAAAAACGCGGAGTTGTAGGAAGAGAAATGATTCTGGAGAAATATGATATCGATAGCGTTCAACTTGTAAAAAGCAATGCTTACTATGCCGAGGATTTCAAAGTGAATCAACGTATTTATGAAGCGGTTCAAACCCGACTCCAAAGAGAAAATGACAGCCTCCGGGAATTAAACGATAAGTTGAAAGCGGAAGAAAAAGAAGCGCGGGGGAAGGAGTAATTTAATCTATGACAACCAGAGCTCACATAAAAACTCCTATAGGCACCGCCCTAATCAAAGGAAACCAATCGGGCATCTCCTCGCTCAGCTGGATTGAAGAAACTGAAATCTCAACAACACAAGAAATACCTGAGGAGTTGAAATATAGCGTGACTCAACTACAATCCTATTTCAAAGGAGATTTAAAAAAATTCAACCTCCCATTAAATCCAAAAGGAACTGATTTTCAAGAGCAAGTATGGCAAGCACTTTCGGAAATTCCGTATGGCAAAACGATTTCTTATCTGCAACTGGCTCAAAATATCGGAAATTCAAAAACTGTTCGTGCAGTTGCCGCTACCAACGGGAAAAATCCTTTACCGATTCTTATTCCTTGTCATCGTGTTATTGGCAGTGATGGAAGTCTCACCGGCTATTCAGGTGGACTCTGGCGAAAGAAATGGCTTTTAAAACATGAAGGTGCGCTTAAACAGACTTCTTTGTTTTAGAAGTGGGAATGTGAAAGGCTCCGTCATAGCTGAACAAGTTTCTGTCGCTGTTTCTCGTTCTCAAAACATCATACTTTAAACTCAAGTTTACTTGCTCTTAGTCTAATGATTTCTATGTATTTATTTTGTTCTTCTTTCGGTAGAAAACCTGATGGAATAAATTCAATCCATTTCGGAATAAGCTTTTGATATTTAGTGAAAATATTTTCTATCACCTTGTCGTTTAATCCTGTATTTTTCATAGCAGTTTCAAAATCTTTTTTATTGATTTTTTTCTTTTTCCCATTTAGATTTAAAGCCAATTCTTCGTTATCTTCAGGCATGACAATAGCAGCGTTTAACAGGTCATAAGCCGGACATAAATTGAAATCGTTTTTTAATTTGATTAATGAAAAGTTTTTGAGATGCATGTCATTATTCCCGGTAAGAAAACTAAACAAAACCAGTTCATAGAAATTGACGTTGTCCAATCCCGGATTGGCAGAATATCGATGAATAGCTTTACTAATTTGCTCATAAGAGCCTTTATATTTATGCTCCGTCAGTCGTTCCGTCAACTGGCACATATCTTCCATCGGAAATTTTTTATCTTTTTTCCTGTCTATCCTTTTAGTGATATAAGCCAACTCTCCCGATTCTAAATAAATCAAGCCGTGCTGCACTGTGTTTATTCCACTCAGTTCAGCCAAATGCATAGTTAGACTTTCATTTTCAGGAAGATGGGCGAAGTTTTTAGTTTGTGGCTTTAGAATATACTCTCCCCAAAAACCCACAATAGTAAAGCGTTCCGGCTGCTCGGCTTCCTTACTAAAACTAAGCGATAGCTTGGGCTGAACACCGGTAACTGTTTTTTGACTTTTAATAACTTCCCGAGCAAGTTCCGTGATTTCGTCTTGTGAAAAAGGTAAAACAGGAGGCTCTTCCCGACCAAAAAAAGTTTTGCTACAACTGGGATGATATCCTAATTTCCCGGCCGAAGTCTTTAAAACCTCAACTGAAAGTTTTTTATAACAAAACAGACACTTTGTTTTCATTTTTCCTCAATTATAGATACTGCTCCAATACAATCCCGACAGGTTTTTAAAAGGATTTCCATTCTATCTCGCGGGTCGAGTTTCCATGTTTTTTGAGTAATATCCAATAGCCAACCTTCGGGAATCAATCCATCAAAAAAGGGAAACAAAACTTTACTGTGATACGGTTCCTCTTTTAAAGGTAAAGTCAAACTCACCGACTCCGCATTTTTTTGTTTAAGATAAGCCGAGTCATATTGAAAATGAAATCCATTTTCATCTTCCCACAATACCCCTGCATAATACTCGTATATATAAACTTTAGCCGTTTTCATTTCGTTCTATAGGTGTGGGACCAAGTTCATGACCAAATAAAATCAAAACATCATTGACTTTATCCATTTGCAAACTTGGTTTTCCTTGTTCTAAATCGCGTACAAACCGCAGGCCTACGCCTGCTTTAAAGGACAAATCTTCTTGGGTCAAACCCAAAGTTTTCCTTCTTTCTTTTACGAACTCACTTAATTTGCTCATCTTAATTATACCTTATCGGGTATAAAGTTAATCATTTTAGCGGAATTATACCTCATCGGGTATAAAATTTTATTTTTTATTGGATTTATACCTTAACGGGTATAATTTGGAAGAATTCTGCTTATGGGTTTTGGATTGAGATAAAGAAGAATCATTTCTCTTTCTTGAAACCATTGGAACGCGGATAGTATTTAAAAAATTCAAGGTTATATTAAATCAAGGAAGCGAAAGGATGCTCCCAAAGCAGACGTGCTCAAGCATCAGCGAAAGGAGCTTCTGAAGTGGGCAGATGGAATGGGGAACGCGAGATCCTGAAACAAGTTACCACTTACGCATTTGCTCAACTTACTTATAATCAGTAAATTACATTTCATTATCATGTTGCCATAGATTGTCTTTTTTAATATTATTTAATTCAGTTTTTGTTGTGTCATTTTAAAAAACCTTGTTCGTAATCGCAAAAATTATCACTCAGTATAACAAAAGCAAATTTTAGAGAACTCTTCAAGGGGTTTGAAACCCTTGAAGAGTTTACAACGTACTTATCAAAAAAAAAACATCTATTACTACCACACGTCGTCCTTTATATGGTTATATAATTCAGTTTTGCTGTGTCATTTTAAAAAACCTTGTTTGCAATTGCAAAAGTTCTTACTCAGGATGAAAAGGTAAATGGGAAATTACGGTAATATCTAAAACAAAATTGCTGAATAAATTATTCTATTTTTGGATTACTTTGGAAATCCCTATCTTGTAGGCCAATCCTCTTGCTGATGACTATTCTTATTTACTTGCTTACCGGTTTATTAATTCTGATTATTCTTGGCCTTATTATTCTTTTACTCACCGGGAACCAGCATATTTTGAGAGGTATTCAAGTGGTTTATTTAAAGGGATATACCAGCACCTATATCAATGACTGGCCACAGTTTGACAACCGACTGATCAAAGCTGATGCTTCTCCTGAAAACAAAAATCACCAGTGGGAATTAGCCGAAGATTACAACCGTGTAAAACCTACCGAAAGTCTTCAAAACTTTCACGAAAAAATGGGAACGGTTGCTTTCCTGATTTTCAAAAACGATCAGATTTGGTATGAAGATTATGCCGAAGGGTATGGCACGGAATCGAAAACCAATTCTTTTTCGATGGCCAAAAGCATCACCACCGCTTTATTAGGGAAGGCTATCGAAGAAGGACATATCAAAAGTTTAGATCAAAAAGTAAGTGATTTTTTTGAAGAAATCCCTTCGGATTTAACTGTGGGCGATTTAGCCTCTATGGCTTCCGGCATGGACTGGAATGAAGATTATGACAATCCTTTTTCTTCTGTGGCACGCATTTATTTATTGAAGAATGTGCGAAAATATATGTTGTCTCAAACTTATAAGGAAACACCCGGAAAAAGCTTTGAATACAACAGCGGAAACACCCAACTCTTAGGAATGCTGATTGAAAAAGCTACCGGAAAACATTTAGCCGACTACTTGAGTGAACACTTTTGGAAACCCCTGGGCATGCAAGAAGACGCGCTATGGGAATTGGACAGTAATGAGAGCGCAATGGAAAAAGCGTATTGTTGTATTTCCAGCAATGCCAGAGATTTTGCGCGTTTTGGCAAACTTTTTAAAAACGGAGGAAAATGGAATGACAAACAACTGTTGAGTCCTGAATTTGTCGAAAAATGTATTCATCCGCGGTTTGAAGAAAGTCCGGAATACGGTTATGGGTTTTGGCTGAGTAATTATCGCAATAAAGACATTTTTGTGATGCAGGGAATTTTAGGTCAATATGTGATTACTATTCCCGAGGATGATTTGATGATTGTTCGTTTAGGACATAAACGAGGAGTCTATAGAAACAGCACAGCCTTCACCGAAGACTTTTTTACGTATATCGATGAAGCTTATGAAATGTTGGCCAAACAACCTGCAAAAACCGAATCGACTCTTTAGTAAGCTTCAATTACTTTGCGGAAAAACTCAATAATCCAACCCCAATCTTTGTAGTTTTTAGTGAAGTTTTCGAAATATTCTTAAAACCCATAAAATTTACTTGCCCCAAAAAATCTACCGAGTTGAAAAATAAATTTGTAACTTTCTGACCTAATCCCACCAATTATGTCTCTTAAAAAGTTACAACTTGAAAATATTCTGTTTTTAGATATTGAGACAGTTCCTGAAAATCGTTCTTATTCGGATTTGGAGGAAGAAACACAACTTTTATGGGAACAGAAAACAGCTTACAAACGAAAGGATGAATTCACCGCAGAAGAATATTACGGACACGCTGGTATTTGGGCTGAATTTGGAAAGATTATCTGCATTTCGGTTGGTTTTTTTAACCTTTCTCAAGGAGAAAGACAACTCCGCATAAAAACATATCACGGAGAAGAACCTCAACTGCTACAGGAATTCAAATCCCTGTTAGAAAATCATTTCAATAATCCTGACCATTTGCTCTGTGCGCACAATGGCAAGGAATTCGATTTTCCTTATATCGCCAGAAGAATGCTGATTCACAATATCGGTTTACCGAAACAACTAAATTTATTCGGCAAAAAACCTTGGGAGGTTCAACATCTGGACACTTTAGAATTATGGAAGTTCGGGGATTATAAACACTATACTTCTTTGCGTTTATTGACTCATATTTTAGGGATTCCTTCGCCTAAAGATGACATTGATGGCAGTCAAGTCGGACACGTATATTATGAAGAAAATGACATCGACCGAATTGTGCGGTATTGTGAAAAAGACGTTATTGCTTTGGCACAAATTATTTTAAAATTGCGACAAGAAGAATTGCTACAATCCTCGGAAATAATTTCGGTTTAAGTTCACGTATAAAATGACAAAAAAGTTACTTCAAGTTGACCAGCTCTCCATCGGTTTTAAAACAGCGCAAAATTTTCGCGAGATCATCCACGATATATCCTTCGAACTTTTTCCTGAGGAAATCCTGGGAATTGTTGGGGAATCCGGATCGGGAAAATCTGTTTCCGCGCTGGCGGTATTAGGCTTACTACCTAAAAATGCAAAAATCACTTCCGGAAAAGTAATATTTGAAGGAAAAGATTTATTGCAGTTTTCAGAGAAAGAATTACAACGTTTACGCGGACAGGGTATTTCCATGATTTTTCAGGAACCGATGAGCTCCTTAAATCCATCGATGCGTTGTGGGAAACAGGTTCAAGAAATTTTATTGGAACATACAGATTTATCTAAAAAAGAAGCGCAGGCGGCAGTGATCGAGTTGTTTAAACAAGTAAAACTACCTCGTCCGGAAGCGATCTATTCTTCTTATCCCCACGAAATCAGTGGCGGTCAAAAACAGCGTGTCATGATTGCGATGGCGATTGCCTGCAAACCAACAATATTGATTGCCGATGAACCGACAACCGCCTTAGATGTGACGGTTCAAAAAGAGATTTTGTTCCTGCTCAAAACGCTTCAACAAGAAACAGGAATGAGTATAATTTTTATTTCTCACGATTTGGCGCTGATTTCTGAAATCTCCGATAGAGTACTGGTGATGTATCGCGGGAAAATTGTGGAACAGAATGAAGTCAAAGAAATTTTTCATCATCCTCAAGAACAATACACCAAAGCTTTAATCGCTTCCCGACCACAAACCGATCAACGTTTAAAAAGATTGCCCACTATTAAAGATTTTGTGGAACAGTCGGTTGAAATAGAAGTAGAATCCTCGCAAGAAAGAGCAACTCGGCACCAAGAAATCTATGCAAAACCGCCGTTACTGGAAGTCGATAATGTGGAAAAAGAATTTATCTCTTCCGCCGGACTTTTTAAAAATCCTCACATTGTAAAAGCTGTTGATCAAGTCAGTTTTAAACTCTATGAAGGAGAAACTTTGGGCTTAGTTGGCGAATCGGGTTGTGGAAAATCTACTTTAGGAAATGTGATTCTGCAACTCACCCCCGCCACCGCCGGACAAGTTTTTTATAAAGGGAAAGATCTGACCAAACTTTCCAAATCCGAACTTCGCAACTTGCGAAAAGAAATACAACTTATATTTCAAGACCCGTTTTCTTCTTTAAATCCGCGTATTTCTGTGGGGAATGCCATTATGGAACCGATGAAGGTTCACGGTTTGTACAAATCGAAAGCAGAACGAAAACAAAAGGCACTGACCCTACTGAAGCAAGTTGGTTTAGAAGAAGCTCATTTTCATCGCTATCCGCATGAATTCAGTGGAGGTCAGCGTCAGCGGATCGGAATTGCCAGAACCATCGCCGTGGAACCCAAACTCATTATCTGCGACGAATCGGTTTCTGCCTTGGATATTTCGGTGCAAGCACAAGTGTTGAATCTTTTGAATAATTTAAAAGAAGAGTTCGGGTTTACCTATATTTTTATCTCCCACGATTTGGCCGTTGTTCGCTATATGGCCGATCAATTATTGGTGATGAATGAAGGTAAAATCGTTGAAAGCGGAGAAGCTGATCAACTCTATGAAAACCCACAAAAAGAGTACACCCAAAAACTCATTGCTGCGATTCCGAAAGGAATTTAAGACAAAATCATCTTAAATTAGAAAAAATGCTTAACTTGGCGTTTTTAAAACTCCTTTTTCACTTAACAAAGTGATTATTCAGGAAGAATTCGCTCTCCTCATTTTTTAAATATTAAGCATGTTATGGAAGGTTTTAAAACGACTAACCCGCAATCAACTTTAGAAAAAGATCTTACTTTACAGCAAAAAATTCGCCAATTAGCCAAAAAAAAGAACGCTTTGATTCTGGCTCATTATTATCAAACAGAAGACATTCAGCAAGTAGCTGATTTTGTTGGAGACAGCTTAGGATTGGCTAAAAAGGCCAGAGACGCAAATCACGATATTATCGTTTTTTCCGGGGTTAAATTTATGGCAGAAACCGCGAAAATATTGAATCCCACAAAAAAGGTTTTACTGCCGGATATGATGGCCGGTTGTTCTTTGGCGGATAATTGTCCTCCGGATAAGTTCAAGGATTTTATCGAAGCTCATCCCGATCATTACGTGATTACTTATGTTAATACTTCCGCAGAAATAAAGGCAATGAGTGATATGATCTGCACTTCTTCCAATGCAGAGGAAATCGTTGCTCAAGTGCCGGCAGATAAAAAGATAATTTTCGCGCCTGACGCCAATCTTGGAAAATATATCATGACGCAAACTAAAAGAGACATGGTTCTATGGGACGGAGTGTGTGTGGTGCACGAAGCTTTTTCAATCGACAAACTTCTTGAATTAATGAAAGAACATCCCGGAGCAAAGTTGATCGCTCATCCCGAATCCGAAGATCATATTCTAAGAATCGCTCATTTTGTGGGATCGACCGGGAAAATGATCAATCACGTCAAAGAGAGCAAAGACGACACTTTCATTGTTGCCACTGAAGCGGGTATTCTCTACAAAATGCAACAAGAAGCTCCGGATAAAAACTTGATTCCCGCTCCTGCTCACGAAGATAACACCTGTGCTTGCAGCGAATGTTCGTATATGAAAGTCAATACGCTGGAAAAACTTTATCAATGTCTTTTAGATGAAACCCCTTCGATAGAATTGGGAGAAGACTTGATTAAAAAAGCTACTATTCCTTTGAAGCGGATGTTTGAGTTGTCTTAGATGCAGGAAAAATCGGGATTTTGTAGAATAAACCCCAGCGGGGGTTATTTTGTTTGATAACAAATTTTGGACAATTGAAGAAAACGAAGTTTTGTAGAAATCCCAAAGAAACCCCAGAGGAGCGACACGATTATCGAAGAAACCCCAGCGGGGTTAGGTCATTTGATAATATTGAGAGAAAAACAAAACGAAAGTTTGTAGAAATCCCAAAGCCCCCCAGCGGGGTGAAATGATTATAGATTCAAGGCACACGAAAGGATCGACCACAACGGACAGATTCATACGCCAACAGGGAATTCAAGAAAAACAAGGTTTTCAAAGAAACCCCAGCGGGGTGAAATGATTATAGCTAAATCAACGTATAAATCCATCAAAAATCCCGTAGGGATGGCATTATTGATCCAATCGTATGAACAAGGTTACCACGAACATATTATGTCACCCCGCTGGGGTTATTTTCTTGGTGGGGTTTATTTTTTTATAATATTTTCACCCCTACGGGGTTGGGTCATTTGATAATTTTCTGAAAA
>Ga0079225_10001333_pt1 | contig 13832 bp, 12 predicted proteins | sample Poulit2012_FD_76344 | JGI IMG/M metagenome (GOLD analysis project Ga0079225, IMG submission 76344) | Agricultural soil microbial communities from Georgia to study Nitrogen management - Poultry litter 2012 | ecosystem: Environmental > Terrestrial > Soil > Agricultural land | place: USA: Georgia...
TAAGGGCGGTAAACCCGTTTCGGGAAAGATCAGAACCTTGAGCCCAAAAAACATCAAGCGACTGCCCGGTCTCAGCATCAAAACGAATGATAACCGGGTCAGGGACATAACCCACTCCCTCGGGTCCACTGGGGATGGTGAGGTTTCCCCAGGTGTTGGATTGAATAGGCAGACTCAAGTAAACATAAGATTCATAAAACGCTAATCCTCCGGGTGAAAACCTACTGGATTTATGGGCGTGAGAGCCCCATATTAAGCTTCCATCAGGGTCCATTTTTATTAAAAAAGGAGCTGTTTCAGGTGATTCTCCGGCCTCTCCAAATGCATAACCGGCAAAAGAATCTGGTTCCTCATCAGCGGAGAATCCACTAAATCTTCCTGTAAAAAATATATTACCTTCTTCATCTAACTGAAGATCGCCAACCCCACCGCCGGCACGTGTGTTTTGATGATACCAAAGCACTTCTCCCTGATTATCAAGGGCAGCTAAATAAAACCCGTGCTCATCGTCTTCCTCACCGTACCCATTAATACTCGGTACATCTTCCGGACTGTTACCACGGACCTGATCTGCAATATAATATCGTTCCAAATCGGGGTCGTAAGCAAGCTGGTAATTATAAAATCCTTTTAAAGGCTCCATGTTAATAATTAAAAAATCTTCTAACTCCCCTTCTTGATCATAAATAACAATGACACTTCTTCTTTCTCCTTCCGGAACAATAAGTTCACCATTTAAATGAGTACCTTCCCTAAAATGTGTTAAATTATGTGAGCGCCCACTGTCTTCCAAAAAAGTTTTATTCATCCATCCAATTAAAGTAGAAATACCCAGATTTAATAAAGCACTTTCTCCTTCCGGTTCCCGGAGCCATTGAAAATTCCCTTCTTGATCATATTTTATTAAAAAAGCCCCCTTATAAGCAGAACTTATTTCAAGAGGATCGTTTGGTACATCTTTTATACTATCCGTATCGAAATGCACATTAGTTCCTCCGGCATGTGGATAAGTGCGACCACTCACATATACGTTATCTTGATTATCAACATCAATGGTAATTGCGTGTTCTGAGGAACTCCCCCCAATCACTTTATCCCACCTGAAATCGCCTTCCGGATCTGTAGAAAAAACATAGATATCACGTTTTTGGTCAGAGCCGTTATAAGTATTTAAGGACATTCCGTCATAATCCACGTCACTGTATTGGCTGCCACTAATCTCGGCCAGAAAATAATAGTTATTATCGCTGTCTATGGCAATATCCACCACCCGCTCAAAATCGGTGGTTTTCAGTGCGTTTGTGGTAAATTGACCCGGGCCTCCACCTCTTTTGGCCCATTGCCAGTTTTCAGTGTTTTGGGCGGAAGCCGGGGAAATATTAAGCAATAACAAAATAAATATCCCTCCCCAATACTTTTTAAATAATTTGCAGAAACTTTTCATAATAACTGAGATTTTGAAGATCTAGCGAAAAACAAGTGAATTAAAAACAATAAAACATGATAGTGTTTTGATTTTGTTGGTATAAACTTAATAAAAGATTTCAATTAACCAAAATCTAACGCGTTAAGTTTTTAGATTTATTTATGATTTTGAGAGCAATAATAGTGATTCATCTCTACTTTAATGAACAATATTATCTTCAAAAGTAATACCAACCGAGTTTGTATTTTAGGCTGATTATTTTTGTTATAATATTGCTAAATCCCGACGCTTCGGAGCTGATAGACAGTGATTTACGGATTTAAATTAGACTAAATTTGAAGTCGATTCGGTATAAAATGGCTTGGATAGATAAGTTATATCCGGTGAAACAATAAGTCTCCGAGACACGGTGGACACGAGCAAGATGTTCACGTCAACGGATTCCGGGTTTGGGGTTGCGGGTTTCGTGTGGAAGACTCCAAAAATTAATCTCATTAATTCGTAACTCATCAACTCGATAACTCATTGCGGGTTTCCGGAGCTCTAATTTCTCCAAAGTTCGAATTGGATTAGTCATTTCGGAGGAAATTTTCAGTTGACAAATCAATGCGAAGGCCAGACCTGACAGGTTTGCGAAACCTGTCAGGTCTCATTGCGAAATGTTTAACCGTAATTTTTAAGCAAGGCAAAATTCAAGTAGCAAACGTTCTTTTGGAAAGTTTAAAGCTTCCTTCAACCCTTGAATCATTAACTCTCCTTCAACACCTTCAAATTCTCCACATTTCCCGCTTGATCTTGCACGCGTAGAAAATACAATCCGTTTTCAATACCCGAAAGAAATAGAACATAATGAACAGTGATTCTATGAGAGACTTGTTATTGTTAATATTGCACGATGATATTAGTGCTGTATAACTATTTGTTTCATAAACTCCTGATTATCATTTGATATTTCCAAAAAATACATCCCATTATTCAAAGTTGAAGTGTTTATCTGCAATTCAGAATTATTATTAAATGTATCCTCTTTAACTTTTAAACCATTAAAATCATATAATTTAACCAGGGAGTTGTCTTGGTCATTATTTTCACTAACAATATTTATTTCATAATCAGCTGGAATAGGATATACCGTGTAAGAATCATCTAATGAGTTTAGTCCATTTTCTGGTTCCAAAATGTTAAAACTATAAATAATATTTCTTGTTATATCGCATTCGTCATTAAACGAATATTTAAAAAGAATATCAGCATCCGTTTTATGGGCATGATAATCAAAGTCAAGATAACTGCCCGAATGATGCCAATTGGCAACTGCATTATCATCATCTGAAAAAAGTGTCCAGTTTATTGATGAAGCACCTAATGGAGTTACTTGGTTTACTTTTACATTTTTGGGGAAAGTTTGTGGAAAAGGGACTCTACCTGGCAAGGTATTATCAAGTTCTAAATCTGTTTGACTTCCAAGGTCAACATTGTAATAACTTCCATAAGGTAGATTAAATTCTCCAGAAGGATCTTGCGGATTGCCTAAAATTTCTTGATATAAAAAATCAGATGTTTCCGAATGAAGATACATATGGGATTCGTTAACAAAAGGTATTGAAAAATAGGTGTCGAAGGGGGTCTTATTGGCACAAACTAAATTTGCAGAAATATCCTGAAATAAATAAGGATCGTCTTGATAATCGATTGCACTCTTAGTAGGTATGAAACTAAACTTTTCCGAACTTAACTGTTGACTCATACCCGCAACGAACCAATCAAATCCTATTTTACTAAAATCTAATACTTTATCGTTTAAATTATCTAAGGCAACATAACCGGCGGGAGCATTTTCAAAACTACCTATGGCAGGATTCGTGTTGATGCTTTTTTCTCTTTTGTGTACATTTACTCCAAAACTTTTTACTCTCCAATAAAAAACCCTTGCAGAGCCAGAGTTTCTCGTGAAATTCAATCTTAATTTCCCATTGAGTAAAACCCATAATAAATGAGCTTTACCTTCGTAATACTTTTGGTTAATGTCATTGATTCCTGAACCATTCATACTGCCATTAGCTACAGCAATATTCCTGGTGTCCTGCGGATAACCCATCGCATTTAGATTATCATAAAATGTGTTGTAAAACGAACTGTTTTTATAATGATAATTTAACATTTGTTTAGTGGCCGGATAATTGAGTTCGTCTTCCATTCCGCCAAGTTCTTCATTTAACCAAGATGGCACTAAGTCATCTATAAGTTGGACGGTGTGTTGAACCCCAGACGGAACATTGGCTCCTTGATGCGGGCTGTCAACGGACGCATACAAATCAACATCATGAGAAAGATTATTAATTTCCATATAACGCAATGCATAACGGGCTACTAAACCACCCATACTAAATCCAATTATTTTGGTTGGTTCAGCATTTTTGGTTTTCTCATCATTGATCATCTCAATCAGTTTTACCAATACCATTGCATTGCGCTCTATATAGTCAGTACCACCGGGTACGATTTTACCATTGATCGCCCTTGGTTCAAAATTTAAAGTAATCACATCGTGATTAGTAGAAATTAGATTATCTCCTAAGCTATTTTTATTCAAATCATCATATAACGCAAAATGACCATTATTATCAGCTGGATCATATCCTTCAACCACAATCACAGGTTTGGTTAAGCATTCAGTTTCAGAAAAGTTTTCGTAACTTCCTCTTCCTGAATATGCTTGGCTTTCGTCATACCCCTGAAAGGTATGATGCTCAGAACTAAAGGTGTTACTTATTTCAAAAGAACAAAGTTTAGTACCTGGTGTATAAGTATTCTTTAAAGGCTTACTATTTGTAAAACCAACAATCTTTAAAGTGGCTTCTACAATTTTTACAGTTTTATTAGTAAAAGTGGCTTTTAACTTTACTTCTTTTTCTCCGTAAGAGTTATAACTAATCACTATAGACTGATCTTTCTGTACTGTTATATAACCATTACCGTCACCAAAATCAATTTCCAATTTTTGAATGTTGTATTGTGCTGTTTCTTTCCAATAATCTGTTTGAAGTTTAAATATAATATTTTTAGACCTTGAAACTCGTTTTAATGGTGTAGCAACAAAAGCATTACGATAGGTATCATAAGGCGAAATACTACTACCGGGGTTGTCATAAAATAAACTATCCTGTCCTTGAATCAATAATGCTCCTATATCAACCGCATCATCCCGAAACATATTGAGATCAGCATTGAGCACACCTATATTAATATACTCTGAGATTGCAGCATTGTTGTTATAACTGGTTTCTGCATCAGGATAACGATTTTGGTAATCAGTATGGTTTAAATCTTCCAAAGCTTGAAAATAATGAGCCATGCTTGTTGATTGAGGAGAAGTTGAAGAGCCCCCTTCTAAAAACCCTTAATTTTGCAAATTTGCCAAGGGCAAAGTTCGGTCATATAAAATTCCGGTACTAACCTTTGAGGTGTCTAAATTGGCTATTTTTACTTGTATATTTGTTTGAATGGTGTCTAAAACCGATTGCGCTTGCACTTGCACCGATAATAACAATAATAACGAAACTAAGATTCTCATAATATAATAATAAGATTTAATTGGTGTTAAATTTTATAGCCAACAAGGTCTTTGACAAGTATCAAGTGTTGATAAATTGATATTAAATTCTCCTGATATTTCTTTTTCCTCTCCATTATGCGTACTGTACATAGTGCAACTAAACGCACCTACCAATATCCCCGATTCATCGTCATAAGTTGTAATTTCAACACTTCCTGTATCACCCATAGAGAAATAGTTGTAAATCGAAAGATTCGGATCATTTCCATAGCTTTCATCAATTATATAAATATGTGTTTTTGAAAACCTAATAGGTAATTCTGATTCGGCTCCGGTTTCAATAGGATAACTACCCACTCCATTTATATCTTTTATATACATATTTATATTTATATCAGGATTTTCTATTCCTATTCTCAATACCCAGTCATTTTGATCTTGAGGATTTCTTCCAATGTTTAATGTATATTTACAAGGACTAAGACCACTTCTCCAATATGGTTCCAATGTTTCTCCGTCGAATTCAGCGGTAAAGTAGTTTTCATCTTTCACACATTCGGGGTCATTGTCGTCGTCTTTTGTACAAGAGGTTGAAATAATAAAAAAACTTATCAGTAAAATTAAATTTAAAAATTTCATAGTAATTATTTATAACGGCGAAAATAGGGGTTTTAATTGATAATTTTAGATATATTTTAATTTATTTTAGTTAATTCAAAAATAGTTCTCTTTTACCGGTTTTTAGAAAAAAGAACTGTATTAAGCTAGCAATCAGAGTCTAAACCCAATTTTTAAGAAGTGAATTTAAAATGAAAAATTTTCTCTTTATAGCACTTATTATATCTCCTTAAATTCTTTTATAATGGTATCGTTGAATCCTTTATTTCATAACACCTTAAGGCTTTAGATCCTTACTTCATGATTAATTTAAAATCTTCATAAATAAACACGAAGACATAAAAGGTCTCATTGCGCAATTTTTTTAGTCTTTTTATTATTGCAAATAATTCTTCAAATCGAATCGGTGAAAATTAGGGGGCATCAGATGGGATTTAAAGAAAAATCTGAGAATATCCGATGAAAAAATAAGTTTCCGGGAAACTTTGGACACGACCGAGATACTCGCGCCAGCATTGTTAATAAAAACCCGAAAACCCCGCGTGAAGGATGGAAGCGGCATCCTTTTTTCTTGGATACAGTTGTTTAAGCTGATGGATTCTTCTTATCATTCAAGTTGGTTTGAAAAGAATCAGGTGAAGAAAAAAGATATAGCGGACAGCCTGACCCCGGATTTTGGAAAGGGAAGGGTTTGAGTTGAAGGGAGTTTACTTTTATCTAATAACTTTCTTCTTAAAGTTCGACCGGGGGCACGCCCAAATTATTATAATCCTGAAGTTGTTTTAAAACATCGCGTTAAGACAAATCTCGCAATCCTTGATAAATCTTTTGGCTGGTTCAACAATAAGCATCTGTTTGAGCAGTGATCCGCAACATTCGGGTTTTGTCAAAAATATCTTGTCGAAACTCCACCGCTTCAAAATCATATTTTTCCAGCAGGGTCTCCAATTCCGGTTTGAGATATTCATTGATTTCGAAGTAGATTTGACCCTTTGGACTTAAATGGTTTTGGGCAAATTCCAATATTTTTCGATAGAACAATAAGGCGTCTTCATTTTTGACAAACAACGCCAACTCCGGTTCAAATTCCAATACATTGGGTTGCATCCATTCCTTTTCTAAATCTCTGACATAAGGCGGATTGGAAACGATGATGTCATATTTAATATTCGCCGGATTATGCGTTTTTAAAATGTCTTGTTCCTGAAAGTCCACGTTGACTTTATTCAGCGTTGCATTTTGTCGGGCTATCTGCAGCGCGCCTGAAGAAACATCCCAAGCCGTAACTTTTGCCTCCGCCATATTTGCGGCCAAACTTACCGCAATACATCCGCTTCCGGTTCCGATATCCAACACGGATAAATCCGAAGTGGTTGGTGTATCCTTTATAATCCAATCTACCAATTCCTCGGTTTCCGGACGTGGAATCAGCACATTTTTATCGACTTTAAATTTTAATCCGTAAAACTCCGTTTCGCCAATGATATACTGGATGGGTTCTTGATTTTTTAATCGCTCTAAAGCTTTTTCGAGGTTTTGTTGTTGGACTTTTTCGAGTTGCAGTTTTGGATTCATCGCCAAATCCAACCGCGATAATCCGGCAAAATGCTCTATTAAAAGATTAAAAAAAGTATCTATTTCCGTGGAAGGAAATATTTCTTTTAACTGTGCGTGAAATTGTTGTCGAATGTTTTTAACCAAAAGAAATACAGTACTATGATGATAAAATTAAAGTCTGAAACTCACACCGGCAATAGGTCGAAATCCGTTGGTGAAAATTCGTGAACTTCCACTGTACAGGACGTTATACATCAATCCTGCATGAAATTGTACCGGTCCTCCAATGTTTCTATAGCCCGCACCAACCCACAAAGCATTTTCATCAAAATGATGACTTTGATCGGTCGCTCTTATTGTAGTGCTCCCGGTAAAATATTCATATTTCACTCGGGCAAACAATTCCGGAATCGGATAGAAATTCACCATTGGACCGACATTAAACAAGTGTTGTTTTGAACGGGATCGCTTGGAATATTGATAACCTACACCAACGCCCAATTCTAAATTTCTCACCACTTCATACCCCACAAAAGGAGCGATAGAAAATCCTAAATAGTCATTGCTTCCCATACTAAATCCCACGCTTGCACCGACTCGCCAAGGCTGTGCTATACTTTTCTTTTTCGGGGTAGCTTTTACTTGTCGGCCATCTCTAATCACTGAACGATTCTGACTGAAAAGCGTGACTGAAAACAATAAAACCAATATTACAATTATATTTCTCATTCCTTTTTTATTCTTTAATTGACTTTAAAACTTCAAACAGCCAACCGCTTTATTTTCAATTAGGCTTCGAAAATAAGCATTATTCGGGTTATAACATTTGAGGAGTGGAGAGAATATGAAATTTTGAGGGTTTCTTCAAACTGACAAGTTCCAGATAATTACAGTTATTCTAAAAATAAATCCAAACTCCAGAAATGTTTTTAGCCTTTTGTCAGGTGTAGTTATTTTTTTATACTTTTCAAAAATTCATCGGCTGTCATTACGGGTAATAAAGACTTTTTAAAATCCTTTGCATTTCTGGTAATGATAAGCTCACAGCCTGATTCAGTTGCACTAAAATATTGTAATGCATCTTCAAAATCTTTTATTGAAGAATTAAGTCCTTTTTCAATGGTTTGCTCGTCCAGAGAACAAATTTCACATATTACCCTGAACTTTCGTAATTTTCCCCTGGCAATTTGCGAATTTTCAAATTTCGCAAGGAAATAGTTTACGGTTGCAAACGAAATGGGTGATACAACCATTGTCAAGTTTCCTTTCTCTGCTAAAGTTGCAATTTTTGCAATTGGTTCATAAAAAGGTTGACGTTCTCCCAAAAGATCTAACACTATATTGGTATCTAAAAACATTCTCCTATTCATTTATATTTTTCCATTAAATGTTCAGCATACTCTTTTTTATAATCCAAATCGGTCGGGATTTCAGCTCCTGTTGCAATACTTTTCACAAAAGGTGAAATCTCAAATTCATCAGATTCATTTTCTGAAGTCAACGCTTGTAAGTAGGCTTCAACTATACGAGAAAGGCTCATTTCTTGGTGAGCAGCGTATTTTTTTGCTCTCTCAATCACGTTTTGATTAAGTTTTAAGGTCAGCTTTTTATCCATAACACTTATATTATACGTACAAATATAATTAATTAATTCGTATTGTTTTCTACTGAATAAACATTTAATAAATTTTTGTCCCACGAAAAACCGAGCTATACTCGCAAAAGTTTTTCTTATCCTCAATATTATCCGATTTTTGTCAATATCATCGAGGAGTTATCTTTTTTAAATTACTTTTGAATTGTGAATACTGAAGAAAAATACATGCGTCGCTGTTTAACCTTGGCGAAAAAAGGTTTGGGAAATACTTATCCCAATCCGTTAGTGGGTTGTGTGATTGTTTATAACGATCAAATTATTGGAGAAGGTTGGCATCAAAAAGCAGGTTCTCCTCACGCAGAGGTCAATGCTATTAATTCAGTCAAAGACCTATCCAAACTCAAAGAAGCTACGCTATATGTGAATTTGGAACCTTGCAGTCACCACGGAAAGACGCCGCCGTGTAGCGATTTGATTATTGAAAAAGGAATTAAAAAAGTGGTGATTGGCACCGTTGATCCCAATCCGCAAGTGGCGGGGAATGGCGTGCAAAAATTGATGCATAACTGTGAGGAAATGGACGTTGGTTTTTTGGAAGATGAATGTGAAGCCCTCAATAAAAGATTTTTTACTTTTCAACGCGCCAAACGTCCGTATGTGATTTTAAAATGGGCAGAAACACAAGACGGATTTATAGCCAGAAAAACGCAAGAAATCGGAAAATCCACGTGGATTACCAATCCGTATTCCAAACAGCTTGTGCATAAATGGCGTAGCGAAGAACAAGGGATTTTGGTGGGTTTAAATACCGCACTCAAAGATAATCCCCGGTTGAATACGCGATTATGGGAAGGAAAAAATCCGGTTAGAATGCTGATTGATGAAAACCTGGAGAGTTTTTCTTCTCCTGTAAAATTACACTTGTTGGACCGTCAAATTAAAACCATCGTTTTTTGTGATTATCCTGAAGAAAATCAGGAAAACTTGATTTTTGAAAGTATTGATTTCGATAAAGAAGTTACCGCTCAAATTATGACGCGTTTATATGAACACAATTTGCAATCCGTCATTGTTGAAGGAGGACGGCAAACTTTACAAGCATTTATAGATTCCGATTTATGGGATGAAGCTCGTGTTTTCTCAGGAGAATCTTATTTTGGAAAAGGAATAAAAGCTCCTGACTTTCAACAGAAAATATCGAACAAGAAATTTATTCAAAAAGATGAACTAAGCATTTATTACAATGATTGACACGTTAATTTTTGACTTTGGAAATGTTTTTATCGATTTGAATCATGACAGAGCCTATCAGAAATTAAACGCTTTGGGATATCAGGGGTTTTCTGAAGAAATGCAATTGCAGAATTTACAATTTGAAAAAGGACTGATTTCTACTTCTGATTTTATTGAATTTTATCGACCTCACTTTGCTGGTATATCAGAAGAGGAACTGATTGCTACTTGGAATGCAGTGATTGGCGATTTCCCGAAACACCGATTGGAGTTTTTACAAAAAATCGCCGATTCCAAACAGTATAAATTGATTCTTTTGAGCAACACCAATGCGCTACACATCGAGCATATCGCAGCGAAAACCTCTTTTTATAATGATTTTATCGCTTGCTTCGATCGGGTATATTTTTCACACGAAATGAATCTTCGCAAACCAGATCCAGAAATTTATCGAGCTGTTTTGGAGCAAGAGAATTTAAATCCGGAATCGTGTTTTTTTATCGATGATCTGTCAGAAAACACTAAAGCAGCAGAGCAATTAGGAATTAAATCTTGGAATCTTCAACCGGGAAAAGAAGAGGTGGTGGAGTTGTTTACCCTTCACCAAAAACTTTTGAAAGATTTTAAATAATCGAGGTAATTATTTTATTAAAAAACAATTTTGCAGGATAAATTATACGAAGTGAAACAATTATAGTTTAACTTTGAAGATAATCCTTTATTTAAACCTCAAAAACACCTTTTTATGAAATCAAAATTACTTTTTATTACGTTTTTACTAATCCCTATTTTAGGATTTAGTCAAATCTTCGAAGAAAATTTTTCGGATTACTTCAATTTGGAAAATGATGGTTGGGTGAGAACTAACCTCAGCGAACCTTTGGGTCCTCTCAACTGGTTTCCGGGAAACCCAGTTGCATTCGAAAGTCATAGTGGAGCTCCAGACGCCTATATCGCTGCCAGTTATGAAAACACAGCTGCCACAGGCGGAATTATTAGCAATTGGCTTATCACGCCAACCGTTGAAGTAAAAGATGGAGATGTTTTATCATTCTGGACCCGCGTACCGGAAGATTCAGAATGGAACGACCGTCTCGAGGTCAGAAGCAGCTTGGGTCAAATGACCGTACCATCGGAAGACGAAGAAGATGTCGGCTCTTTTGATAATTTAGAACTGGTCATAAACGATGACTATGACTTGAGTTATCCCGAGGAGTGGACAAAATATGAGATTGTGGTTTCCGGAGCAGGTTCAACCCCTACCGCCATGAATTTTGCTTTTAGATATAACCTGGATAACACCGACGGCACAGATGGTAATTTTATCGGCATTGACGATGTGAAAATCGAAGTAGCAGAAATCGAAGAAGAGCCCTGCGAATGGACAGTAAAAGTTTGGTCTTATGAAACTTTTGGAGATGAAACCACTTGGGAGTTGAGAGATGAAGAAGGCGTAATTCTTTCCGGAGGACCGTATGAAATCACCTACACGGATGAGCAAAGTATTACCGCTTCAGGGCCGGTTGAATTCTATATTAATACCATAGGCGACACCAATGACAATGAAGCTAATTTTAAAATTTACAATGAAACCGGAGTGCTTATCGAAGGTTATATTCAAGCCGGCGAAGAGGCTACCTATTCAGATATGAGTTGTGAAGACGAAGGAGAACCCGAAGAAGAACCACAATACTGTCAGCCTTACTTAGACTGCACCGGAGATGATATGATTACCAATGTGAGTTTCCTGGAAATCGACAATGACTCTGAGTGTAGTCCCGAAGGTTATGGTGATTATACCGATCAAATAGCCAATGTCGTGGCTGGTGAAACTTATCCAATTTCGGTAACTGTAAGCGATGGTTGGAATGTTGAGTCTGTTTCTGTTTGGATCGATTTTGATCAAAGTGACACTTTTGATGAAGAGGAGTTTTTCTATATCGGAACCGGAAGTGATGAAGTTTTAACGAGTGAGATCAGTATTCCTGCAGGATTAGAACAAGATGAATATCGTATGAGAGTCCGTGTTGCTGCTGTTGGAGAAGAGTTTGCTACTTGGGATATGGCCTGTAACACCGATGACCAATTATTTGGAGAGACTGAAGATTATACCGTTAGCGTTGGTGAAATGGGTATTGAGGATTCAAATAAAATTGATTTTACTTATTACCCAAATCCTGTTGAAGGGGTTTTGAATATTCAAGCAGATCAAAAGGTTGAATCAGCTGCTGTTTATAATTTATTGGGACAAGAAATTATTCAAACTAAAGCGAATAATAATCAAATTCAACTGGAATCGCTAAGTGCAGGAATGTATATGATTGAAGTTCACTTTAACGAAGGTTCAAGTGAAACATTTAGAATAGTGAAAAAATAAAATTTTTCTGTAAGCGAGAAAGGTTCCGAGAAATCGGGACCTTTTTTATGTGAAACAGTCTAATTTTGGACAGCAACCCAATGTGTTGGAATTAGAAACCGATACAAGTTATGAAGCTTGGATATTTGCTTATGAGCATTATAATAACAATCTTACACCATGTGCTGCACAACTGAATCCAGTCATCATTTAAGTGAAAGAATAATCCCAAACCCGCTAATCCATAGACTCTATTTCTTTGAGCGATAGTTTTTAAAGATGCTCTCTTAAATCAAAATATAGAATTTATAAATCCTCAACGGAATAGATTCTTTTAATCATCTGAATCTTTTTTAAATGAAAACAGTGTTTTGTCAATTTCTTTTCCTTGTCTTGCTATCCAACTTTTGTTTGGCACAAATTCAATCCGGCAAGGTCACTTATAAAGTAAAAAACAATCAAGCTTTTATGGAAAAGACCTTAAGTGATGGCACGTTTTCCAGTGATACAAAAGGATTTGCCAAAATGCAGTTCGATAAAATTGAACAGATTATCCCTTATCTGACCTTTCACTTAAGCTTTAATCAAAATGAAAGTCATTTCTCAACCTTAAAACAAATGCAAAAGGACAATGGACCAGACACAAAATTAACGTTTGCCCTTTTAGGTGTCCGCGGGGATTATTATGCTAATTTAAAGGAAGATAAAACGCTCCAACAGTTTCAATACCTAAACTAGGATTGGTCGGTGGCGCATCCAATTAGTGATTTTAATTGGCAAATAAGTTCAGAAACAAAAACAATTCAAGGCTATCTCTGTCGCAAAGCCACCTCAAATTTTCAACCAATTTTGAGCAGAAAGAAGATCACCGTTTGGTTTACCACTGATATTCCCTTTCAATTCGGTCCGTTAAACTACACAGGACTTCCAGGCTTGGTCTTACAAGCAGAACAAGGATTTTATATTTTTTATGCAACAGATATTAACCTCAGCAAGAAGAAGACAAAAATTAAACAGCCTCTGAATGAGCAAAAAGAAATGACGCTAAGCGAGTTCAGGAATAAGCGTAAAACAATGGAAAACCGAATGAAACGACATCATAGCGGACAATAAAACACGACTCAAACCCTCGCAAAAAGAATCTTTAATGTTTTTCGCTTGGCGGCAACGAAGTATAGATTTCGGCATTGTAATAGTAATTCCTTAATTTTAAAAACCACTTTAAGAGTTTATAATTTTTGCTGTAAAATGAATGGGGCGAAAGCCTTTTTTTATTCTTACCCATAATACCGTCAGCTAAAGCAACCGGCAATAATTTTTGTTTTTAGTGATGAATTGATGAGGGTTAGATTTCTAAACTATTATGATTGGTTATGTTGTAGAATAATGTAGAAATTTATTATCTTTATCAAAATCAATTTTACGACAAATGGATCTACACAACATTTTAAAAAATCTAAATCAAGACGAAAAGGTCGAACTGGCGCAA
>Ga0079225_10001335_pt1 | contig 13810 bp, 10 predicted proteins | sample Poulit2012_FD_76344 | JGI IMG/M metagenome (GOLD analysis project Ga0079225, IMG submission 76344) | Agricultural soil microbial communities from Georgia to study Nitrogen management - Poultry litter 2012 | ecosystem: Environmental > Terrestrial > Soil > Agricultural land | place: USA: Georgia...
ACTTGGGTCATGTGAATTCACTCCTATATCGATTGGTGGTACTTTCAATATAGCAGAATTCACATGACCTTTTTGTTTCCTTAGAAAAATTAGTAGGTGGCTAACTTAATTATACAATCCACCCCTCGAAATTAATTTGGGAACGTTCCCATTTTATATAAATTAAAATATATGCTAATTTGAAGGGGGAAACCAAACTATTTCCTTATTTATAGATAAAAGGTTAGAGCGCTTTCAAAAAGTTCATATATTTATCACGAAATGATCACGAATCCTTTTCATCATAACTTCATCAGCATGTCGGGACAGTAAAAATTTTAACACGGTTTAATAAAACTATTTGGTAATAATTGAGAACTCCGAAGACACAACATATTTTGTTAAAGTGATTTAATTGTATGAGAGTTATATGTTGTGCAGAAGCCATCCTGTTGTTCATTGATTCATTAAGATTTAAAAAAGTGGTTTTCTAATATAATACATAATCTATGATATATCGGAAGATGTCTTTCTTGAATATCTAAAGTTCTTTCCCAAGGCACTTGTATTGCTACATCACATAATTCTTTTAATTGGCCACCATTTTTTCCGGTCATTCCTATGGTAGTGAGTCCCATAGTTTTTGCGACCTTCATAGCCCTCACAACATTTTTTGAATTTCCTGAAGTACTTATGCCTAATAACACATCACTTTTTTGACCATAACCATATACTTGTTGTGCAAAGACCATATCAGTTGCAACATCATTTGCAAATGCCATTAATAATGGAGATTGGCTTGACAGAGATATCGCAGGTAATGCTTGTTGTAAATTATTTGCAAGATAGTCACCATCTTCTGGATGACCTTCACTTAGTTTCTCCCTAAATTCATCATCAACTGGACGCTGTAGCTCAAAACCTTTCATTAATTCACCGACAATGTGGTCACAATCAGCGGCACTTCCACCATTACCACATAATAGAAGTTTACCGTTTTGTTCATAACAGCTAATCAACAGCCCCGCTGCTTGTTTAACTTCATTGACACATGAATCTAGCTCAGGATATTTATTCACTAATGTTTCTAATTCTTGTTCCATGATTTTCCCTCCTTTTATTATGAGCAACTTAATTTTTTTCATCAAACAATTTACTTCAGATGTTCAAATGCAATTTCAATAAAATCTTCTGTTCCAAAGCTACCTGATTTCAGTACAAATAAATAAGGTGGAGTTGTATAAGATACACATGACGGTAATCCTGTTTGTATTTCCTCCCAGACTCGCATACCTTTAATTTGAAATGCTTTACATACTGCTCCTGAAGTTTCACCGCCGGCAATGACAAAACGACTTTGTTTTGTTTCCGTGATAACATCATAAGTTATTTTTGCAATAGTATCAGAAATGATACGAGAGATTTCCGTATTGGATAAACCCCGTTTCACTGCTTCATTTTTTGTCTCCTCAACCTTTTCTGTAGTGTTAGATGTATGAACGACTACATTGATCCCTTGATTCATAAAATCAATTGCTTGTCTCGTCAAGTCATTCATGAAGTTTGATTGATTTTCACTTGTAATAAATTTAAGCGTATCTAATTCAATGACTTGGTTTCCTTTTTTACGCATGAAATCTATTTGTTCATATGTTTGTGGTGTAAGGCTGCCGGCAACGCAAAAAAGTCCTTTCTCTTTTTCTTGTTTCGGTAAAGATAATTGAGAAGAGTTTACCACCTGTTTCGAACGTACTTTCGGAATTTCTTCAGCTAATGCAGCACTACCACATAATATTTTTTCTTTTTCAACTGCACATGCAATTTCATGAAGATCATATTGATCCGAGACATCTAAAATGAGATAATGTACTTCTTGTTTCATTTGGAAAATAGCTTCTTTTATTTTTTGATGACCTTGTTTAATTATATCCTGAGTAATCGCACCAACTTTTCTTTTCGTTTGCGATTGTAAAATAGTCACTAAATTGGATTCTCTCATTGGATGAACAGGATCATTTTTAAATTGAGATTCTTCAAGTTTTTCTCCATGGACATAATGGACGGAATGAATTGTTTGTCGACCATTCGCTGGAAATCCAAGAATAACGACTGCAAACTCTTCTTCTAAAGCATCCAACATCGCATCGAATTCCGCACCAATATTCCCCCTAAATACAGAACACGTTTTATTAAAAAATTGTCTTGCACCAACCATTTTAATGTCTTGTGTTGCTTGATAGACTTTTTGATAAGCTGTTTTTTCATTATCAAGCCTTGATTCTGTATCAAATATTAATACATGGGGTTTATTTTCAGGAACATGTTGTGAATTTGTTTCATCATAACTATAAATATCTGTAACATATCCAGATTTACTAAACATGATCCCGATATCATTTGAACCTGTTATATCATCAGCAATCACACCTATCATATTTCCTCCCACCTTCTCCTAGGCTTATATCCCGAATGATTCAGGAAGTCATTGACTATCACTGGTGGAAGCTTATCAAGATCCATCCCTGCACTCTTTGCTGTGATAAACATACGACAAGCAAACTCTAACGTTTGTAAGGCCATTCTGGCTTCCCGGATACTCGTATCATAAACTAATACTCCATGGTTTTCTAATAGTAAAATATTTGCCTTTTTTGCCTGCTTTCTTACCCCATCACCTAATGACTCTGAACCTGGATGATGGTAGGGTACTCTTTCAATTCGCTCTAAATAATACATGGATTCAATAAAGTATTCAGACGGTATGTCTACTTTTGAGCAAGCCATTAATGTGCTATAAAATGGGGATGAATGTAAAACTGCCTGTATATCGGGACGTTCTTCATAAACGGATGTGTGCATCGGTACTTCCTTGGAAGGCTTTTTATCTTTTGAATCTGTTTGACCATCTAAAGAACATTCAACAAAATCCCCTGGCTGCAAATCTCCCATGTACGTTCCACTAGCAGTTATTAAAAATTTATGTTCGGAAGTTTTTGCACTAATATTTCCTGCATTTCCCCATGCCAAAGCATTATTCATCATATACTGGCCAACATCTCGAAGTTGCTCATTAATTAAATCCTTTTGATGCATATGAACGTTAACCTCCTATATTTAATTCTTTTGCATAATCCTGTGCTTCTTGTGCTGCATATAAAATAACACCAACACACCAAGCATGCGATAATGTCAACATCATTCCTTTAGGCTGAAAACAATTCGTATTATAGAAGCGTTCAGTAACCATTCCTTTATAAGCATTAAAGTCTCCGTCTTCTCGGGCAATACATTGCATGAAACAAGCTAAATTATCTTTCGTCCGATCTAAATAATAGTCATCTCCTGTATAACGCCATAAACGGAGCATTTCGGGCACAACGAACAAACCGTAATTATGTAAATGCTGATTTGATGGTGATGCATGGTCCGCTCCTCGTGATCTGAAATCTAATTGATTTAACATCGTAAATTCAGGGAATTGTAAATTATAAGTCCAGCGAAATGTCATCATCCAGTCTGCAGCTCGAGAAGCTAGATTTAACCAAGCCTCTTGTTTATCTGCTTCATAAAGCATGACATAAGCAACAACAGCATTATAAGCATCCTCAGATGTTGGTGTTAAATGAACATCTTCAGGTGCACCATAAATAAATTCATCCATGATAAATCGCTTATAATAATCACCTGCTAAAATGGCAGCTTTGCGATATCGATCATCATTAAAATATTCAGCACCTTCAATTAACGCGGCTATCCATAAAATGCCACCTGATCCATCCCATTCTTCAACTTTACCACTTTTATAATGATAATATGATCCAAAATTACCATCATCCCGCTGACATTTAATTGCAAAATCCAAATTGGATCGAACAGCCTTTTCCCACTCAGGATGCATTTCATTAAATTCTTTTTCAGATTGAAGTGATCGAATCATAAACAAAGTTGCTTCAGAGATGGTTCGCGCTTGTAACCACTGATTATTTGGATTCCATCCGGTCCCCCAGCCTTTATCAATCTTCCATTCTGCCCAAAAAACGCCAATCGGTGAAAGTCCAGAAGAAATTTTATTGATAACCTTTATAGAATCATCAATATATTCCTTGATGTTATTTTCTCGACCATACTTTAACAATGCATGTGCATATGGTGTTCCACTGACCCAGCCAACATGCATATGTTGACGATCTCCTAAGCCATCGACATTGCCGTTTAACTCCCGGTCAAATGCTGCTGTTTCATTTAAAATATGATGTTCAGGATTATAATGCCAACGATGTAATCCATGTGCCGTAAGTTCTGCCGCTTGCTCCAGCCCTACTCATGGTTGTAAAGGATACATTTTCTGGTGTTGACGATACAATTCCCTTACAAAAGGGTCATATGAATGCAAATCTTCTCGACCAACATATATTTTATACTGTAGTGTGACCGTTTCACCTGGCTCCCAATGATATGTTTGACAATCAGCTGGTTTTGGGTCAACAGGACTGAAAAATGTTTTTGGTTCTTCACGATATGGAAAGTTCAACCATATACCGGTTTCTTCTTTGTTACCAACGAATCCAACACCTGTTAGACCAAGCTCAGACATTTCTTCTGTGAAGAGTGCCCCGCAAAATTGATCATTCCAAGAAAATACTGTTGGCAATGCTGCTCGATCAGATCTAAATGCCCAGTAGTCAGATTCTAATTTTTCAACCTCTCCTCCCTCAGAATCATACCTTGGATATATACGAGTGTTATGGAAGAAACGATTTTCTTTATAAAAAGCACCAGGAATCATCCAAGTTGGCTTTCCAGAACCGATCATCTCATACCGAACTTGCAAACCCGCATCAAATGATTTAGTTCCGGTATAAGTCACTTTCATATGGGCATCAAAATAATCACAAATGCCTTTTTGATAATCAATATTCGTTTGAACATTAAAGTTTTTTGATGATCCTTCAAGTTTCGTTTTTTGATCATTTATGGAACAATGCGAAATTTGTACAGATTCATTCTTTGTTGATCCAGTCGTAGATAAAAGTGAATTTAATTGTAAATATGTACTCTGATCCTCAATCCAAGATGGATAAATTCTTAAAAGATTTTCATTACCCACTTGTTTGGATTTAACATACGACTTATTCATTGCTGTCATCCTTTTCTTATGATTTAAAATACTTTGCTTTATTTGCGCTTAATAAAAAATTTTCGATCTTGTCGATCACTGTTTGTTCGACTGCATCTTGACCTTTTTTCTTTTCTGCCTCTGGAAGTGCTAAACATTCTTCATTTGTCATTCGTTCTTCCCTACCAAGAGCGGCAAGTAAACTCAACTCTAAGTCTGTTGCTATATTCACTTTACTGACGCCACCTTCAGAGATCTTCATTGTCTCTTGGATTAAGTCCGCTGGAACACCTGATCCACCATGTAAAACGAGATGAACTGGAGTTTTGGATCGAATGGCTTTTAATCGATCGATATCAACAGTCGGTGATTTAACTTTATAGACACCATGAGCTGTTCCCACTGAGACTGCCAAAGCATCTATTTTTGTTCGATTAACAAATTCTTTAGCTTCATTTGGATCTGTATATAATTCTTCATCACTATCCGTCTCAACAAAATCAGTTGTACCTATTCTGCCAAGTTCGGCTTCGACTGAAACATCCTTTGAATGCGCATATGCAGAAGCTTCAGCACTAATCGCTGTATTTTTCTCAAATGGAAATTCTGAAGCATCTATCATGACTGATGTAAAGTTTGCTTCAATTGCCCGTTTAATGACAGATAAATCTTTTGTATGATCTAAATGAAGTACTGTTGGAATCGTAATTTGCTCTTCTTGTAATGCATCATAGAATGCTTCTCCAAACTCTTCTGGTGTAATACCGTATCTTTCTAATTCCTTTTGTGATATTTGTACTATTACTGGGGAATTTGTTTTTTCACCAGCGCGTAGAATTGGTGGGATCATATCTGTATATCTTGGTGCAAAAGAACCAAGTGCATACTGATTTTTTTCTGCTTGTTCTAATGCTTTTTTTAAAGTTATTGTGTTTTTGGATTTTCTAATTTTCATTTGCTATACTCCTCAACATAAATATGTTTGTTTTTTTTGAGATAATTAACTTTTCCTAAAATAACCTTCCAAAGATTCCTGGAGAGTTAAATATCCTTGACTAAATATTTCCTGATATTTTAAATGATGCGCTTCATCTGGATAAATATACTCCTCATCTATTTGAGAAATCACTTGTAATAGCTCTTGCTCTGTTTCATATACTCCACAACCTAAACCTGCAGTCATTGCAGCTCCTAACAAACTTGACTCTTTAACAAATGGAATGGATAGCTGACAATTGGTCACATCAGCCCTAATTTGCATCCAATCTGGATTTTTTGTTCCCCCACCAACAGAAATCATGTTCGTAATCTTCAACTTGAAAAGTTTTTCTACAGCTTTCTTCAGTCGTTCAAGCTCGTAGGCAGTTCCCTCATAGATCGCACGCAGCATCTCCGCATTCGTATGATCTGATGTAAGCCCAATGAAAGCTCCCTTTGCACGCGGGTTTGGATTAGGTGCTCCACTGCCGGCTAAATAAGGATAATACAATATTTCTGAAGGTATATCTTTTGCTTCCTGCAGCATTTGTGCCATGTCTGCATAAGTTATATTTCCATCTAAAAATTGATTTCTAAACCATTCCACTGATCCCCCAGAAGATTGGATTGAACCCATCCAGAAATAACGCGAAGGAACAACATGACATCCAAAATTAAATCCTGAATCATACGCTTCTTCACTTAAATGAATTTGATCTATAATCCCTACGAGTGTTTCCGCAGTTCCAATCGAGTTAGAAATAATCCCTGGATTAATTGCTCCTACCGCTAATGCTGCACACACATGATCGTGACCTGATACAGCAACAGGGATGCCTTTCGCTAATCCTATGCGATGGAAGTGATTCGCTTCCGTTTCTCCTATCTTAACCCCACTTGGTCTTGCCTCTGGAAATATGGATGAATCTAATTCTAAATGGCGAATGAACGAATGATCCCATTCCTTTGTGTCAATTCGAAAAGCATAAGTTCGTGCTGCTAATGAATAGTCTGTGCCAACTTCTCCCGTTAATTTGTAGGCTATAAAATCAGCAGTTGATAACCATACAGAATCCTTTGATATGTTAACACCATCATTTTTTAACCAGAGAATTTTTGCTAAACCATATTTATAACTTGGATGTAAGCCTGTTTTTATGAAATGATTCTTAGGGTCTATTTCTGTCTCTAAAAATTTAGCTATTTCCTCTGTTCGCCTATCAAACCAAGGAACAATATGTGACTGATATTCTCCGGTCCTTTTATTCATTAACAAGCCACTTTCAGCCATACTGGTAATTCCAATAGACCTTATTTCTCCAGAATGTGCATCCGTAATTTCCTTAATGGACCTTGACACAGCATTCCACAATTTTTCGGGATGATAATAAGAATGCCCTTGTTGATCTGCAAAACTAACATTTTGTTGTATTGCGGATTTTATAAGCTGACCTTCATAGGTAAATAATCCAACTTTAATATGAGTCGTTCCGATATCAATCCCTAACAAGTAGGTCATTTTACTTCTTCCAAAATTTTCTGTACTTTATCTACTCCCAACTCTGGACTAGATAAAAAGTATTTTTGTTTTTCTGGGTTTAAAGTTGAAACAACACTTGCCATAGATGCTTGTGCTAAAACGACAAGGTCCACTTCCTCCTGTATTTCAACAAATGATTCAGCCAAATTACGATCGTGACCCTTTTTATCGCCAGCCAATAACAGCTCATATGCTTCCTCAGCAAGTAATGATTGTAGCTCTACCGGCTTATCCAATTTCTCTGATATACTTTTCAAAAGATTCATAGTAGGTGTTAATGTAGTTGATAATGTGGCTACTACACCTATTTTACTTCCGTTTTTGATTGCCTTTTCACCCATTGCCTCATCAATGCGCACAATTGGAATATTCACGCACTCTTTCATATCGGTAACAACTTCTCCTACAGAGGAACAAGCATTTAAAATAATATCTGCCCCAACTTGCTCAGCATAAATAGCATACTGAACTAAACGATCCTTGACTAAGCTGATATCTCCCTTGTTTTCTCCTAATTGAGGCAAAATAGAATCATCAACAAAATTAATGATCTCACTATTTGGAATTTTCTTAGTGACTAATTCTCCTAAAGACTTTACAGTCACAGGTGTTGTGTGAATGATAGCAATCTTTTGACTCATATATATAACACTCCTGTCATCAAGTGTGGTTTTGTGTGGAATAACGACTAAATATGTTACTTTATTTTATTATGGATTAAAAACAACCTTTCGTCAACTGTTTTTGCTGTTTTTCTACGGATTTACAAAAAGAAATATGGAGAAATGAAACATTACATTGTTGGGAGTTTGACTTTGTGTGGAATAGTCCACATCAAACAAAAACATCAAAATCATATTTTTTAAATGATCTCACAGAACTGAGATTTGCAATTTACCAGTCTTTTATACTAGCCGATTAATTAACACCTGAATTTAGCCACGTCATCACCATTGCATTTGGATGGTTGCTGATGTAGCAGTCATTCAGGATGATGAAACTGATGAACTGAGACAAAATAATTAAATCCCTAACCATATCCTTGGCATTCAACAAGAAAATATCATTCATATTCAAAATAAACTTTAAAAGTCTTTATTTCATATGGATCAATCGAAAATGTCATCTGATTGGCTTCATGAGCAATGATATTTTCGTTTTCTTCAACTAAATTACATTCCATGGCTTGATGAATTTTTTGTGCAAACTTAATTGTGACTGCACCGTTACGATATTGACTTGTTTCGTATAAACGAATGATTAAGGCATCATCATCTTCTGCTTTCTTAATTGTTTCAACAAACACATGCTCACAATCCAGTTCAATAAACTGGTAAGATGTTGGGAAATTTCCTTGATTATTTCTAGAATTCCTAGTAAATTCAAGCGCATGATTCAAGTTATAACCTTCTTTTATAATATTTCCTACTCGCCAATCCCCTTCGTGTGGTACAAGAGAATAAGTGAATTGATGTTTTCCACAATCTGCAGTTTCATCAGGATCAATGGAAGATTTAATAAGTGTAAGGCGCATAACGTGACCTTTAACGTCATACCCATATTTACAGTCATTCAGTAAAGCCACACCATAATTTCCTTCCGATAAATCTACCCATTTTTGGCCTGGTACTTCAAATTGCGCATAATCCCAGCTAGTATTCCAGTGCGTAGGTCGCTCAATTGTACCAAATTGGATATCATATGTTGCTTTTGTTGAGCGAATAGTGACAGGGAAAGCTACTTTTAACAGTGTTTGTTTTTCTTGCCAATCAACCTCAGTTTTAAAATCAATTCTTGGAGAATTTTTATAAATGATTATTTTTTGTGTAATGATTGAATCAAAAAACTTCCATTTTAACTGTAATTTTCCGCGTAATGGACCTTCTTCAATTACTTTTCTCTCTATTAATTCATTCACTTCTCGCATTTTTTCCGCATAGTAAATATCAATATCCCAAGCATCAAACTTTATTGGCTTATCTTCGAAGGCTTGAAACACATTCCCAAATTCACCTGAATAAAGAACTTCACGGTTATGTCTTTTATCGTAAATAGACATCATATGACCATTTTCATCTAACTTCAATTGATAAAATTTATTTTCTAGTTGATCTTGTTTGATGATCAAATCAGATGATATTTTCTCTCCTTCTACGAGAGAATATGTTTGATATCCTTGGGCAGGAACATTTTCTGCTTCAACAAGTACTTTTTTATCTTGTTCCAAATCAACTATTTGTGAAGAGGATAACTTACCTTGTTCATCCTTAATTGTCATATTTTTATTTACTAGATCAGATATAGGTAATTCAATTAATCCACTTCGAGTATATGGGAGCGTATTAAACACAACAACACTATCCTCATTCGTTTGAATATTACCACTAATAACTTCCATTGCATGTTGGGTCACTTCATTCCCTATCTCTTTAACTTTCATGTAATCTCCTCGCGCTTGCTCATTGACTTGGCGAATGGAGGTTCCTGGCAATATGTCATGGAATTGATTGAGTAACATTAGCTCCCAGCCACTATTTAAATATTCATGAGGATAACTCTTTGACTGACCTAACAAGAAGGATAATGAACTTAACCACTCTGCGTTATGAAAAGTTACCTCAGATTTCCGGTTGGCTCTTTTAAGTGATGCTTGTGAAGTATACGTTCCCCGGTGGTACTCCAGGTACAGTTCACCATCCCACGTAGGAACATTTTTTCCATCTAATGAATCTTCTAATCGCTCAAAAAATGTCTCTGCACTCCCCATGTCAACGGCAGGAATCCCTGGTAAATTTTCCATCACCTGGGCTGATTTGATCATTTCTTTCGTAGGCCCCCCACCACCATCTCCCCAACCGAATGCAATTAATAATTCATCATTAATATCCTTTTGTCTATATGAATCCCAAACTCCTTTTACACTATAAGGTTCAACCATTCCATTATACGTATAAATTTTCGAGTCTTGTTCTGGCGTCGTAATAAAATGGGTTAAAATTTTAGTACCATCGATACCAGTCCAATAAAAAGTGTCATATGGGAAACGATTATATTGATTCCAGCTAATTTTAGTAGTCATAAATCTTTTAATGCCGCTTTTTTTAATAATTTGTGGTAATGCCCAACTATAACCAAAGACATCTGGGAGCCAAACAACGTTTGTCTCTACATCAAATTCATCTTTCATGAATCGCTTACCAAAAAGAATTTGTCGGATTAATGACTCACCATTCGGGATGTTCGTATCAGGTTCGATCCACATTCCACCTGTAATTTCCCAGTCTCCTGCTAAAATGCGTTCCTTTATCCTGGCATAAATATCCGGATAGTCTTGCTTTAAGTATTTATACAATTGTGGAGATGTATGCAAATATCGGTATTCTGGATATTGACGCATGAGATGTAAAACGGTTGAAAATGTACGTGAAGCTTTTTCCCGTGAATGATCTAATGTCCAGAGCCAAGCCATGTCGATGTGTGAATGCCCAACAGCTGTCACTTTAGGTTTAATTTCTTCGACATCAGACATGGTTTCAATTTTCTCATCAAGATGATTGAGCGCTTGTTCAATTGATGCATAATACAAGTCAGATCCTAATTTTAGAAAGTCTAACTTCAAAAAAGATTCATTCAATGCTTGAAGAAGATTCAGTCGACGTAAATCATTTTCCTCTAACTCTTTTACAGCTTTTAATACTGTATCAGCTAAAAAGTAGTATTTTTCAGTTGTTTGATCTACTAACGCTATACGCGCCACTTTAAATTGTCTTAGCTCAGGTACATCAAGCACACCACTCCAAGCTTTCAGGGAAATACTGATTTCTTCACCCTCTAAATACTCTGGTGGAATCCATGCTTCTTCATGCCAAACATCAATCCCTTGAATAGGATCTCCATTAACATACAAAAGCGTTTCGGCAGTTGAACCTCCTCCATCTCGCGGTCCAACGAGAAAATGTAAAACAATCTTTTCATTTTTCCACTCTTTTGGGATTCGAACTTTCGTTCTAAACCAAGCCCCTTTATCATACCCTCCCCAAGCATCTCCGACCGTAAAATCATCCCATGTAGAATCGTCATAATTAGGATCATGGGCATTTTTTGGTTCTTCACCAAACTCTGTTTCCTTATACTTAAAATTTGTAATTGGTTTAGTCTGTTTATAAATCGTATCTTTAATTTCTTTTAACTGATTTTCAATTTTTTCAACAGTAAAATTCATTTTAACACCTCATTATAACTATTATTACTCGTGTAGTAGTTTTTATGTGACATGAGATCAGTACCATGTCATTAGAGTAGGTTACTTAATAAATTTACTAATTTAAACATTGTCCAGAAATTATTTGCTACTTAAACGATAATATCTTACTTGTGGCGGGATAACTTATTCATCAATTTTATAATCTAATACATCAACACAATAAATAGATTCATTACATCATTTCAACCAATTTATTTTGGGAAGATGTGGCGAGAGATTGTAATTATAATATTAACTTCTATAGGTTAGGATTTATCAAAGATTTTTAACACAACAGGATCTTTTACATTTATTAAATATGGTTGAATTAATGAATATTTTCCTCTTTAGTAGATACAACAATAATTTCAACACCTAGTTTTTCAATTTCATATAAAATATTCTCATCTGCGAGATCACTTGTTACAAAAGTATCCACTTCTTCAAAATTACAAAAAGATATTAAACCTGCCCTTTTTAACTTGCTATGATCTGCCAGAACTATTCTTTTTTTTGCGGCAAGAACCATTGTTTTTTTCATTTTTGCTTCATACAAATCAGAACTTGTAAAACCATGCCTTAAAGATATACCCGAAGTTCCTAGAAATACATAGTCTGCGTTATACTTTTGAAGCTCCTCTTCTGCTTGGGGACCCTCTGTACTTAACAAATTCCTTCTTAATTTACCCCCTAGTAAATAAATAGAATTTGACTCATTTCTAGTACATTCTTCAGCAATATTCATCGCATTTGTGATAATCATCAAATCATCGATTGCTGACAAATTTTTAGCGACATGCCACGTGGTTGTTCCAGCATCAATAATTAACGTTTGATCTGCTTTTATAAATTCAGCTGCTTTTTTACCTATTAGTTGCTTCTCTTTATAATATTGACGTTGTCGATGACCAATCGGTAAAATGGAAGGATTCGTTTGAAAATCTTCAGCTAAAACTGCTCCACCATAATTTTTTTGTATCATTCCTTTTTCCTCAAGCTTATTTAAATCACGTCGAATAGTTTCCTCAGAAACCTTAAACATTTTACCAAGATCTGGTACTCTAACACTTTTATTTTTAAGCAACAATTCTTTTATTTTTTGTTGTCTCTCTAATACAAGCATTGTCCAATACCCCTTTCATTCCTATGTCTAGACTCTGTACACATCATACGTTGCTGTTGAAGTAAACTGTGTATTAATCATTTAAAGATAGCAATAATCAATCGCTCAGGAACAGCACTTCTCAAAGACTCCGCAGAGTGGTTTTAAAGATGGAAGACTAAAATCGCGACGCCTTCATGACCAACATCCCGTTGGCCTAAGGCTGAGTCCATGCCGTGGAAAGGCAACGGAACCGTAACGGAAAACTAAGCACTTACTACACAGTTTACCTCAACTTTTCATCTGTATCCATATTTGAAAAAGCAACAAATTTTTAGAAATAGCATGTTATTCATGAATTAAATTGCTGACTTTGTATTTGAATCCTTGCATTAAGCGCATCTTCAGATGAAGATAGGAGTACCGAAAAAAATTTAAATACACTTACTTCCTTCTCAGACTACTCTATCATATTGTTTTCAGATTATTTTCCAGTGAATGAATTTCATAATTACCAAAAAACAGCTTATCACTTCGACATGTAGTTAAGAAAGATTTAACAAAACTACATGCTATAGTTGGTGCGAAATAAAATACGTATTATGAAATTCACTAATAGTATTAGGAATTTGGAATGTTTTATTGCTGATAAATATTACCTTATCTAAACAGGTCCATTTTAGAGTGAATGGCTAATTTAATAATTAATCATGTCATAGGACATACAGTCAAATCATTTTTATCTTCAGCTTTAATTATCACAATGATTGTTGAATCTATATCAACAAAGCTCGGCTCCTCTTCTACTTGGTAGAGGTGTCGGTTTTTATTATGCGTTTATCTGCATTAAGG
>Ga0079225_10001336_pt1 | contig 13803 bp, 17 predicted proteins | sample Poulit2012_FD_76344 | JGI IMG/M metagenome (GOLD analysis project Ga0079225, IMG submission 76344) | Agricultural soil microbial communities from Georgia to study Nitrogen management - Poultry litter 2012 | ecosystem: Environmental > Terrestrial > Soil > Agricultural land | place: USA: Georgia...
ACCAACCTTTTGTCTTAAATGGTTTATCTTTTCATTTTTCTTAGGTGGTAAATTAGTACCACATATACTAACTGTTCCACTTGTTGGAAGAAGTAAAGCATTCATATGCTGAACAAGAGTTGATTTTCCAGCACCAGTAGCACCAACTATAGCAACAAACTCACCTGTTTTATCTATATTTAAATTTATATTTACTATCGCATCCGTACTATTAGTAAAACTTGGATATTTATGATCTACATTTTTGAATTGAATTCCCATAATGCATCCACCAATCTTTTATCAACATTTTTATCTTTGCTAATTTCATTATATACACTTAATGTTAAAGGTATTTCTAAGTGTGATGATTTTAAAAGTTCTTCTTCTTTAAATACATCTTTCGGTTCTCCTTCTAAAATCTTTTCACCATCTTTTAAAACAAAGATATAATCACTCATGTTCGCTAAACTTAAATCATGTGTAATCGTTATAACAGTTTTCTTCTTTTCTTTATTTACTCTTTTAATTAAATCAACAATATCTTTAGTTCCTTTTGGATCTAACATTGAAGTTGCTTCATCTAATATAATAACATCTTGGTTCATCGCAAGAGCTCCTGCAATCGCAACTCTTTGTTACTGTCCGCCAGAAAGTAGATGTGGTTCTTTATCTAAATAATCGCTCATTCCTACATAGTTTGCATATTCATTAACTTTTTCTTTAATTTCTTTTGAACTCAAATTTTGATTTTCTAATCCAAAAGCAATATCATACTTAACAGTAACTCCGACAAATTGATTGTCTGGGTTTTGAAAAACAATTCCAATCTTTTTTCTAACTTCATTAACCGTTTCATCTTCCAGCAATATATTGTCTATATAAATTTGACCGCTATCGGCTTTTAATAAACCAATTAATAATTTAGCTAAAGTACTTTTTCCACTTCCATTATGACCAATAATACTTATCCATTTGCCTTTTTTTATATTTAAAGAGACATCTTTAAGTGCCTCAGTCTTTTTATTATATTTAAATGAAACATTTTTAATATCAATCATTTTAAACACGTCCTTCAATCTTTTATATTATATCATAATAATATAAAAATTATTTATTATTCCATCGTTAGATAATTAACCAAAGAGTTGATTGCTTTAGTTCTGTGTGATATTTCCTCTTTAACACTCATACCTAATTCACTAATTGTTTTATTAAATCCTTTTGGAATAAAAATCGGATCATAACCAAAACCATCTTCACCTTTAATCTCACTAGAAATAACCCCTTGCATTACTCCTTTAAAAAATAATGGTTTAATACCATCATAAAGGCATATTACTGTTACAAATTCGGCAGTCCTATCTTTTATACCTTCCAAGTTTTTAAGTATTTTTAAATTATTTTCTAAATCACCCTTATTACTATATCCTTTAGAATTAATTCCTGGTTGATTATTTAAAGACTTAACTAAAAGACCAGAATCATCTGATATTACAGGAATTTTAAATTCATCATAAATTGTTTTCGCCTTAATTAAGGCATTATCTTTAAATGTTTTTCCATTTTCAATAATATCTTTATTATAATTTAATTCTTTTAGACTAATAATTTTAATGTTTTTTAATAATGGTTTGATTTCATTAATTTTGTTTATATTGTGTGTTGCAAGTATGTATTTCATAATTACCTCTTTTCAATATATTATTATAACTTATTATTAAAATATTTGTTAATAAAATTAATTTTCACATAAAAAAACTTTAACTAATTAATAGCTAAAGTTTTTTATTCTAATCAGATAAATCAATCTCATAAGTTTTAATATAGTATATATAAAATATTAAGTAATAAAAGCTTGGTATTAATGATATAAGTGTATAAATTAATGTTTCTTTAAATCCTCTATTGTCAAAATATATAATATATATAGATACAAATGTATAAACTATAAATAATTTAAATATTAATTTATACAAACTATATGATTTATTAGTTTGAAGCTTATATACTAAAGTAATTATTAGCATCATAATATAGACACTTCCTTCTATATAAACAATGCTTCTATAACCTAGTTAATATTTAATTAATAACAAAATGGGTAAAAACAAGTTAATAACAAATAAGACATTAAACATTTTATTACTTCGTTTATCACTCATTAATAAATACCTCTTACTTTCTTAAAGGATATTAAAATTATATCATACTTTTTAATGTTTTTCTTTTATTAAGAGAAAAGTTGACATATATGTAATTGTTGCTATGTATTGGATATATAATAAAATGTAATCTAAATATAATGCTATATATGCGTTCCCCTTTAAAATAATGATTAAAAACAATAATGCAAACATTATAATTACTAACAAATTTAGTTTTGATTTATTTTTTAAATTAAGTTTCTTTTTAAATAATATAAGTATAGATACAAAAATTAAGCTCAATGATAAATTAAATAATTCACCATAAGTGTTTTTATAATGTTCATGTCTAAATTGAAAAAGTATTTCTGATAAAAATATATACGTTATTAAAAGATAAATTAAATTATATATTATAAATTTTATTTTATCTTTTTTAGTAAATTGTTTAACTTGATCAATATTTATTTTGTATGAAATAAGATATAAAACAAGAGATGTAATAATTAATGGTATAGTTGAAATTAATCCTGCTAAATAATAAATACCTTTGTTATTATTAAAGTTTATTTTATAACCAATTAAAAATATAAATGATATTAATATTAACAATATCGCTATAATGTTTAATACTTTAAAATTATTTTTTAAAGTATCTTTACTTTTTACTTTAATCTCTTTTTTGCTACCTTCTACATTCAATAACTCATTAGCATCAATATTTAATGCATTACATATTTTTGGTATTTGTGAAAGTTCAGGTTGACTTCTACCTGTTTCCCAGTGACTAACTGTTTTGTTTGACACACCAACTAATATTGATAATTCTTCTTGTGTTAATCCTAACTTCTTTCTTCTTTCATATATTATATTATTAAACTTCATAAATATAACCTCCATCTATAATTGATACTTTAATATTACACTAAATAGGTCTTAAATATAACTAATGCTTGTTACAAAACAGTCTACAAATTGTAGAATTAGATATAAAACAAAAAGGAAAGCAAAGTTTATGCTTTCCCTTAATATATTATTTATTTCTCTTAGCTCTTTCTGCTAATATTTTTTCAATAACAATTTCTTTACTCTTCATAATACGAACTGTATTACTTCTTTCATTATCTTCCAGTTTCATTGTTATTCTTTTTATCTCAGAGTTTAATTCAGGAATCATCACATGCTCAATTACATTAACTCTTCTTCTAAGTTTTTCAACCTCATCAGCCATTAGTCTAAGTCTTTGTTCAAGTTCTGCTAGTCTAATTATCTTTGGTAGAAGACTTTGCATTTCATCTTGAATATTATCTATTTCTTGTGGGCTTGATATATCACTATATGTCTTTTCTGGTATAGTTTTTTCATCCTTTAATGTAATTTTTGGAACATCAACAGCCATAATGCTTTTTATTTCATAAGTCGCATCAACACTTCCTGTTGGAATCATTAAAAGTTCATATATACTTGAAAGTGACATTTTTCTTTTTACATTAGAAAACTCACTTACCATTTCTGGAAAGATTTCGTCTACTTCTAATCTAAGATCACGTGTCATATAAACTAAATTAACAAACTGATGAATTAATTCATCTTGTTTGTCTTTAAGTAGCTTATGACCTCTAGTTGTCATCTTAAGTTTATTTTTTAATTTCATTAATTCCATTCTATTAGGATTATTTCGGCCGATTGACATATTAGTTACTCCTTATCATAATATTTTTCAATTAATTTTGAATCTACTCTTCTAAGTTCTGTTTTAGGAAGTATTCTAAGTAACTCCCATCCTATTTCCATTGTTTCTTCAATGGTTCTATTTTCATTAAATCCTTGATTAATATATTTTTGTTCAAACTCATCTGAAAACTTTGCATATAGTCTGTCTATATTTGAAAGAGCTGCTTCACCTAATATTGTTGATAACTCTTTAGACTCTTTACCACGTGCGTATGATGCAAATAATTGGTTCATAACGTCCGCATGGTCTTCTCTAGTTTTACCCTTACCTATACCTTTATCTTTTAATCTTGAAAGTGAAGGAAGTACATCTATAGGAGGATTTAAGTTTCTTAAGTATAACTCTCTTGAAACAATAATTTGACCCTCTGTAATATATCCAGTTAAGTCTGGGATAGGGTGTGTAATATCTTCTTCAGGCATTGTAAGAATTGGTATTTGAGTGATAGATCCTTCATATCCTCTAATTCTTCCGGCTCTTTCATAAAGCGATGCAAGGTCTGTATATGTATAACCTGGATAACCACGTCTACCTGGAACTTCTTTTCTAGCTGCTGATATTTCTCTTAAAGCCTCTGCATAATTAGTAATATCAGTTAATATAACTAATACATGCATTCCTAAGGTTTCGCTTAAATACTCAGCTGCTGTAATTGCCATTCTAGGGGTTGCGATTCTTTCAATAGCAGGGTCATTAGCAAGGTTAGTAAACATTACCGTTCTTTCAATTGCACCTGTTTTTCTAAAGTCTTCAATAAAGTATTCAGCTTCTTCAAAAGTAATACCAATCGCACCAAAGACAACCGCAAATTCTTCATCATCACCAAGTACTGTAGCTTGTCTTGCTATTTGAGCAGCAAGGCGAGAGTGTGGAAGACCGGATCCTGAGAAAATTGGAAGTTTTTGCCCACGAACCAATGTATTAAGTCCATCTATTGCTGATATTCCTGTTTGAATAAATTCACTTGGAAAATCTCTTGCTACCGGGTTTAATGGGCTACCATTAATATCTCTTTTTTCCTCGGCAATGATTTCTCCCTTACCATCAATAGGTCTACCTAGTCCATCAAATACTCTACCTAATATATCTGGTGATAAAGAAAGTTCAATTCCATGACCTAAAAATACAGCTTTCGCATCTTCAATTTTAAGTCCTTGGCTTCCTTCAAAAAGTTGTACAAGTGTTGCTTCACTATCTGCTTCTAATACTTTACCGTATTTAACAGATCCATCTGCTTGATGAATTTCAACTAACTCATCATACTTAACACCTTCTACACCTTCTACTAACATTAAGGGACCAACAACTTCTCTAATTGTTTTATATTCTTTAATAGCCATTAATTAATCCCTCCTAAATTAAATTCTTTATTTATTTCATTTAATATTTTTTCATATTCTTTCTTAACATCTTCTTCAATAACATATTTAAATCTAGAAATACTATGTCTAGAATGACTGTTTTCAACTAACTCATAAGATGCGTTATTATTTAAAACATTAATAGCTTTTTCATACCAATCTAAAATTATTCTCATCATATAATATTGTTTATTAGTTGATGAGTAGGTATCAATATCATCAAAAGCGTTTTGATGTAAATAATCCTCTCTAATCATTTGAGCTACTAATAATTTTGTTTTATCTTCATTACTAAGTGCATCGAGTCCGACTAGTCTTACAATCTCTTCTAAGTTTGACTCTTCTTGAAGTAATAATTTTATTTCATTTACTAAACTAGTCCAATCATTATGAATTGTACTATTGAAGTGATCTTCCATATCCGCTTGATATAATGAATAACTAGTTAACCAGTCAATTGCAGGGAAGTGTCTTCTATATGCAAGTTGGGATGAAAGACCCCAAAACACTTTAACTATTCTAAGTGTTGCCTGGCTTACAGGTTCACTAGTGTCTCCACCTGGTGGAGATACAGCACCAATAACCGTAACAGCACCTTCTTTTTCTTTTGCTCCTAATGTTTTTACTTGTCCAGCTCTTTCGTAAAACTCAGCTAGCCTACTTGAAAGGTATGCTGGATAACCTTCCTCACCAGGCATCTCTTCAAGTCTAGAACTCATTTCTCTTAATGCTTCTGCCCATCTTGATGTACTATCAGCCATAATAGCTACTTTATAGCCCATATCACGATAATACTCGGCAATTGTAATACCAGTATAAATACTTGCTTCACGAGCCGCTACAGGCATATTAGATGTATTAGCAATTAAGATAGTTCTTTCCATTAAAGACTCACCTGTTTGTGGATCTTTAATCTCTGGAAACTCCATTAATACATCGGTCATCTCATTACCACGCTCACCACAACCAACATACACAATAATATCAGCGTCACTCCATTTTGCAAGTTGGTGTTGAACAACTGTTTTCCCGCTCCCAAATGGTCCTGGAATAGCCGCTACTCCACCAATAGCAATAGGAAAGAGTGTATCAATAACTCTTTGCCCAGTTATCATTGGTGTTTTCGGTGTAAGTTTAGTTTTGTATGGTCTTTTTGTTCTAACAGGCCAAGTTTGTACCATTGTAAGTTCATGTATTTTTCCATTTTCATCTTTAATTTTACAAACAATGTCTTTATTTGTAGCTTTACCGCTATGAATAAATTCTATTTCACCTTTAATTTTAGGTGGCACCATAATTTTATGATTAATAACTTTTGTTTCTTCTACTTCACCAAAGACATCTCCACCTACTACTTTATCGCCTTTTTTTACTTTAGCAATAAATTCCCATTCTTTTTCTCTCGTTAAACTAGGTATTTCAATTCCTGCCGGAATAACTTTGTCATCTTTTTTATATATTTCTTCAAGCGGTCTTTGAATACCATCAAAAATATTACCTATTAAACCAGGTCCAAGTTCAGCTGATAAAACATGATTAGTTAAATAAACTGGTTCGCCTGGACCTATTCCAGCCGTTTCTTCATAAACTTGAATTGATGCTAAGTCTCCTCTAAGTTCAATAACTTCTCCAGTTAACATTTTATCACTAACTTTAACAACATCATAAACTTGAACAGAGCCCATGTTCTTAGCAACAACTAACGGACCAGAAACTTTTGTTATTATACCTACTTTATTTTCTTTTTGTTTACTCATTACTACCCTCCGTTTAAATTAAACTAATACCGGTTGCCCGTTCAACATCTCTTCTTAAACTCTTAATTCCATCATCGCTACCTTTTCCATCTAGTGGTAAAAGTAGAAATATTGGATAAACTTCTTTTAATGTTTTTCTTAGTTCATTTATTTGATCTTTAAAGTAATCACTTACAATAAATATTTTAATATTATCTTTAAACTCTTCTATTTTATTTAATAACTCATCGCTATCATTTACAACATAACCTTTTATTCCAATTGCATTAAATATTAATGCATTTTCATCATGTCCTAATGCAATAATTTCATTTTTATTAGTTTTCATAATATAACCACCTTATATCGTTAACTTCATTTCGTTTTAAATGTAAATAATAAAGTACTGGACCTAATGTGTTTAAATTATAACTAATATTTTGCGACATATCTGTTAAAGCATTAGTTAATTCATTTTCTAAAATATTAGTGTTTTTTGTTATAAAGAAGTGTTCTAATCCTTCTTTTAAATTTCCAAAGTATACAGTATTTAATGCTTCTGTTATTTGTTCATTAGTTTTATCAAACAAGTCAACGAAAAACGAATTATCAAACACATTTTGTTTTAACAATAAATCTTTCAAATATTCTTTATTGTCATTTCTATTTCTTAATTTTAAAAATGTTAATAAATTATTATTAAAATTAACTGCATTAATATATGGCAGAAATTCATTTAAATTGTTTTTAGTTAAGTTATAAATATATGTAAAGTATATTTTTTCTATCTTTTCTAATCTCTCTTTTAAAGAATCACCAGTAACATCTTTAAGTTTTAAAAAGACATCCAAATCATCTGTATTTATGAATGAATCGTTTCCTCTTTTAAAAAACTCCTCTAATCCATTAACATCAAATCTTGAGACAATACTATAATCTTCTATTTCAGTATTATAATATATACTCTTATAAACTATTTTAATATTGATTAAATCTTCTTTAAGAAAGAATATATCACCTATTAAATTAGAGTTTGATAACGAATTTAATTCTTCTCTCACATTTTTAAGTTCATAATCTAATATATTAGAAAGTAATTGATAATTAGTTCCGTTTCCATAATTAATATTTTTTAAATAATTTATTAACTCTTCTTTATTTAAGGAATCAACTTGTGCTTTTTTAATTAAATTTTCATGTTTTGCTTGATAAATACCACTTAGGTATATCTTATTCATAATATCACCCAATTAATCAAATAACTCTTTAGCAATTTCTTGTTCGTGCTTTAACCTTAATTTATTTACTAAATTTGTGATAGAAAAGTTTAAATCAAAGTCAGTTCCTTCTAATAAGAATCCATCTTTAATATTAACTATCTCATTACTTAATTTAAAATTAGTATTTAACTTTTTATTTAATAAATCTAATTCTACTAATTCATCTTTTTTATTAGTAGATAATGCTTTTAAATAAACGTTATAACTATCTTTATTTACACGCATTATTTCATTACCAATAACATTTTGTTCTTTTATTAACTTAGCAGTAAAGTCTAATAATTCTTTTCCTTCAAAACTAGTAAGTTTATTTAAAACTTGATCAAACACTTCTTTAATAACTGTTTGTTTAGCAGTTAATAAAGCTTGTCTTTTTTCAAGATCTAAAAGTCTCTTTTGATGATTAATTAATTTCTTCGCATCATTCTCTGCTTTTTCAATTTGTTTTTCTGAATGTTTTAAAGCTTTATTAACTATTTCATCTTCTATTTTTTTAGCCTCAAGTTTAGCTTCTGATATTATTTTATCAACTTCTAAATTTCCTTTAGCTAAAATTTTATCATAAATTGTTTTTTGCAAAATCATCACTCCTATATAGCGATGTATAGTAAGATACTCACCAATAATGCTAAAATAGCGTATGTTTCAACAAGTGCAGTCATTGTCATACCACTTGCTGACATGTGTGGTTTTTTACTTGTCATCATAATTGATCCTGCTGCAGCTTTCCCTTGATAAATAGCTGATATTAAACCAACTATTGCGATTGGCATTGCGGCTCCAAAATAAGCCCATCCTTCTGCTTTAGTTATATTTGCCATTCCTTGGAAATTCCCTCCAAGTAACCCAATTTTTTGTAATAATAATATTGATACTAAAAATCCATAAATACCTTGTGTACCAGGTAATGCTTGTAATAATAATACTCTACCAAAAAGATCTGGTTTTTCTGATAATACTCCTGTTCCTGCTTGTGCAGCAATTGACACTCCAATTGCTGAACCTGCTCCTGCTAGCGCGGTTGCTAAAAATATTCCAATTAATGCGATATGTAATCCTTCCATTTTATAATTCCTCCTAATTTGTAATTTCGTTTATATATTTTGTTTCGAAGCTTAGTGGTTTAAATTCATAACCGCCACCTTCATAAAATTTACCAAAAAACTCAATATATTGTAATCTTGAGTCGTGTACATATGCTGATAGTAATCCCATAGCAAAGTTAAATAAATGTCCTACTATATATATTATTATTGAAAATATAACTCCAATAAAACTTCCTTGCACTAAACCTGCTAATGTATTCATAGTAAATGCAATTACACTACTTGATAATGCTAGAGCTAATATTCTCGAATAACTTAATAAATCACTTACATAATCTAAAGTGCCATAAATACCACCTAGACCGCTTGTTACTTTACCAAATGCACCTTTTTTATCTCTACCGGCAAGTAGTATTATTAATAAAAATCCAATTCCAACAAATGCTAATCCAGTATAAAATAATAAATTAGATTGTATTAATGTCATTCCTATTACAGAAACACTACCTCCTAATAAGATTGAAATCCAACTAACTCCATCTGCAAGAGCAGTTAATGGGTCATTGTGTTTAAGGGCTAATTTTACCTTTAAAAATAGTCCGCTTGCTAAATGTAATACACCAATAGCGATTGATATAATTAACATTGTTAATATATTGTCCATCATACTAAAGCTTTTCCAGTTTTGATTAAATATATTTCCAACAAATTCAATTACACCAATATCAGCTCCAAAGATACTTCCAAATATAATCCCGGCTATTATAGATGTATAACCTGAGTAATAAAGTACATGTACTAACTTTGAAAACTCACCTTTTGGTTTTTTAAATTTAATAAATAAACCTAAGCCGATTACCATTAGTAGTCCATAACCAATATCTCCCATCATAATTCCAAATATAATCCAATACCATATACTCATCACTGGGTTAGGATCAACTTCATCGGTGTTTGGAACTGAAAACATGTTCGTAATCGTTTCAAATTGAGAAACGAACTTATTGTTTTTAGTTGCTGTAGGAGCTATTTCATCATGAGCTCTTTCACTTATATCTATATCATAATCTTTAGTAACGCTATTTACTACATAATGAAGTTTATCAATTTCATCTTCTCTGACCCATCCTTCAACATATACTGTATGGTCTGTTTTTTTGAAATCAACTAACATTCTCGCTTTTTTAGCAGCAGTTTGATCGATTAAAACCTTTAGTTCTTCTGATATTTCAAACCCATTAGTAAATTTAGCTTCTAATTCTTTAATTAATTTTATATTGTTATTTAACTCATTATTTAATTTTTCAATTTTTTTATTAATCTTTAAATGAGTTAATGGAAGCTTAGCCTCTTTATAATTATATGATTTAATTTTTTCTAATTCTAATTCTTCAGAGTCTTTGTCTAAAACAAATATAACTGGATAACCATAATCAGAAAGCTCATAAAATTCATGTTCTATGTGATTTTCATTAAAATATGCTAATAAATTTTCATAACTATCTTCTGCTACATATCCTAAATGAAATGTAACATATAATGATTTGCCTAAATCATTTGTTGTGTATGGCAAGTTTTTAAAAGGACTTATTTCATAAATTGTCTTTGTTAATCTTTCATTTTCAGCTTTTAATTCTTCTAACTTTTTAAAGTCATTTTCTATGTGTTCTAACAAATCAATTCTTTTAACATCCTCTTTAACAAACTCATCATATAACACAGTGTGATAATATAGAAAACTTGGTTTAGCATGATAATCACTTAGTTTGTTAACAATCGTAGTTGCCCTTTGAATAATATCATCTTCATATTTAACATCAGCTTCTATTTTTTTGGATTGATCTGTAAGCATTAATACTTCTGATCTTTGTAAAGCTAATAATAAATCAACTTTGTTTTCCTCTAAAATAAAAACTTTAGCTTTTTTTACATCTACAATCATTTTAAAGCCTCTTTAAACATTTTATCAACAATATCTTTTGTTTTTGTTTTAACAAGTTTATATGTTTCATCATGTTGTTTATTTATATCTTCTTCTAATTGTTTTTTTAATTTTTCTTGTTCTTTTAAAAGATTATCGTTAATTTCTTTTAATCTTTCGTTCGTCTTTAATCTGATTTGTTCAGACTTTTCTAAACTATTTTCTCGGGCATCAGAAATTAATTTAGACGCTTTTTCTTTAGCGTTTTTAATATTTGTTTGAACTTCATTTTCTGTTCTAACAATTTTTTCTAATATTGACAAAATTATCACCACCTGTTTATTATGTATCTCTTATAATTATATCATATTTTATATACATATACTTGTAAGTATATAATTTAATATATTTTTATTAGTCATTCAAAGTTTTTAAAAGAAAAAGCGTAATTTTAGACGCTTTTTCCATTATTTTTAAAATGTTCAGTTATAATTGCTCTTCTTGTAACAATTCCAATAAAAGTGTTGGTATCATCAACAACTGGAATGAAGTTTTGATCAATTGCTAGATTAATTAACTCTTTTAAATTTGCACTTACTGTTATACTTTTATGGTCTTTAACTCTTGGAACTTTATTAATATTTATTTGTTCTGCTACTTGTAGATCAAACGCATTTAAGTTTTTAATATACCACAAAATATCTCCTTCTCTTAAAACTCCAACATATTTACCTTCTTCATTTATAATAGGTACTGCGGTATATCTATGATGTTCCATTTTTTCCATTGCTTGTCTTAATGTTGAATCATCATTAATGTATGCAACTTTCTCCTTTGGCAGTAAGTAATATAAAAAGTTCATTTATGTTCCTCCCTGTGTTAGTAGTTTTCACTACTGTTGAATCGTCTTCTTTTTTCTCTACTTTTATTTTATCATATATTTACTATTATTTTATTAGTTTTTTTAATATTGTTATAAATTATATATTTACTGAAAACGTTTTTTTAAAATAATGTTTTGTTTTTATTATAATATGTGATATACTTGTTTTTGAAATAAGTTTGAGGAGATAATAATATGAGTAATTTTTCTTTAAATAATTTAATAAATTATAGAAAAGATGCAGCTTTTATTTCTCTTTCTTATTTATTTTCAAAAAATATTATATTTGCTAACTAAGACTTGAATTTTTCAAGTCTTTTTTTATGCAAAAAAAGGAGAAATAATGAATAACAAAATGATTTTAGGTCCGAAAGATAGACCAAGTGGATTAAAGTGGGCAATTTTAAGTCTACAACATGTCTTCGCCATGTTTGGCGCAACAATATTAGTGCCAATGTTGACAGGTTTAGATATCGGAGTAGCCTTAGTTACAAGTGGAATTGGAACTTTAATATATATAATATTAACAAAAGCAAAAGTTCCAATGTATTTAGGTAGTAGTTTTGCATTTATTGGAGCAATTAATCTTTCTTACCAAATGACTGGAGAATTTTCATCAGCATTAATTGGTACAATCTCTGTTGGGATTATTTATATATTAGTTGCTATATTAATTAAATTTGTAGGAACAAATTGGATTAATAAATTGCTACCACCCGTTGTTATTGGACCAATGATTATGATTATTGGGTTGTCTTTAGCTCCAACAGCAATCGATAATATAGGTCTTAGTGGTAACAACTTTGATTATAAAGTGTTATTAGTCGCATTAATAACCTTTATAACAACAGTTCTTTTAGCATTAAAAGGAAAAGGATTTTTAAAAGTTATACCTTTTATAATAGCTATTTTTGTAGGTTACATATTTTCATTAATATTCAAAATTGTGGATTATAGTGTATTTGATAACGTTAAGTTTTTCTCAGTTCCTAACTTTAAAGTTATTGGAACATATAAATTAGATTTTAGTGCATTATTAATATTTGTACCATTAGCTTTTGTAACTTTAAGTGAACATATTGGAGATCATTTAGTATTAAGTGAAATCATGGAAACTGATTTAATAAAAGATCCTGGTTTAGATAAAACAATTATGGGGGATGGAGTTGCTACATTAGTGGCTGGGTTACTAGGTGGTCCAAGCAATACAAGTTATGGAGAAAATACTAGTGTTGTAGGATTAACTAAAGTAGCAAGCGTTTGGGTAACTGGATTAGCTGCTTTAATTGCTATATCACTAGGTTTTCTAGGATACATTCAAGCATTTATTGCGAGTATACCTTGGGCTGTAATTGGTGGAATTACGATAGTATTGTATGGTTTTATTGCCGGAAATGGATTGAAAGTACTTATTAAAAATCAAGTCGATTTAAATAAGACTAAAAACTTAATAGTAGTTTCTAGTATGCTTGTTATTGGATTAGGCGGAGCTATTATAAACTTTAATAATGAAGTAGGATTAACAGGCATGGCTTTAGCGGGACTAGTAGGAATTATACTAAATTTATTTCTTCCTGATGAAAAATAATTTATAAAACTAAAAGCGAAATAGATTTCGCTCGGGGCGATTTATAATCGCCTCTTTTATTTACTCATATTTTATTATATAATAAGGTTATGAGAATACCTAATGATGTTAATTTTAGATTCAAAGA
>Ga0079225_10001337_pt1 | contig 13789 bp, 10 predicted proteins | sample Poulit2012_FD_76344 | JGI IMG/M metagenome (GOLD analysis project Ga0079225, IMG submission 76344) | Agricultural soil microbial communities from Georgia to study Nitrogen management - Poultry litter 2012 | ecosystem: Environmental > Terrestrial > Soil > Agricultural land | place: USA: Georgia...
AGCTCATTAATATCTTCTGGTCTTGTTCCTTCTAAATAAACATTATCATGGTATTCTTCTAATGAGTCTTTTAATAAATCTTTTTTATTAGCAATAAATGTATCTTTAATATTTTTAGAAATTTCGTCTATTTTTTCATTTATATCTTGATCCGTTTTATTTTTGTCGTTATATAAATTTTCTAATTCATCTAATCCTTCATTATAAATATTATTTATTATTTCTTTATTGTCATCTGTCAATGAGTTATATAACTCTTCTAATTTATTAATCGCATCTTTGTTTGCATAATATTTATTTATGTAAGATTTTCCTTCTTCTTCTAAGTTTAATAAATCTTCTTCGCTTGTGTTTTCATCGATAGATTTAACTATATTTTTAATATATTCATTAAGATCATTAGGTAGCTCATCTCTATCTAGAGAAGTATGATGTTCTTTTAAAGCTTCTTCTAAAGCATCTTTTTTGTCTTTAAGTTCTAAATATTTATCAATTAGATCCTTAGTTTCTATTTCTAATGATTCAAAATCATTTTCATTGTTAAAGATTTCTAAAGTTAATTTATCATTTTGTTCATTAATAATGTCAATTACTTCAGTAGGGACTTCATTAAAACCACTTTCTTCTTTATAATATTTATTCATATCTTCTTTAAACTTTTCTTTAGCATAGAAATGATCAATTAAGTTTTTACCATCGTTAATTTTATCTTTCAATTCCTCCGTTGTAACTTTACCATCAATTTCTTTTACAAATTCATATATTATGTCTAAAACATCTTCTGGAATTTCACTACTATATTCTTCTGTATGATAATCTTTTAAGGCTTTCTCAACATCATCTTTAAATGATTTAATATTATAATAGTTTTCTAAATCTATAATGGCTTCGTTATAAGAGGTATCATAGTTTGATCCATCTACATTTTTTACATATTCATTTATAATTTCCAATGATTCTTTTGTTAAATCTTCATTTAATACATTTTCTACAAAGTCTATTAATTCTTCTTCTAGTTTTACTTTAGAATAAAACGTATCAATGTCTAAAATAGCCTCATTATATAAATTATTTATATTTTCTTTATTTAAATAATTTTCTATTGTAACATCTTCTTTAGCTTTTAAAATGATATTTAATACATCATTAATATCATAGTTTTCATATTTATCATTATGATAAAGATTTAAGTTTTCTTCTAATCTATCTTTTATACTTTCATAAACTAAGGTGTCAGTTAAAGTTAATGTATTATTCTTAAACTCTTCTAACTCTTCTAAATTTACAGTGTCTACTTCATTTATTTTTTCTAATAAGTATTCTTCAACTATAATATCTAAATCTCCGCCATAATAAGTATTAGCTTTTAAATTGTTTAATTTGTTTTCTAAGTCTTCCTTAACTTTTAATCTTTCGTAGTAAAGATTAATTTCATTTTTAGTATCTTCTATAATTTGTTCTAATTCATAAACGTTATCTTCATTAATAGAATCTATTTTTTCGTTTAAATAATTTTCTACATTTAGATCAAGTGGATTTGTTTCTTCATTAAGTTCGTCTTTAATAAAAGTTAAAACTTCTTCTTCTAATTTTTCTTTTGCGTAATAAATATCAATTAATACATATCCTTCTGTTTCTAAGTTTTCTATAAATTCTAAATTATTAAAATTGTCAAAATTAACTTTAGATACTTGTGTTTCAATAAGTTCATTAATATCTTTTGGTCTCTTATCTTCCGCTGTGTCAGGATAAAATGAATCGTTATATGATTCTAATCTTTCTTTTAAGTCGTTTTTTACATCACTAATTAATAAATCTTTAATTTCTTCTATACCGTTATTAAAAATGTTATCTAATTCGTCATTATTTGTTTCATTAATTAAATTATCTTTAATTTCTTCATATTTGTCTGAAACTTTTTCTTTTGAATTTTTATCAAGCGAGTTATAAATATTTTCTAAATCATTTAATAAGTCATTTGTTTTATAGAAATTATCAATAAAATCTTTTCCTTTGTTTACTAATAAAGCTAATTCTTCAATAGTTAATTTTTTATCTATTCCTTTTACGATATTAAATATTTCATTATCAATTTCTATTGGAAACTCATCTGAATACTTTTCTATATGATATTCTCTTATTATTCTTTCAACATAGTCTTTATCTGATTTTAAATAGAAGTATTCATCTAATAATTCTTTAGTTGTATTTTCTATTTCTTCTATGTTGTTTAAATTTAAATTATCTAGTTGATTTTCTATTATATTTAACGCTTCTTTTGATATGTCTTCATTAGCAAGGTCATTTTCATAGTAATGTATCATATCTTCTTTAAATTTAAGTTTAGCATAAAAGAGATCTATTTCTTCTTCTCCGCTTTCTTTTAACTCATCCATAATAGTTTTATAATTTTTTATAGTTAGACTATCAACTTTTTCATTAATTATAAATCTAACATTTTCTAAATCTTCATTAGTATATTTAGTGTTGTGGTAGTTTTCCAAATGTTCAGTTAACTCTTCTCTTGCATTTTTTAATATTTCATCAATAGCATCATTAATACCACTTTCTTTACTTGGATTAATATATTCTCTCTTATCACTTTCATCTATAGTATTTTTAGCATCATTTATAATATCTTCTACTAATTCTTTTTCTTTCTCATCTAAACTATTATAAAATTCTTCTAAATCTTCTTTGGCTTGTTTTTTCTCATAATAAATGTCAATCATTTCTTCGCCAGATTTAAACTTGTCTAAAACAGTTTCATAGCTTTCATCATTTAATCTAATTTTTAATACTTCTTCATTAATTAATTCTTTTAAATCTTCTGGAATATCTTTTCCATATAAATTATGATAATCTACATAATAATCATATACCATTTCTTTAAAGTCATCTAAAGTATATTCAAACTTAAATTCACCATCATCAAACGTAATAGTACGATAATTTGTATCGATAGTAATATCAAAATTATCTGGATGTAGTATTTCTATATCTTTAGTTATACTAGGAGAAGTTTTAGGATCAAACTTACCACCTTCATATGCATATTTTTCTTTAGTTCCTTTATTTATTAATGTTGGTTTTTTAATTTTTACAAACTCAGTGTATTTATAATCCCATACATAATAACCTTTATCATAATCATATACTGCGTATAAATCATTATCATGTTCTAAAACAATTGTATAAGGAGCAAGTCCTCCTACTTCACCATCATATGAAATATTAACTCTATCATATCTTTTAGCCCCTTCTTGGCTTACTAAAACACGGCCATGAAAGCCTTCCTCTAAGTTAATAGTACTTCCTACTTGGAAGTTTCTTGGTTTAGAAGTGTTTGTATATTCAAAGTTATCTTCAATTGTAAAATCTCCACCTATAATATTATTTTGTGTAATTAAAAGTGTTCTACTTGGTGAATAGTTATTATAAACACGGCCAGACATTAAAACATATGAGTTTGTGCTTGCTCCACCGCCAATAGCACTTGTTTTAGTTTTATGATAATTACCAGTAATTTCTCCACCATACATTGAAAAATCCGCATAACCACTTAATAAAATAGCACTTCCACCATATCCACTAGTATAACTATGTGATGCAGTTATTAATGTATCTTCTAAAATAGTTAATGCTGCTCTATAATTAGCACTACCTAAAACTCTAATAGATACTCCTTTATGCATTCTTGTTCTTGTTCCATTACCACTTATTCTAATGTTTTCAAGTGTTAATTTACCATGCCTAGATGCACTTGATGCACTAACTTCAAACATGTGGTTATCATTTGTTTTAACATTTGAGTTTGTGCTTATTCCATAATTAACATTTCTAATAATACTAAATCTAGTATTTAATTTATTTCCATTAATATCTATATCAGAAGATTTAATTTTAATATCTTTAGTAATATTTACAACCGCTGACAATGTAATGTTTGTTTGAAGTAATATTGTAACTTTACTTGGCGCACTTGATACTGCATATTCAATTGTTCTATAAGGCAGGTTATAATTTCCTCGGTTAGTTTGAGTATTATTTAGACCAGAAGTTGCGTTAACATAAATAACAGCTTCATTATAATAATCATCTATCATATTTTTAGCTTTGTTAAATTGTTTTAACACATCTTCTTTATTTGAAACGTTATTTTTATTAATTAAATTAACCGATGATTCTAAAAGATTACTTAAAACCTCATCTAATTCTTCATTTAGATATGTATCGTTATGATAGTTAATTAAATCATTTAATAGTTCATCTTTTACTTCATCTAAAAATAATTCATTTAATAAATTTTTTCCTTCATTAGTTAAATTATTTACTAAATCTATCTCGTTATAATTATCCTCATTAATTAATTCATTCAATTCGTTTAATAACTCATCGTAATTAGTATTATAGCCATCAAATGATTCATTAATATATTTTTCCAAGTTTTCAGTTAATTTGCTTTGTTTTTCTTTAATTATATTTGCTATAACATTATCAATTATATTATTAAATGTATAATCAACCATTACAAATGAATTATATTCTTCTAATGAATCTAATCCATTTTCAATTATAGCAGTTGTAATTAAAGACTTTTCATTTAAGTTGTCACTAAAGTCTCTTAATTCATTTTGTTTATCAAGAATAAACTTGTTTAAATGATCTTCGTAAATTAAGTTTTTACCATTTTTTAATAATTTATCATAGTTATCAAAAGTTAATTCTTCTAATAAATCATTAATAATTTCTTCAATATCTTTATTAATGCCATAGTTATGTTCTAACGAATTACTATACTTAATTAACTCTTCTTCTAATTTGCTTAATCTTTTATTTTCAAGTAACTCTTTAGCAGCTAGTTTTCTTTCTTCAAAGTTATTTGATGTTAGCTCATCTTTAAAGTCGATAAGTTCTTTTTCTAAATTAAAAGGATAATCAAAATTATTATTATATTCTTCTAATTCTTTTAACAATAAATGAAATTGTATTTCTTCTTTTGTATCTGAAAATATATTATCTATTTCAGTTTCAGTCATATCTTCATCAATTAAACTAATGTTACTGTCTATTATTGCTTAAATATCATCGTTTAATTCAATTTGTTCATCTATTAAATAAGATTCAATTAAATATTTGTACTGTTGTTTAAAATAATTTTCTTTTTCAATAAATCCTAATCCTTGAATATTTAAATAGGACTCATCATTCTTATTACTGTAATGCCTTATGCTTAGAGTAACTTTTTTATTATCTTCTGTTAGTTCACTTGGTTTAAATTCGACTTCAATAACTTGCTTTGTTGATGTCATTGTGAATATATCTTCCGCAATGGGAGTAGGTTCACTAATAGATTCACCTTCATATATATTCATAGTAATCTTAGTGTTTCCTAAAACTTCAGCTCTAAATATGTATGTTTTATTTGGATCTAAATTACTATGTGTTTGAAAGATTACTATAAAGGCGTTCTCATCAGCATCCTTTTTAACATATGAAGTATAATTTGTTTCATCATTTTCAGCCGAAACATGAAAGCCTTCAATACCTTCTGTTTCTCTTTTTCCATCAACAATATTTGTTGAAATATTTCTTATATCTCCTTGACCTGAGCCAATATTATTAGTGGCTCTTATACTCCAGTTAGGAATTGTTGTATCTTCATTTCCATAATGTAAATTTGGGTTAGACAGCATATTATCTTCTAAGTCTTTTATGTCTAATCCACTTGCGTTTAATTTATTTATACTCATTGTAAATATTGCAATTAAAAACAAGGATAGTATAACAATCCTTGTCAAAATCCTTTTATTACGTTGAAATACTTTAATATTCATATTAAGTTTCCCCCTATTAATTTTTAATAATTCATTATTGTTTTAACATATTTTTAACTGTGATTCAATTTATATATTATTATTATATTTAACTCCGCATGTTTTTAAAAAAAACAGCATTATTTATATAATACTGTTTTAGATTGTTATATATATTTATCCCATTCTTTAGGAAGTTTATCAGGATGATACAATAAGGCCAATATTATTGCTCTATCTCCGCTTGCACCACCTAAAATAACATTTTCATTTAAAGCTTCTATTAAACTTTTATGTTTATTATATAAATAAAATATTATTGGAAAAGCCACATCTATTGAACATGAAAGTTCATGAACATCTTTAATAAAAGTATCATCTTCATATTTAATTGCATTTAAAATTTTATTTTTAAATGAAAGTTTAGATCTTGTTAATACTTCTTTAATATTTTCTTTATTAACATTATCTAATATATCAAATAAATATTTATAATCCTCATTATTAGTTAATACATTTGTTAGTTTTAAAGCATCACTACTACTTTTATTTAAAGCTTTGTAAACTACATATGGTACAAATCCTACTAACTGATCATCATCTAAAGATATTTCATTATTAATTTTCAATCTTTTATTTAAATATTTAACTACTAATTTATTACCGTAACTTTCAACATATCCTTTATATATTCCACCTGGTAAAAAGTGATTCAATAATAGTTTTTCATAACTATGTTCATTATATAAATCATTATTTATCATGTCATTATATAGACACGAAACTATTTGACCTTGAAGCGTGTTCTCTCCAATTTCATAACCTTCATATGTATTATATGATGGTTTGTTTTCTTCATAATGTTTGTTTATAGGTTTAGTCATTAACATATTATTTGTTTTACTATATTGTTTTAAAAACTCTCTATTGTATATCCAATTAAATCCTAATTGGCTACTGTTAGAAAGTAATACTAATTTTATAAGTTCATTCATTTATCTCACCTTGCTCATAAATATTCTTAACTCATCTGTTTTAGGATTATCTAATATATTAGGAAGACCTTGTTCTAATATTTCACCTTCATGCATAAAAAGAACATAGTCAGCAAAATCCCTAACAAAACTCATCACATGAGTTACAAAGACAAAACTATTTCCTAAATCTTTTAAATCTTCAATTGATGATAAAACTTCATCTGTTAAAATTGGATCTAAACTTGAAGTAGGTTCATCTAAATATATTATATTGGAATTAAGTGCTAAAGCTCTTGCTATCGAAGCTCTTTGTGCTTGACCTCCAGAAATGTTTTTAGGATGTTTGTTTATTTGATCTAGTAATTTTAATTTTTCTAAGTTTAATAATGCTTTGCTTTTAGCTTCTTCTTTATTGTAATTACGAGTTTTTTCTAATATTAAAGTAATGTTTTCTAATATCGTTAAATGGGGAAATAGATTATGGTTTTGAAAGACAAAACCAATTTGTTCTCTATACTCTTTATTATTAACACTTAAATCATTTATTTTAATTTCACCTGTTGTTGGTTTTTCTAATCCAGAAAGTAGTCTAATTAATGTAGACTTACCAGAACCACTAACACCAATAATCGCAATACTATCATAACCCTCTAACTTAAGATTTATGTTTTTAAGTACATTAACATCATAATTATGATTTAAATTTTTAATTTCAATTTTCATATACTAAACCTCTTTTCTATTTGTTTAGATAATACCGAAAGTGGAATTGTAACTATTAAATAAAGTATCCACATAATTAAATATCCTTCTATATATGCAAATGTTTGAGGCTGTATTATACTTATTTGATAAAATAATTCATTAAAAGCTAATACATTTAATAAAGCACTACCTTTAATAATCATTGAAAAATTATTCATCATTGGTGGCATTAATACTCTTATTACTTGTGGAATTATTATGTAACGATATTTTTGAAAAGTAGTAAAATTATATAAATCCATCGCTAAATATTGCTCCTCAGGTATACTAGAAATGCCAGCTTTAAAAACATTCATCATATATGGAGACATATATAATATTAAGGCAATTGTACCTAAAAACACTCGATTTAATGATCCAAATGCGGGTCCTATTAAAAATGCCATAACTACTATCATTACTAAAAGGGGTGTTCCATAAACTATTTCTCTTAATAGGCTTACTAAATAATTTAAATATTTTATTTTTGAAACAGATAATAAATAAAATATGAATCCTAATACTAAAGAGCCTATTAAAGCAATTAAAGATACAATTATGGTATTTAATAATGATTTTGATATTGAATTTTTATATGTTAAATATACATCAAATCTAAATGTTGATGTTTGTCTAAATAATATGAATAAAACAAATAAAATTATAGTAATTATGGCTAATGTTATGTTTAGAAATTTATTATTTTTCAATGTAGAAATCAATTCCATAACGCTCCAATTCTTCTAAAATTACTTCATCCCATTTATCTTTTAAAAGATCATACATTCCACCTTTATCATTAAAGGTTTTAATAAATTCATTAGCTTTTTCTAATAATTCTTTATTGCCTTTTTTAACCCCCATTGCTATTGGACTAGATTCAAAAGGATCCCACATAACAATCGTAGTATTTTTGTGTCCTTTATGTCCACCAACAACCGGACTAGCACTCATTAAAAGTACGTCACTAGATCCTTGTGAAACATCTTCTATTGCTGCAGCAATATTAGTAGATTTTTTCACATCTTTTCCATAAGACTCTGGAATTGTCGCTGAAACTTGACTTGAAAGACCAATGTATGTTGCTTTTTCGATTTTTAATAAATCTTCTACTTTAGAATCTTCAGTTAAATTATTTTCATCAGCAAACTTTTTATTTAAGAGTGTAATAATTTTAAAATAAAAATATGGTTCAGTAAAATCAACTAATTGTTTCCTTTCTTCAGTAATACTTAATGAAGATATTATTACATCAATAGAACCATTTTGTAAGGAAATAATTAAATTTCCAAATTCCATTGGAACTATTTCTATTTCTTTGTTTAGATATTTAGAAAATTCTGTTGCAATATCTACACTAATACCTTCTGGTATATTTTTATTGTTTCTACTTTCAAAAGGGGGATATCTTAAATCCATTCCTACTTTTAAGACATCATCACTACCTTTACATGATATTAAAGTTAGCGATGATATTATAACTAATATTATTAATAATGTTTTTTTCATTTTAATCATTTCCTTTCTTATTTTGATTATATCACTCATTATGCTTTGAAGTTCAAATAATGCGATAATTATTAAAAAAGATTGTTAAAACAATCTTTTATTTTACTGAATTAATTTTAATAATTCTTTCAAAAACTCTTTACTATCTCCAATATATCCATAATCACTTTCTAAAAATATTGGAGCTTTTTCATTAGTGTTTACTGATACAATAACTTTTGAGTTTTTAATTCCACTAGTATATTGGACTGCTCCATGGATTCCTAAATTTAATAATAAATTAGGAGTTATTGTGTTTCCACTTTGTCCGATTTGATCTTCATGTGTAAAGTCCTTACTATCAGTTAAAGGTCTTGTAACACCTATTTTAGCTCCTAGTTTATTTGATAATTCCTTTACTAAAGTAATAGCTTCTTCATCGCTAGAACCTCTTCCAATCGCAATAACTTTGTTAGCTTTTGAAACTGTTTCTCTTTTAGAAATTAATGGTGTTTCATCTTTTATTTTTATATTTTTAGATAACTTAAAATCTAAATCATCAATATATGTAATTTTTAAGTTTTCGTTAGTATGTTCTTCTGCTTTAAATACATTAGACCTTACTGATGCCATTTGAGGATAATTGTTAGGACATACAATCTCACACATTATATTGTCTCCATAAGATGGTTTAGTTTGTATTAATAAATCATTTTCAAAACTTAAGTCTAAACAATCTGCTGTTAGTCCAGTTAAAAGTTGTGCTTGTAGTCTAGCACTTATACTTCTTCCTAGTACTGTTGAGCCAAAAAGAATAGTATTTGGGTTTCTTTTTAAAGATAATTGTTTTAATAAATTAGCAATAAAAGAATCACTAGTATTTTTTAAAGAATCATCTTTAACAACAATAATTTCATCTGGACCATATTTAGTGATACTTTCTTCTAAATTTTCGTTAGTTGTTTGAAATAATACTACTACCACCTTTTTATCTTCTTTTATTTCATTTGCTTTAGTTATTAATTCATATGTAACAGGGTTTAATACATTTCCTTGTTTTTCTGCATATATCCATATTTCTTTATTCATAATTTCACCTACAATATATTTCTATCTCTTAAAATTTCAACAAATTTCCTTGCTGCTTCTTTTGGATTATTTCCTAGTAATTTCATTTCTTTTTCCTTTAATTCAGGACTCCATACTTCTCTTACTATAGTTGGAGATCCTTTTATTCCAATTCTGTTTAAATCACAATTTAAATCTATTTCATTCCATACTTTAATATCTTTTAAAAAGCTAATTTTTATATTTCTAGGAGTTTCATATCTAGGATCATTTAACTCACTTCTAACAGTTAATACTGCTGGCAGTGTTAATTCTATTGTTTGTTCCATATTTTCCATTAATCTTTTAGCAATCATTTTGTTTTCATCTATATCGCTTATTTCATGTACATATGTTGCTTGTGGTAAGTTTAAAAACTCAGCCACAATCGGTCCAACTTGACCTGTGTCAGCATCGATTGATTGTCTACCAAAAAAGATTAAATCTACATCACCTAATTTTTCAATTGCTTTACTTAATACATAGCCTGTAGCTAATGTATCTGCTCCAGCAAAACTTCTTGATGATAATAATATTGCCTCATCAGCCCCCATAGCTAATCCTTTTCTAAGTGTTATCTCAAAATTACTTGGTCCCATTGAAAGTACTGTTACTTTTGCGTTGTGTGTTTCTTTTAACTTTAACGCTGCTTCTAATGCGTTTTTATCAAATGGATTTATAACTCCTATTTCATCAGTTCTTAAAACATTTTTTGTTTTTTCATCGATTTTTAAATTATTACTTACTGGAACTTGTTTTACACATACTACTATATGCATATTATTCACTCTCCTTTATTAAAAATGAAGATATTTCGATTACCATTTTTTCTAAAGATCCTTCTGCTATTTGCAGTGCTCTAGCATCTCTTAGTAATCTTTCCACTGGATATTCTTTACTATATCCATATCCGCCCAATGCTTGGATTGCATGATCAGCAGATTTAAAAGCTGCTCTACTACCATAAGATTTTGCCATAGTGGCTACTTTTTTATAATCTTTATTAGATATTTTTAAATTAGCTGCTTCTTTGTATAAATTTTTTGTGTTTTCTAAAGCAATTGCAATTTCAGTTAATTTATCTTGAATTGAATATAATTCATTAATTGGTTTACCTTTAGCTTTTCTTTCACTTGAATATTTTAAAACAATATTCAATGTATTATTTAATATACCAGCTGCGATTGCTCCCATATTAATTCTTGCATCATAATGAGCATTATCACCTATTAAAATTCCATCACCAATATTACCAAGTAAATATTCATCCGTTACTTTTACATTTTCTAAAAATATTTCTCCGACTGGTGTTCCTCTCATCCCAAAAAAGTCTTCACTTTTTCCGTATTTAAAACCTTCCATATCTTTATCTACTAAAAAACAAGAAAGCTCATTTTCACTAGTTTTAAGCAAAACTAAATATACCTCAGCTAAACCACCATTAGTAATCATAGATTTATTACCATTTAAAATCCAATAATCACCTTGTTTTTTTGCTGTACCATTTATTCCTAAAACATTACTACCACCACTTGGTTCAGTTGATCCAAATGCAAATATTCTTTTGTTTGCTTGTTTTAAATATTTATCTTGCAAACTTTTTTTACCATACTTCATTAATTGATTTACTGTTTTATAATGTCCTTCAAGTGTAAATGCAACACTAGCATTAACACTTGCAATATCATAAATAGTGTTTGCTTCACTCAGTGGATCAAACGCTGCACCACCATGTTCTATTGGTAAAATAAGTCCTAAAAATCCGGTATCAATTATTTTGTTAAATAATTTTTTTGGAACTTCTTTATTTTTATCTATATATTCATCAAAGGGTTTTATTTCTTTTAAACTAAAGTCTTTAACCATTTGATGTAACATTTCTCTTGATTCTAATATATTATTATTATTCATATTTGACCTCCTATTAGTTTCATCTTTATTATATTAAAAATTGTTTACAATTAAATTGATATAAATCAAGTTAATTGATATAATTTAAATAATTAGGAGTTGATAGTATGAATATAGCAAAAAAGGGTTTTAAAACTAATTGTGTTAGTCAAATTCCTTTATTTGATGTTTTAAATAACGAAGAAAAAGATTTTGTCCACTCTTTTGTAATTCACAAAACATTTAAAGCTGGTGAAACTATTTATTCTCCAGGAGAAATTGCAAATTCTATTTATATAATTAGTAGTGGTAAAATTAGAATTTATAGATTAAGTGAAAACGGCAAAGAACAACTTGTACGCATGTTAGTTTCAGGTGAGTTTACCGGTGAACTTGCTTTATTTAAAGAAGGAATTTATGAAGCTTTTGCTGAAAGCTTAGAAGATACTACTATTTGTATGATAAGACATAACGATTTTAAAAAGATACTATTAAAATATCCTTTAATCTCAACTAAAATGTTAGAAGTTTTAGCTAATCGATTATCAACTTCAGAAGAACAAACTACGTTTATTTCAACAGAAACTGTTCGTGATAGATTAATTCATTATTTATCTAGAATGCAAGATTCAAATAATGAACTTACACTTGATATAACAAAAAAAGACTTAGCATCATACCTTGGTACAACACCTGAGTCTTTAAGTCGTGAATTTACTAAACTGATAAATGACAAAACTTTAAGTTTAATAAATAAAAATACATATAAATTGCACGGATTTAATTTAAATATAAAACCATGTAAAATCACCTATTAAATAGAAGTCTTACTTCTATTTTTTTTTATAAAAATTAAATTAATTAAGTAATTTTACCTTCCCTAACTAATTTTAATGCTTTACTCCATTTAGTTAATTGATCATATTGTATCTTAAAATCTTTTAAATGCCAATCACCAGGTTTAAATTTAGCATTACTTTTTCCAAAGTTTTCATAATCAACATTATATGAGAAATTAATTTCTTTTTGAACGATAGCTACCTCTACTATAGATGCTGCTGCTCTAAAAGAAAAAATACTTCTAGATGCACCTAAAAATCCGTATCCAACAAAAGCTAAAGCTTTATCTTTTACTTCCTTCCAAACATAAGCCCAAGCATTAGCTAATGATGCTGGAGTTAGTCTATTATATTCTGGTTGTACTAAAATATAACCATCCATTTCAGTCATTTTATCTTGGAATGACTTAACTCTTTTCTTTTCATCTTCATTGTGTAGAGTATCATGAAATGGTAAATTATATTTTTTCAAATCTATTAATTCAACACTTACATCATCTGCTTTAATATTATTGTAAGTATTATAAACCCAGTTAGATATTTCTTCACCGATTCTTCCTTCTCTAATGGATACTACAACAATTCCAAGTTTTAACATATTATCAGCTCCTTTATGCTAATAATATTCCTAATATAGATATTAATCAAATAAAGTGCTATTTGTAATTTTAACAGTCTATAAAAATAAAAACCACAATTCTATTAAAATAGAAATGTGGCATCAATATTAAATTCATCTTTATGGTGGAGTCAAGGGGGCTCGAACCCCTGACCTATTGGCTGCCAGCCAATTGCTCTCCCAACTGAGCTATGACCCCTTATAGGAAAGTTTATACTTTCCTATATCTATTATACTAAATTATCGTATAATCTATCAATAAAACTTTCTGTTAAGTCGATATAATTACTCCAATCACAACAAAACACA
>Ga0079225_10001338_pt1 | contig 13787 bp, 8 predicted proteins | sample Poulit2012_FD_76344 | JGI IMG/M metagenome (GOLD analysis project Ga0079225, IMG submission 76344) | Agricultural soil microbial communities from Georgia to study Nitrogen management - Poultry litter 2012 | ecosystem: Environmental > Terrestrial > Soil > Agricultural land | place: USA: Georgia...
TATGTCACTAACACTAACAGAAATTCACAGAATCAATACAGGAATCGTCAGACCTGATGACTTAACGCTAATGGACTTAATCGTCCTACAAACAAGACGACACGCAAACTATTTGCGAAATAATCTAAAAGATATTGAAGATAATCCGCTTGCAGAGAGCTACAAGCAAAAAATGCAAGTTGGAATTAACAAAGTGATTCAGAACGATGTGAGCATTGCAAAAAACATCTTGCCACATTTCACAAATGCAATTGGAAATACTCAAGATTATTCCGATATCAAGGCATTAGACACCGACGGGTGGATTAATTTAGTTGAGTCTGAAATAGCGGACCTTTTCGAAATGATTAACGGGATTACTCCCGAGGAAAAACAAGCTTACGATAATTATCAGTAGAATATTTTGCACATCTTGACAAGCGAGGATATTATTTAAATTCCGCAAAGAATGTAGGAATCTACATTGAAGACCTGTATGATACATTACAGGAGATTCCGAAATATCGAGACAATACAACAATATTAATCACAACAGATCACGGCAGGGCTGAAAATTTTAGAGACCATTCGCCTGATAGTTTTTTTTGTTGTACTCTCTCCCGGATTGCACGATGGAATAATTGGAGGAGAAAAACATTACTATAATGCACAAATAGCCCAAACAATAGCAAATATTTTGGGATTCGAATATGAAGCCGATCACGAAATATATGAACCAATAGAATTATGAAGAATTTTATAAAACGGAGCGTAAAACCAAACCATCTTTAGTGGTTTGGATGTAAGCGACAAAAGTAGTACATTTGCATTGTCAGTACAAGACATAAAAACCTCGTAAGGGACTTGCGAGTACACGTGTGGAGCAACAGTAAGACTTCTAACTCAAGCAAGTCGCTGCGAAGCACGAATCCCATTTGTCTTTAGCAAATGGGTAGTTCACATAATAAATACATTATGAAAAAAACGACAGCATTTTTAAGATGGTTTACAATAGCGGTATTACTACAAGTAATATTAATACCCTTATCATACATACTATTCCCAATATCTTACATTTTTAGAAGTAAGTTAAGACATTATGTGCATAACAAGAAAGGCATTATAAAATATCTATCTATTATTTTATGGATATTCTTAGACGATGAAGAGTTTCATAGACAAGGGCACGATTATGGAGAACCTTGGTGGAGGAGGGCTAAAAATCTTGAGATAGATACAACTTGGAAAAGGTTTAAAGTAGCATATATGTGGAATGTGTTAAGAAACCCTGCCTGGAATCAATATACACTAATAAAACCTAAGCAAGGAACTAAAGTAGAAGTATCCCATAAAGGCAAATTGTTTCAAAAAAACAAAAAGGTTTCTATTTTTGAATTAGCAATTTTAAAATGGGTAGACAAGGACGGGAATTATTCAGATAATAAAGGGTATTTTATAAGCAAGGAGCATTCTATATTTGGAGAATTATTTTTGTGGTACAAGGTTGATAAAAGGCTATATTGGAGATACTCTTTTGTTAAAAAGATGTTTGGTAGGTGGATTGAGCTTCAAGTGGGAACTAATGACGTAAGATATACAATAAGGTTTAAAATTAAAAAAGGAAAAATATATGAGCAATAAATGTTTTAAAATAGAAGATACATGCCCAGATAAAGTGCAAGCCCCTTGCGTAGAATATCAAGGCAAGTTAGGAGAAAATAGTAAATTAGAAGAGGGGTGCTTAACTATTGAGGACACAATAGAAGACCTTTATAATATTACGGACACTATAACAGGAGGCAATATTACACAAGTATGTGATGTAGATGCTGAGGATTGTGGAATAGATACATCAGGACTTTTAGATGAATTTGGAAATCCAATTATAAGTATAGGCCACTTACTTAAGTACTTATTGTCTCAAGTAAAAAAAACTAAAGATTATATACAATCTCTGACAGAAGATGTTGAAGATTTAGAAGATAAGAATACAATTTCACAAGGTCAAATAAACAATCTAAACAATAGTAATCTTTCACTTACTCAACAAGTTAATACACTTAAGAGTGAAAGTCAATGGTCTTTAACACAGATTGATAATCTTAGTCAAAATCAATTCTCGGTCCAACAACAAATGGAAGGAATACAAGGAGATGTAGATGATAACGTAAATGAAATATCTAATATTAAAACAGACATTACAAACGTTATTGATATAACTAATAATTTATCAGGAGACATTACTAAATTATATGGAAAAGTTGATGATCTTGACTATGAATTAAACATAGAAAAAGGAAAAGTAGTTAATATACAAGATGCTCAATTAGACTTAGATACAGACTTAGGAATAGCCCAATCACAAATATCCCTACACAATAGTGAGATAGCAAGCCTAAAAGGGAGAATGACTGTAGCAGAGCAAGATATTAGTAATCTTCAAAATAATATATAAATAATTATGGGAAACAAATGTAAAAAAATAAACATACCTACTGTAGATAATGAAGATATAGAATGCAATAAATATATCAACAGTAAATGTGTTAGGGTTACTGAGTTAGAAAACGAAGTAAAGGTGTTTTTTGGATTAGACGATAAACCCTCTTTAAACACTGTACTTACTAAGATAATGAATAGTTTGATTGAACTAAGAAACAGCTTATAAATATGGGATGCAATAAATGTAAAAAAGATAAGTGTATAGGACAAGATTATTGTAACTACAAGTTAAGCACAAGTGCTGATTATGTGGTTATGGAGAAAGACTTAGATTGTATTGGTTTAAAAAGGGGTAAAAAAGTTGAAGATGCTCTTATTAAAATAGACGAGTACTTGTGTATGATAGATCCCCCTGTACATAATCCTACAACAATTGAAAACATAGGAGATGGAGTCGAGGTTTATAAAGGTAAAAGGGGAGATGGAGTACAAGAGTTCAGAACTTTAGTGTCTGAAAATAATAACCTTGAAATAACACAGGATGAAAATGAAGTTTTACTTAAGTTAAACGTAGATAAGTTTGAAATAGGGACCGCTTGTGATGAGGGTATATCATTAATAGAAGAAAACTTAGACAACAAAGCATCTTTAAAGGCACTCAAATCTTCTTCTCTAAATATAGAAGATAATGATGGATGTATATCAATAGAAATTGAAGAGCAAATAGGGAATCCAAGATACATAGTCAATAACTTGTATACAGGAGATGAAGAGAAGGGCACAACAACAAAACCTTTTAAAACTATAGAGGCAGCTTTTGAAGAGTTTATAGGTAATGGGACAATAGACCATCCTGAAAATCAAGGGGCGTATATAATAATTCAAAAAGGTAATGTATATGATTTCAAGGGCAATTTAACCGCCAGAAATCTAAACGTGATTGTAGAAGAGGGGGCAGAAATAGACCACAATCCTTTGTCAAATGATTGGTTCATCAATTATGACTTAATGAATGACAATAAGAGTGTAACTAATTTAGAACTCAAAAGAAACTCAAGATTAATACTTAGAAGCTTAGGTTTTAAAAACAGAGGTTCCTTAGGAGGAGAGCCTCAATACAAGACTATAAATATAAGCGGAGAGGGTAAAATAGAATTTTTAGGAAGTATAAATACTGGCCACGAATTGTTTATTTCCAATAGTGAAAACATAGGTGGATATGCAATGCCAAACAAGCAAACATTTAATATAGAGGGTATATTTATTGAGTCTGACAAAAAAGCAATTTGGGATGTAGGGGGAGATTCAACACTAAGGTTTACAAATTGTAGTATATTGCACGGATATAAAAATACTGTTCTTCCAACTACAACAAAAAGTTTTAGACAAGTAGGGGGAGAAGTTGTTCTATACAATTGTGAATTTCTTATAGGAGGCACTAAGAGGGATGATTTATTTTATATTAAGAATGAATATGTTACAAAGTGCACTTTAAAACTATATAGGTGTAAATTCACACACCCACAAACTATAACAAACCTTTTCCACAATGCAGATAAACTAAGAAATGCTTATTTAGAATGTAATGAAAACATCTCTGAACCAGCTACATCTGGAGCTATATCTAATATTTTTAAGACTTCTATTAAATGGGACAACTTGTTTGTAAATAACAACCATTTTCCATCTGGAATAATAGACTCAAATGTAGATTTGACTCAAGGAAATTCTATAGGGGTAACCAACTGGATAGGTGGTCAAACAATAGGTTTTTACCAAAGGTACGATACAAGGCAAGATGCTATAAATGCAGGACTCAAAGACGGTACTGTATTTTTAAAGAAAATAACGTTAGACCAAGACGATGACGAGTGGCTTTTAACCACATTATAAAAAGAGGTTTTATATTGGTTTTTTCCTCTTTTAGAGGGAGGTGTAAAAGCCTCCCTTTTTTTACCTGAAAAGATATATAGGGTACAAGAGAAATAAATTAACAACTTTTGATAAAAAATTAAAATAATGTATATTTGTAGATTATGGAGACTAACTTACAGTTTGCTGATAGAGTAATAAATACTTTAAGATTAAATTACAAAGATAGGTTTGTTTCAAGACGTTTTATCTTAAAATTGGGGAGGGAAAAGACAAAATTTTTACTTTCTCAAAAATTAAGAGATAGAACTTTATATCGGGAGGAAAATCTTTTTACTGATATTTCTTGCGTTGAAATGAAAGAAATAGATGTTTTCAAATGCCCTATAGTAGAGTTCAGGACTTGTAGAAAAATAATGAGAAGTAAGAAAAAGCTACCTGAATTAATTTTTTCAAGGTATGGGGACTCTATCAGATTAGTATCAAATATAGACTACTCTATTAAAATTGGAAGGACTAACCCAGTAGACTATATAAGAAATAAAAACAGGAAGGGGTACAGAGAGAAACCTTTTTATTATACGAGAGACGGATATTTATACATTGTAGATAGTAATATAGAGGTAGTTAATGTACAATTACTGACTTTGGATAAAAAAGGAGCAGATGAAATGAGTTGTGGATATAAAGATGAGTGTAATAGTGCTTTAGATTATGAGTTTGTAGGAAGCGATAAGTTAAGAGAGGTTGTTTATCAAGAAGTACTGAAAGAATTGGCAGGAACTTTCTTACAAATACTACCCGATGAAAATCCCGATCTGAATCAAAAATCTATATGAAAAAAAGAAAACAAGCAACAATGGTACCAAGATACGTCGTACCTTCATTAAGGCCTAACGACCAATCTGGTTATTTTTTTTACAGAAAAAGACGTAAAATATTTTCACATGTAAGTGAAAACAGAACTACTTTTTCTAAGGTAGTAACTGCTATATTTGATGCAATTGGAGAAGTAATGCTTGAAAATGAAGGAGGAGTGTTTCTGAAAGAATATGGGTATTTTAGTCCTATACTTATAAGGTCTGGATATAAACCTAAAATACAACATGATTATTATTATCATACAAATATGGAGATTTATGGACTATCATTTTTTCCCGACACGACTTTTGGCAGTTGTTTAAGAGGTATGAGTATGGATAGGACATATTCTAAACCTATGAAGAAAGCTTTTACAAAAGCTACTTATGAGAGAGATTATAGACCGAAACTATATTACACCCTATTAAAATCTTTATTTGGAAGAAGAGACAGTAGAAAATGACAGAATCACAAGTAATAGCGGAAATTAAAAATACCTACAAATCTTATGATGCAGAGGGGCTTATTGATGAGATAACCTTATCAAACCTTTTAAAATCTGAGTTGAAAAGATTTGGAAATAATATAATGGTTTATAGTGATGATATTGTAAAAGTAAAAGGTGGTAAAGGGGAGTTACCTAAAGACTTTTGGGCTTTGCAATATGCAGAAAGATATAGGGCTTCCCATTATGAATGTGATGATAAAAGTAGAGACATACTTCAAGACTCTCACTATTGGAAAATGACCGTAGAAAGAGATGAAAAATTTGTAGATGGAAAAGCAGTAAGAGTGGAAACCAAAAAGACGGTAACCGAAGACATTTATTTTAAGGATGCCACAGCTAAATTATACTACTCAAACCCAACACCTTTATACTTAACTAAAGGGTATAACAGAAAAGCTGTAACTAAGGATTGTATAAATCTACCAAAAAGATTGATAAAAGGTAAATACAATGAAATAAATATCTTAGGAAATTATATACAAACAAACTTTAGAGATGGCTACATTTACATAAAATATAAAGCACTTCCCACAGATGAAAACGGGGAAATATATATTCCAGAAACTCAACACGATAGGTTAAAAGAATATATATTATATTATCTTAAGTGGAAAACTTTAGAAGGATTTTATCTTAATGATGATGATCCGAACCTAATAAACAAAATTCAGTATTTAGCACAAATGACAGCTGACTCATTGAGCCTTGCTATGACTGAAACTAAAATGAGTACTTTAACAAAAAGAACTTGGAAAGACATTAAAAAAATAAATCAACGGGAAATTAGAATGGTAACAGCTATGTTCCCAAATAGGTAACAAAATGGGAAAGAAAGAAATATCCACTTCATCTTTAAAGTCGGGAATGAATAGGGATACACATTTATCCCAACTCAAACCAGAAGAATATATACTTGCTAAAAACGCCAATATATATAACGAAACAGGCAACACACTATCTTTACAGCCCGAACACTCCAACATTTTAACAGTAAAGTTTGAAAAAGGTTATAAGGTAATAGGAGTAAGAAACCACGTAAACAAACACAGGACTTACTATTTCTTAACAAACCCCTCAACAGGCATGTCTAAGATAGGTTATGTAAGTAACTTACAAGAAGATATAAGTATAGAGGAACCTTTAGAAGATATACAGCAAGAACCTACACATGAATTTGTAACACTATTAGAGGACACTTGTGATGGGTGTTTAAACTTCTCAATACACCATCCAATAAAGCACATTGTAATAAAAGAAGAAATAACAGGAACAAAACTGTATTGGACTGATTATTATAACGAGCAGAGACATATCAATGTAGATGAAATAGAAGAACTTTATAATGGAAAGTGTTTAGATTGCGATAAGCTGAGAATGTTTCCCTTATATAGACCTATTGAACTTGAAGTAGAAGATTTACAAGTTGGAGGAAATTTAAGAAGGGGTACTTATGAGTTTATGGTTGCTTATTGCAATCAAGAGGGAGTAGAAATGACTGACTACCACTCTATAACACAGCCTGTATATGTGTTAGACAGGGATAATGTTATTATGTCTGACACTGAATTATCAGACAGAACGTCTTACGCAATAAAATTAAATGTAAATTTTTTAGATACAAAGTTCACACATTATAAGGTGGTATGTATAATGAATACAGACCAATCCACTAATTACTATGAAATTGCCGTAAACAGCACCTCTAATGGAAATGTGGTATTCACAACAGAACAAAATAAAGAAGAGGTATCACAAGACATTTTATTCTTACATAGACCTACTTACAAAAAAGCTGAGATATTAGAATCGTCTAATGGAATGTTATTCCAAGCAAACGTGGAACAGGAGGCAGAATGGAATTTACAACCAGTTGTAAATTTAATGGGAGCTTTTGTAAAATGGATTACAATAGAAACGTCAGAGCATGTTTATCAAAATGGATTATTAGCCTCCAAGTTTAAAAGCAGGATGAGAGATGAGGTATATCCTAAAGGAATAAGGTTTATAACAGATACAGGATACTTATCAACTGTATATCCCTTAATACCGAGGCCGCCTAAACCAAGTGAAATAATAGAAGTAGAGGATCATCCAGAATATAATTCTAAACTAAAGATAGAAGTAGACAGTGTTTTACAAAATGCTACCAATTGCAGTAGTTCAGATAGAAGTCAATACTGGCAATTCTACAATACAGCAACTAACGATGGACAACTTTCATCTTACTTACCAAGTGGAATAACTACACAACGAAATATAGGTAAATATTGCATAACACCAGATGTTTATAGGTCAGAGCCTAACCAAGTAGTTATTAATATGGATGAGTACGAAGGGTTTGTATTTACTGGACTTCAAAATTTTGTAAGCGATTACTATGAAGAGGTTATTGCATCCACTTGTGACACCACGGATCCAGAGTACAACGAAGGGCTTTGTATAATAAAAAATATGTTAATGGGAGACTATGATGGATGTCAGAACCCAGAAGACCTATTTTATGAAAAATGTGATGGGGAGGATATTCCTTGTTGTGATGACCCATACTTACTTCCAGAACTTACAAGAGTTTTAATACAGGACGTTTGGATTGGTTTAGAAACTGCGATAACTTTAACTGGCCCAGAGCAATTTGTAGGAGAATTTTCAGTGAAGTTCAAAATAAATAAAGAGCCTAACGATCCCGAACCCGAAGAATTGACATTTTCTTTTGATACAACAACTCCAGTATCTCTTAGAACAGCAGCTTTTGAATTTGTAGATAAGAATAAAGAGGATATGGAAGACTATTTCATATTTGCTGAATATGAACAAAACACTATAACCTTTAAAAATTTAAACCAATATTCAGAGCCTCCAACTTATCAAGGCACAATAAACGCAATAGTAGAAGAATCTACACCAATAAGTGGAGGAAGAGAAGAATATTTAGAAAGGGAATTCCCTGATGAGTACTCTTATTCAAGTCATCCTAAAGATTGTGAAATTTTTGAGAGGGATGACGAAGGGAGGTATTTAAAATTAGCAGATGGAGGTTCGAGTAAAAGGAAAATATATAAAAGGAGGGAAGTTATTGATAATACTGAATGGAGGAAAGCTGATAGCATAGCTCACAGAGAGAACGAAACTGTTACAGGACAATCTTACTATAACAATACTCAGGTTGAAAAAATAAAATTGCCTTCTGGTCTTGAGTATATAACTACAGACTATGAAGATTATCTGAACTTTACTTATGATGGACTTGTAACTGAGGAGTGGGAAATTCCTAGTGGAAGAGGTGAAGACGCAGAAATACATAGAAACATGTTCTATTCAAATTTACATACCAATGCTCTTTGGTTCAAAGGGGATGTTATAGATGGAGATGTAATACTTGAAGTGACAAAACTTTTTAAAAGTGATGTTAAAGATGAAAAAGCTTGGGACGTATGGTTTGGAACAGAATATTTAAGAATAGCTTTATGGGATGATATGTCTGACGAAGTAACTACACCAGTAGCGTCTTTCATATTTAATAATGTTGAGGATGGTAAGTTAATAAGAATAAACAACAAAGACGAATTCTTACTTGAAGATGTTCCTATAATTGGACTACCTATTCCGAACCCATACTATAAAAAGTTTAAAAAAGGTTTCTACATAACAATAGACACTCCTGTATATAAAGACGGACACAAAAATACAAACAGATATTTACTACTTCCAAGATTAGGGTGTTATCATGTATATACAAGACCTATAGAATATAATAAAATAAAAATAACCTATGACGAGCTTGTACTACAAAAACAAGAAAAGTTTGAAGCAAGATGTACCTTAAACGTACCACAACCTGATGATTGTAGCCCACAAGCTTATGAAACAGGAGAATTTTCATATTGGGAAAGCGTTGAGGTTTATCCAGACAATAAAGAATTATATGATTCATCTAAACTTAATATATCTGAAGAGGATTTACCAGAAGATATCATAGATAAATTCGAAGAATATTTTGTTGATACAGTAGGGGCAAGGGGGTATAAATTAGATAAAAATAAAACAGATTACACAAACAAGCCTATAAAACATTATAAATACCCAGACTCAAAAGTGTCTGAATTTGTAACTGATTTTCAAACAACACCTTTTGCAAGAACTAATATTTACCCAATAGGATGTACAATAGACGAGAACGTTATAAATAGTTTCTTAGATATAGCTTTAAAAAACAAACTTATAACAAAAGAACAAAGAGACTCTATAGTAGGGTATGAGTTTTTTGTTGGAGACAGGACTGGAAATAAAAGCATCCAAGCTAAAGGAATAGCATTTGATTCATATAACTATGAAGAAGCAGGTAAAAAAATAGAGTATCCAAACTTCCCCTACAATGACTTAGGAGAAAATCAATTTTTTAGAGATGAAAGAGGGGCAACTATACAACACCCTAATTCAGGAAATTTCAACAATAAGTTTACAGTATTGTCCCCAGACATATACAAAAACAATTCCTTTTTACCAACAGAGGTTAATATAGAAGGGTATTTGTATGGTAATGCCAAAGAAACTATAACAGAAGTTAAGGGTCACCCTAAATGGGTTATATTGGGAAAGAAGGCTAAGACACAGGCAACTCTTTTATCAACAGCAGAAGCTTTGACGGAAGGGTTTATGGAAGCCGTAGAATCATTAGAGACATTTAGAACGGCTTTTGGAACAAGTACGGCACTTAATATTCCTGGAATTATATTATACGTTGCAAGCCGTGTAATGATGTTTCAGAACTTATTTGTTAAGACTGGGCAATACAGACTGCAATGGTTAAAAACATTTAGAGATTTAGGAAAACCCCATAATTTTGCAAGTAGAATAACAGGAGTAGGAGACTATTCATTTATGGAACCTTATGAAGAAGCCTTACAAAAAGGGCAAACTTTAAGAGGGATATCTGCTATCCGTAAAATAGATATGGGAAGACATACCATAACAGATAATAAAGGAAATATAAGTTATGTTAATAATGAGGATAGGGAAGCAAGTATGTTCTTATCTTTTGGAGACGGATTTGATGTAAGGTACACAACAGAATATAAAAATTATGACAACAACAAGTTAAACTATAGTGCCTCAAGCAGATTAACAGGAGGGGAAGATGGATGCGAATTAGAAGAAACTTTTAAAAACATTGCATCCCCCTATTTTTCCTTAAAGAATTATAACCCAGCACAATATGGGTCTATAGGAAACATAAAATGGAAGAGTACTTCTTATATAGGGAACCTTAAAAATCCAAAAGTAGAACCGAGAATTTTTGGAGGGGATATATTTATAACAAGGTTTGCTGAAATAAGAAAAATACCTTTCTTCTTAGTCACAGCTATGGGCCAATCTGACTTAACACCTTTTGCATATAAAAGGTATAGCAACCTCGGAGAAAATCCTACTTTCTATTGCGATTATGAACTTCCTGACAGAGATGATATAAGTATAGGGAGAGCATTATTTCCTAATATAGACTCTGACTACAGGTTTGATTGTTTAACAGGGGAGTCTGGGATGTATCTAAAGCCCCCTACAAAGTTTTACTTGTATTACCATGGTATACCTACGTATGTGGTAGAGAGTGAGATAAATAGTTATTATAGATATGCTAAAGAAGGTATAGAAAATCACTTCTACCCCCAAAACCAAGATTATAAAGCATTAACTGAACAAGAGGAAAGGCCAATAAGAACCCCTAACAAACTTTTCTATAATAATGTATACTCTAATACAGTGTCTTCATCATCTTACAGAACACTTCCAGACACCTACAATAAAGAGTTGTATGATAAAATAGCAAAAGGAGACAATACTGTAGTGTACTCAGACCCCGACAACAGTCAATATAATTTAACAGACCCGTGGTTAATATACAGACCTAATAATTTCTGGCAATTTTCTACAGATAAAGGTAGGTTAAAAGACATAAAAGAAGTAGAATCTTCACAGATGTTAGTTCGGTTCGAGAACATGTTTGCAATATTTAATGCGGTAGATAACATAAATAGAATAACCCCCCAAACATCAATCCAGGGAACATCAGGGGTATTTTCACAAAGACCTTTAGAGTTCAATAAGTCTGACCTTGGATTTGGAGGAACCCAAAATACAGCTATGGTAAGTACTGATTTTGGACATTTTTGGGTTGATGTTGAACGGGGACAAGTATTAATGGCTACTGGAGGAGGAGGAAACTCTGCACCTAAATTACAAGAAATTTCCAGAATATACAATGGAGAGCCTACAGGAATGAGAAATTGGTTCAAACAGCACTTACCTTTCAAGATAAAGAAAAGTGGAATAGTAAATACAGAAAAAATAGACATAGATAACTCTTATAATGGAGTAGGTATTTCTATGGGGTGGGACAACAGATTTGAACGGGTTTTCATAACTAAAAAAGATTACAAAGTAAATAAAGGAAAAAAGGTATTGTTTTTTGAAAGGGATTTTTATGACATATCCCCAGACAAAATAGAAGCCATAAAAGAATTAGAAGAGAGAAATGGATGGGTATTTGACAAAATAGAAGGTAACAAAGTAAAATTTATAAAAACGGAATTAAATGTAGAAATAGGAGAAGCACAGGTAAAATATGCACATTTAAAAAAAGTGTACTTAGATAATAATGATATTTTTGAAGATGTTAGTTGGACTATAGCATTTAGCCCTATAACAGGAAAGTGGATAAGTTATTATGATTTCAAGCCTAATTACTATGTACCTCACACAGATTACTTTCAAACGGGAGTAAATTCAATATATAAAAAAGAACTGACAGCCACCATCGAGGAAGATACAGACAAAGAGGAAGAAGGGCTTTGGTCACATTTACTAACTAATAAAAGCTACCAAGTTTTTTATGGAAAACCTTATAAATATGAAGTAGAATTCCCAGTTCAAAATAAAGGGGGCAAAAGGGTTTTGGAAGTCGTAAACTATATGATGGAATCTATAAAGTATATTAATGAATATGACTACTATGATAATCCAGAATTAGGAATGGATGAAATGATTATATACAATACGACTAACAACTCTGGAAAGCTTTTATTAAATACACAAACAAGCTTAAAACAAAGGGCAGAATATCCTGAAACAATTAACCCTACAACCCAAAACATTTTACAAACTAATGATGAAGGAGTTTGGAATGTCAACTACTTTTTCAACAGAGTAAAAAATGATAGGGCAGGGATAAATATGTGGATTCAAGACAGTAATCAAATAGATAAAGAAATTAATGAACAATCAGTTAGTTTTTATGGTAAGAGAATAACTGAAAGAATGAGAGGAACTGAATTTGCGGTTAATATAAAATCCAAAGATACGACACATAACAAGATATTAAAAGTTTTTTTGATTAAAGAAGATATTTCATTTTGAGCAGGTTAAAAGAAAGAAATAGTTTTGAGGATAAGAAGAAGGCTGCTATGGAGTTTTTTTTGAGTAGAGGATATGCACCTGAACATGCTTCTGGGATTGTTGCAAACTTAATACATGAAAGTGGGTTAGACCATACCATAGGAACAGGTGACCAAGGAAACGCCTATGGATTAGCACAGTGGAATATAGAAGGGAGTCCAGAAAGATACAGCAACTTTGAAAAAATCTTTAATAAGAGTTTGTATGAATCAACTTTTGAAGAGCAGTTAGAGTATATTGATTGGGAGTTAAACAATACAGAAAAAAGAGCTATGTCCAAGCTTTTGGAAACATCAAATCCAATGGATGCTGCTTTAGTGGTTTCTGAATTTTACGAAAGACCTTACGGGGCTAGGGGAAGGAATATAGAACAAATAAGAGAGCAGTACAGAAAAGAGGCAGAAAAAGGTATAAAAGCACATCACCATAATCCTAAAAGAGAACAACAGGCTGTAAACCTTTACTTTAATTACGATGACAATATATATGCAATAGACTCAAACGGGAATTACGTAACACTCAACCCTAATGTTGCAACAGAACAAGATATACAAAATAGTGGAGTAATAAAAAAACAATTTTACAACGAATACTTAACAAACTTGCAAGGAGTAGAAAAAAACACTACTTTTGAGGAAGTATATAATCCTGATGTATTTATAGGAACCGAGGAACA
>Ga0079225_10001339_pt1 | contig 13783 bp, 6 predicted proteins | sample Poulit2012_FD_76344 | JGI IMG/M metagenome (GOLD analysis project Ga0079225, IMG submission 76344) | Agricultural soil microbial communities from Georgia to study Nitrogen management - Poultry litter 2012 | ecosystem: Environmental > Terrestrial > Soil > Agricultural land | place: USA: Georgia...
TCATTTTGGGCCGACCATGAGATATAGGCACTGGTGTCTGTCAGATTTTCTATAAGGATTTCTTCAGGTTGAGCACAGAGATTATCCTGCATGTTGTCCAAATCGAACCAGACCGGAGCCGACCAACCGCTTTCGTGGTCTTCATTGCAGACTGCCCGTACAAAGACCGCGTGTCTTGCCGTAAAATCCAGCCCTTCAATGACAAGCTCCGGAGTGTCATTGACAACCTCTACATTTCCACCGAGATAAGGGTTGTAGTCTTTGTGATAGGTAGGGGGGAAAAGCCGTTCTCCGTAATTGACCTGCCATTGAGTTTCCCCTTGCCTTGGTTGCCAGGTGATCTTAACGGAATCTTCACCTATTTTCTCGACTGCCAAAGCGGTGGGCACCAAACAAGGGGTTTCTACGGGTTGATTTTTAGCGATAAAAAAATCACTCGGACCGCCTGCTTGGTTGGATAAAGAAAACTCCTCCCCAAAAAACAAACTTTGGGCAAAATAGCCACCTCCAATTAAATCCCCGTTATTGTCGGTTTTAAGGGCGGTAAACCCGTTTCGGGAAAGATCAGAACCTTGAGCCCAAAAAACATCAAGCGACTGCCCGGTCTCAGCATCAAAACGAATGATAACCGGGTCAGGGACATAACCCACTCCCTCCGGTCCACTGGGGATGGTGAGGTTTCCCCAGGTATTGGATTGAATAGGCAGACCCAAGTAAACATAAGATTCATAAAACGCTAATCCTCCGGGTGAAAACCTACTGGATTTATGGGCGTGAGAGCCCCATATTAAGCTTCCATCCGGGTCCATTTTTATTAAAAAAGGAGCTGTTTCAGGTGATTCTCCGGCTTCTCCAAAAGCATAACCGGCAAAAGAATCTGGTTCCTCATCAGCGGAGAATCCACTATATCTTCCTGTGAAAAATATATCACCTTCTTCATCCAATTGAAGATCACCAACCCCACCGCCGAAATGTGTGTTTTGATGGTACCAAAGCACTTCTCCCTGATTATCAAGGGCAGCTAAATAAAACCCGTGTTCATCGTCGTCTGCACCATACCCATTAATACTCGGCACATCCTCTGGATAGTTACCACGAGCTCGATCTGCAATATAATACCGTTCCAAATTGGGATCATAGGCAAGCTGGTAGTTGTAATAATATTTGGGGGTCTCACCTGTAGGTTCCATATCAATGGTGAAAAAACTTTCTAAATTCCCTTCGGGATCATAAATGACAATAGCAGTCTCGGTTTCCCCTTCCGGTATGACTAATTCACCGTCCAGATGAGTACCTTCTTTCAAAAATATTAAACTGTGTGAACGCCCGTTTTCTTCCAAAACCGTTTTCTTAGTCCACCCCATAAAATTTCCTGTGCCCGGATTCAGGTTGGGGCCTTCTCCTTCCGGTTCCCGGAGCCATTGAAAATTCCCTTCTTGATCATATTTTATTATAAAAGCACCTTTATTTGTTGAACTAATTTCAAAAAAACCATCTGGAACATCCTTTATACTGTCCGTATCAAAATGCACAGCAGTAGCACCAACCCTTGGATAAGTACGACCGCTCACATATACATCATCTTGATTATCAACATTTATAGCAATTCCTCTTTCATCGGAACTTCCTCCTATCACCTTATCCCATCTAAAACCCCCTTCCGGATCTGTAGAAAAAACATAGATATCACGTTTTTGGTCAGAGCCGTTATAAGTATTTAAGGACATTCCATCATAATCCACGTCACTGTATTGGCTACCACTAATCTCAGCTAAAAAATAATAATTGTTGTCGCTGTCTATGGCAATATCGACTACCCGTTCAAAATCGGTGGTTTTCAGTGCGTTTGTGGTAAATTGTCCCGGGCCTCCACCTCTTTTTGCCCATTGCCAGTTTTCAGTGTTTTGTGCGGTGAGGCTTATTGAAAAAATAATACTTATAACAAGGAATAGCGTTTTCTTTTTCATTTTTATCCACGTTTTATTCCTCCCCTTCCTGCCTTGTAAAACAAAAAGAAGAGGAAGGTTGTTATTTTTTAATGATAAATTTTTGATTTACAATTTCTCCGTTGTGATAAAGAACAATGACATAGGTACCGGGGGAGAAACGAGTCAAATCAAAATTCATTTTAAAATGGTTTTTGTTAATTCCAAACTTTATTTAGCTCACCGGATATACAGTCTAACCAGTTCTGACAAGTTTCGAAACCTGTCAGAACTTCTTGCGTAATGTTTTTATGTTGCCAAAAATCCACCGAGCTAAATTTTGTATGAAACTAATAAAACATTTCAGTTAACCAAAATTTAAGGCGATAAGCTTTTGGTTTTATTTATGATTTTGAGAGCAATAATAGTGATTCATCTCTACTTTAATGAACAATATTATCTTCAAAAGTAATACCAATCGGATTTGTATTTTAGGCTGATTATTTTTGGTATAATATTGCCAAATCCCGACGCTTCGGGGCCGAGAGACAGTGATTTACGGATTTAAATTAGACAAAATTTGAAGTCGATTCGGTATAAAATGGCTTGGTTGGATAAGTTGTTTCCGGTGAAAAAATAAGTCTCCGAGGCACGTTGGACACGAGCGGGACGCTCGCGCCAGTATTGTTAGTGAAAACCAGAGAATTTGCGTGAAGGATGGAAGCGGCATCCTTTTTTTCTTGGATACGGTTGTTTAAGGTGATGGATTTCTCTTATCATTCAAGTTGGTTTGAAAGGAATCAGGTGAAGAAAAAAAGATATAGCGGACAGCCTGACCCCGGATTTTGGAATTGAAGGATTTAAGTTGAAGGGAGTTTACTTGTATGCGATAACCTTCTTCTTAAAGTTAGGCCGGGGGCACGCCCAAATTATAATAACAGAAATATTTTTAATAAAAAAGCTGCCTCTTATTTTGAGACAGCTCTTATTTTAAATCGTTAATGCACTGTAATATTTTGCTTAAAACAACAATTTATTGCAGTTTCTTTCTTACTTCAACTTCTTGGAAAGCTTCTATCACATCGCCTTCTTGAATATTGTTGTAGTTTTTAATCTGCAATCCACATTCGTAACCTTTAGCTACTTCTCTAACATCATCTTTGAAACGTTTGAGGGAAGCGAGTTCACCTGTATAGATCACCACTCCATCACGTATGAGACGTATTTTAGAGTTTCTGGTGATTTTACCACTGGTGACCATACAACCTGCGATTGTTCCCACTTTAGAAATTTTAAAGGTTTCTCGTATTTCTACGTTACCGGTAATTTCCTCTTTCACGTCAGGCGAAAGCATTCCTTCCATCGCATCTCTTAGATCGTCTATTGCAGAGTAGATGATGGAATAAGTTCGAATATCGATTTCTTCTCTACTGGCTATTTCGTTTGCATTTCCTGTTGGTCTGACGTTAAATCCAATAATCACTGCATTAGAAGCTGAGGCTAAGAGCACATCACTTTCTGTAATAGCACCTACTCCTTGATGTATGATATTGACTTGGATTTCTTCAGTAGATAGTTTTTGGAAACTGTCTGATAAAGCTTCCACCGATCCATCTACGTCTCCTTTTAGAATAATATTGAGTTCTTTAAAATCACCCAATGCGATTCGTCGTCCGATTTCATCCAGGGTGATATGTCTTTGTGTTCGCACATCTTGCTCTCGTTGCAATTGAGATCTTTTAGAGGCGATGTCTTTAGCTTCTCGTTCATCTGTCATCACGTAAAACTTATCTCCTGCTTGCGGTGCACCATCAAGTCCTAAAATAGAAACCGGAGTTGACGGACCGGCTTCATCGATTTCATTTCCTCTTTCATCGTGCATGGCTTTAATCTTACCACTGGAGGTTCCTGCCAGGACAAAATCGGTTTTTTTCAAGGTTCCCGATTCGACTAATATGGTCGATACGTATCCTCTACCTTTATCCAAGAAAGCTTCTACTACTGTTCCGGATGCTATACGATTAGGATCAGCTTCCAACTCAAGAATTTCTGCTTCCAATAATACTTTTTCTAGGAGTTCATCAACTCCATCTCCTTTTTTAGCAGAAATATCTTGGGATTGAATTTTTCCTCCCCAGTCTTCTACCAACAAATTCATGTGGGCCAACTTCTGTTTAATATTTTCGGGATCAGCCGTTGGCAAATCAATTTTATTTATAGCAAATACAATTGGAACCCCTGCTGCTTGAGCGTGTGAGATTGCTTCTTTTGTCTGCGGCATCACGTCATCATCTGCTGCAATTACAATAATAGCCACGTCTGTAACCTGTGCTCCTCTTGCACGCATTGCTGTAAAGGCTTCGTGACCCGGTGTATCTAAAAAGGTTATTTGTTTACCGCTTTTCAGTTCTACACCATAAGCTCCGATGTGCTGGGTAATCCCACCACTTTCACCTGCAATCACATTCTCGCTTCGTATATAATCCAGCAGGGAGGTTTTTCCGTGGTCTACGTGTCCCATTACTGTTACAATAGGTGCGCGAGGTTTCATATCTTCCGGATCGCTTTCCGTATCTTCTTGTATAGCCTCTTCCAGCTCTTCACTGACAAACTCAACCTCGTAATCAAATTCATCTGCCACGATTGTCAAGGTTTCTGCATCGAGTCGCTGGTTCATCGTCACCATAAGTCCTAATGACATACACGCCGAAATCACATCAGTAACCGGCACGTCCATCATGGTTGCTAATTCATTTGCAGTTACAAACTCGGTAACTTTTAATATCTGACTTTCCTGTTCTTTTTGTTGTGTTTCTTCTTCTAACTGCTTACGTCTTTCTTCACGTCTGTCACGGCGATATCTTGCACCTTTACCTCTTCCGGATTTGCCTTGAAGCTTCTCCAGGGTTTCTTTAATTTGTTTTTGTACTTCTTCTTCTGTAGGCTCTTCTCTTTTTACAGGTTTTGCGCTTTTTCTTCTACGTCTTGATTTTCTTTTTCCTCCTTTTGGCTTATCAACCGAAATTCTTCTTCGTTTTTTGCGCGTTCTTGAACCTCTTTTCTTGCTTTCCTTTTTCTTGGGTTTTTTCTTTTTGAACTTATCCAGATCAATTTTTTTCCCGGTGAAGCTCAATCCTTCAAGGACTTTGTATTCAGTTTCTATCACCTCGGAAGATTCAGACTCATCTTTATCTTCTTCTTTTTTAGCCTTCTCTTTTTCCGCAGGTTTCTCCTCTTTCTTTTGAACAGGAGTTTCCTCTTTTTTCTTTTTCGCTTTTTTAGGTTTTTCGGCTTTCTTCTTTTTCGTTTTCTCTTTTTTCTCGGACTTTTTTTGCTCTACTGAATCGAGGTCAATTTTACCTACTTTGGTAATCCCGGGAAGATGTGATCGTTCGCTCTTGGTTTTTTGAGCTTCTTTTTGTTCAGTTTGCGTTCTTTTCTTTTCAGCTTCTTTTTCTTCGAGCTGCTTTTGTCTTTCTCGTTCTAATCGTTCTTCTTCTGCTCTTCTTCTCTGACGTTCTTTTTCCTCCTGAATTCTTTCTTGTTCACGGCGGAGTTTTTCTTTTTCACGCTTTTGTTCCTCGCTTGCCTCTTTAGAAGCAACTCTTTTGCTCTTATCAGTTTGGAATTCATCAACCAAAATCTGATACAGCTCATTGGAAACCTTAGTTGTAGGTCGTGCCTCAATCTCATGTCCTTGAGACTCTAAGTATTCCACAGCTCTGTCAAGCGATATGTTTAATTCGCGTAAAACTTTATTTAATCTCATTTTCTTTCTTCCAGCCATATAATGCTACAAAATTAACCTCTTAATGTGTAAAGACAAAGTATAAATTACAAATACTTTCTCATTCTTCAAACTCTTCTCTTAATATCTTAACAACGTCAACGATTGTTTCTTCTTCTAAATCTGTCAGTGTCACCAATTCATCAACGTCTTTTTCCAAGACACTTTTGGCCGTGTCTAAACCGATTCGTGAAAACTCTTCAATTACCCATTCTTCAATTTCATCTGAAAACTCTTTGAGTTCCACATCTTCCTCCTGACCTTCTCTGACAACATCCAGCTCATAACCGGTGATTTGTCCGGCTAACCGAATGTTATGTCCACCTCTACCAATCGCTTTAGAGACTTCTTCAGGAGCAAGAAATACTTCAGCGTGTTTGGTTTCTTCATTTATCTTAATATCCTGAACTTTAGCCGGGCTCAACGCACGAGTGATAAACAGTCTAATATTATCTGTAAAATTAATCACGTCGATATTTTCATTTCCCAACTCGCGTACAATTGTATGAATTCGGGAACCTTTCATTCCTACACAAGCTCCAACAGGATCTATTCGATCATCATAGGAGTCAACAGCCACTTTTGCTTTTTCACCGGGGGCACGAGCTACTCGTTTCACATCGATAAGGCCGTCAAAAATCTCAGGAATTTCTTGTTCAAATAATTTCTCAAGAAAAATTGGAGAAGTTCGTGAAAAAATAATAGTAGGTTTACTTCCTTTGAGTTCAACATTTTCAATAATTCCCCGAACGCTGTCTCCTTTTCTAAAAAAATCTGACGGAATTTGTTTTTCCCGTGGCATAACCAATTCATTTCCTTCATCATCTAATAAGATAATCATTCGACGTCTGATATGGTGTACTTCAGCGGTATAAATCTCGTTTTCCAGATCTTTAAACTTCTTATAGATATTGGTATTATCGTGTTCGCGAATCTTTGCGATCAGGTTTTGTCTTAACGCTAAAATAGCTCGTCTTCCTAAATCACTCAACTTAACTTCTTCGGATACTTCTTCCCCTACTTCAAAGTCAGGTTCAATCTTTCGGGCGGCTGACAAGGAGATTTCACTATTTGAATCTTCTACCTCACCATCTTCTACTACTATTCTATTTCTCCAAATTTCAAGGTCGCCTTTATCGGGATTGATAATAATATCGAAATTATCATCTTCACCGTATTTTCTTTTTAGCGCACTTCGGAACACATCTTCCAAAATCGCCATTAAAGTTACACGATCAATTAATTTATTATCCTTAAATTCTGAAAAGGAACTAATTAATTCCAGATTATCCATAATTCCATCAATTAAAAATTATCACCACTTTAGCTTCTTCAATTTCGTTGTAATTCAATTTTACTTGCTTTGTAACCGTGTGTTTTCCTTTGCCAATTGGTTTAGGTTCACGAGTTTTCCAACGCAATTCAATTTCTTCTTCATCGGCCGATATCAAATCAGCTTTATACTGATTATCTTTTGTTTTTACCGACAATTTTCTACCTATATTTTTTTTAAACTGTCTGGGGAAAGTCAGTGGACTTGTAGCTTCTACCGAACCTACATCTAAAGAAAAATCTTCTGAATCCCGGTCGAGTTCTTTCTCGATCTCCTGACTAATTTCAACACAATCTTTGACCGACACCGGCATATCACCATCCAAAACAATTTGAATATGATTGTTATGCCCGACACTCAAATTCAACAGAAAAAGCCAGGGACGTTTTGCTAAGCTTTCTTCAACAAGCTTTAAAACTTTATCTTTCAACATAATCTCTTCTTACAAAAAGAGGGGACATTTGTCCCCTCAATCTTTTACTCAAATATTAGGCTTTGCAAACATACAAATTTATTTTGAAATCAAATATATTATAAATAAAATATTTTGCAATAGATCAAGCGATTATTATGCGTTTCTTCATCGGCTGTCACAGATTTTTTCTTGTTTTTTAATTGAAAAAACTATCGATTTAAATATACCCAGCCCTTCTCTGTCGGATTGTTTTGTTTTAAATCTAACACATAATAATATACGCCTGTAGGCAAATCATCTCCATTTTTGGAAGTTCCGTCCCAAGGCGCATCATTTGGTTTTCCTTCATAAACCAAACGACCATATCGGGAGTAAATCTTCAAACTGTAATTTGGAAAGTTGTCTAAGTTTGAAATTTCAAACGTATCATTGAATCCATCCTCATTGGGAGAAAAACCTTCCGGAATAAAAAGTTCACATTCTACTTGCCGCAGCGAAATACTATAAACCACCGGACAAACCATGTCAGCACCCTCCACTTTCGCATAAACCGTTGCTTCTTCGTCACTAATCGTATAATTTGTCGGATCGGAAATTGTCATTCCTGTTTCAAAATCATCTAAAGTCTGATAATACCCAACAACTTCTTGATTCTCGTCTAATTGTAAGTTCTCTTCTATTTCAGTGAGGTCGAAATTTTCATCCCTACAAACCTCCAATCCCAGAGCTATCTCTAACAATTCGATATAATAAAATTGCACTTCAAAACTTCCTATTTCAAAACAGTCGGCATCTGTTTGCGTTTCAACCCTAAAATAAATGGTTGCGGTATCTTCTTCCGGTTGATAATTGGTAGGATTTTCAATAGGGTTTTCAGCATTTTCAGCATCTTCCAAAGAAGTATAAAATGCAATTGAGAAATCTTCTTGGGGTTGACTATTTAAAATTTCGTCGTAGGTCGAGGTAAGATCGAACACGTCAGTTTCATCAAAACAAACTTCTAAATCTGCCGGAATTCCAATATCTACTTCAGCAGCACAAATTTCAAAACTATCGGTAGTGTAGCATTCTTCTGCTTCTCGGTTTTCAAGGCGAATGTATATAGTATTACAACCTGTAGTTTCTTTAAAATAACTTTCAGGGGTTTCAATTACATTTTGTTTTAAATCTGCATCTTCCTGACTTGAATAATAAGAGATTTGGAAATCTTCCGGATTTTGCTCTCCTAAAATCAATTCATTATTTATGGTTAAATCAAATTCAAAAACTCCGGCTTGTCCACAAATATCGATATCTACTGTTTCTTCAATTATTGGCATCTCATAATTATGCATGACGATACTGACAATTTCAAAACACGTTCCTTCAGGTTTTTCAATTCTGACATAAACAACAGTTTCTCCTATGCCCGCCAAGAAATTCTCAGGTTCTTCTATAATCATTTCATCATTTTGGTCGATAGCTCCTTCTTCATTTTCATAAAATTCGAAATCATAATTTTCAGGATTTTCTACAAAAGAAGAAAGGTCGGTCGTTAGATCATAATTATTTTCTTCTTCGTCAATACATTGTGCCGGTAATTCAATTTGATCTGTCAGTGTTTCTATCGGCTCATCGAGCAACAAGTGAAGAAAGGCTACGGTCGAACATCCATTTTCATTGGCGACTCTTACATAAATAATTTCATCAGCTCCTTCTTCTTGATTTTCAAAATCGGTAGGGTCATCGATAGGATTTGTTCCGGCCAAGGCTTCGTCATAATCCACAAAATACTCAAAGGTAGCCTCTTCATCATATATAAACTCGTCCTCTACGATTGTCAGGTCAAAGCTACTAAACCCATCCCCTTCAAAATCACATTGCGAAATTGTCACGTAATCTGATTCCAAATCCAAAACATCGATATAAACTTTTACGTTTTTTATGCTATGTCTATCATAATAAAGTCCGGTAGAAGCTGAAAAACCAAAATATCCATCGGTTATATCTTCAGCACCATCAAAAGGAGTTGGTGTTCCCGTCAGCATTTCTTCTCCGTCGATGGTGATTTGAATTTCCCCTTCATCCCAGTCAATAATTGCGTGCTGATAGGAACTACTAACCAAATCCGGTGCATAACTTTTCAACATATCGGGTTCAGGAAAAGTTTCGTCATACCCCAAGCCATAGTACACCTGAATTTCAGGATTTGGTCGATGTCCTGGAAGTCCTTGATCGTTGTCATAGGTATCAAAAGCAACTTTTAGCCCCAATCCGTCACTGGGCATTCCTAAAGCTTGGCCGTCTTCAAAAGAAGTTGGTGGGTTCTCCAAGAACCAAAATGCCAAGCCATCAGCATGTGGATCTCCACCGTAGATTCTGAAATCGAATTCTACTTTCCATTTCAAACATTGGTTGAGGTTATAAGGAGTAGAATAAAATAAAGCTCCGGCTTGTGTTGATTGAGCCGGCGTTAAAATGATTTCATCTCCTTCCGTGTTTATGTTAACTGTTGTCCAATCGGTAAAATCGGGAGGACTTCCTACGAGCTCTGTTACCAAAACATTTTGTGTCCATCCTTTGATTGGAAAAACCATTAATAAACCAATAAGAATCATTCCATAAAAAGGAAATTTAGGAGGAAGTAGTGTAGTAGTATTTTTTCGCATATTAATATTATTTAAAAAAAACAGAATTTTCTCAAAAATTCTGAAGGGGTGGAATATAACTTCCAAATATAATTAATTTAATTTTATCAACATAAAAAGCAAAAGAAATTTAAAATATCTTTCTAAATAACAGCTTTTATTTCTGTTGTTTTTATTCGATTATGACTTGTTTTGAATTTGCGCATTAAATTCAAATAAACCAAAACACTTGTTTGTTGGGAATTTAAAATTTAAGAATTTCTTCCTCAATCCTTTAAATATTTATCATCAACTAAAATAAAAATCGTATATTTCACTCTTCAAGTGAAATCTATTTTTAAAAACAACTTATGAAGAAAATTTTAGTCCCTACCGATTTTTCAAATGAGGCGGAAAACGCCCTTAAAGTAGCGGCACAATTGGCCAGGAAGTACGACAGTGAAATTTATTTAATGAATTTGTTGGAACTTCCTTATGACACTGCCAGTTCCGATGCCGGAATAAAACGCGGTAACGAACCGTTACCGGAATCTTTATTGTTTATGCGTTTGGCACATCAACGTTTTCAAAAATTACTTAATCAAGATTTTCTAAAAGGTATCAAAGTTACCGATACCGTAGAGTTTAGAGAACCTTTTCAAGGTATAATCGATGGTGTGAAAAAATATGATGCAGATTTAATTGTGATGGGTTCTGCCGGAGCAAGTGGAATGCAAGAGTTTTTCGTGGGTTCAAATACCGAAAAAGTAGTTAGGAATGCAGACGTGCCTGTTTTGGTTATCAAAGATGAAGTTCCGATTTTTGAGGTAAAGGATTTTGTATTTGCTTCTGATTTTGAAAAGAAAGGAAAAGAAACCTTTAAAAAAGCGTTGAAAGTAGCCGAGCGTTTAGGAGCAAAATTGCATCTACTATATATCAATACTTCAAGTAAGTTTAGAACTTCCAATGAAATTAACAAAAAGATTGCTGAATTTATTCAAGATATCCCAAACGATAATTATACGACTACAGTTTATAACGATCATTCTATTAAAGAAGGTATTCTAAATTACACTAAAAACATAGATGCAGAATTAATGGGGATTGCTACGAACGGACGAAAAGGTTTAGCTCATTTATTAAATGGAAGTATTAGTGAAGATTTAGTCAATCATGCCAAAAAACCGGTTTTGACCTTTAGATTACCAAAATCTAAATAAGTGTTTTTCTGAGCCCTTCAAAAATACACTTCCAGAAATAATTCCAAAACGATCTGGTAGGATTGCGTTGAACATCTGAAACTTCAATCACTTTATCTCCGGAATCGTTTTTATGGTTCACAAAAAGATTGGCAAAAAAACTTAGTAATTTGTTTTTTTGCTGATCTTTATTTTTTTTCAAAACTTCTATCTTTAGATCATCATACACCATATGATATTCTCCTTGAGCTGTTAATTTATCTCCATAAAAATTAAAATATATCGCTTTAATATTTTCTCCGGAAGCATTCATATTAAATGCTGGTTCAAAAAATGAGTTAAGTGACTTTGGGGGAATATTTAAACCCTTGCCTTTAATCTGAAAGTTATCCTCAGGTTGATTCACTTTAAAAGTCCAAGAAACATTCAGCGGAGCCTGCCCCATCAACTGACAGTCAATATCAACTACAGTTTCAGGAAAATCTTTGCGCTGCATATTCAAATTAGTCAAGGAGTTCACCTCCACATTCATTTTGGTAAAAAAGACTTTTCCGGTTTTCTCCGTTTTTTCTTGTACTTCTTCATAAGTCAAATCTGCATTGCGCACCTGTAAACTATCGATGTTTAAATCAAAAGGCAGGTCGCGCAACATGCCGCTATACATTTTTTTCTTTCGCGGGTCATCTCTCACCAATTTATTCCGGTATATATCAAAGTCAATATTGTCCATTTTTACTTTATGGATATCTAAAAGATTTCGTTTAGCATCAAGATCAAATTTATAGTTATGAAAAGTTAAACTTCCCATCTTTAAATCCATCAAATCCTTTTCGTACGGAATAACTTTCACATACTCTTTTCTGGAGTAATTTGGTATTAATCTCAAATTTGACAGCACCACTTCGTCTTGTTTAATATTTACACTTTCGGTAGTAAAGGTTTGCAAATTATTGAGTAGATAATAAAGCTTTCCTCCCGAAATATTATAATGATCATACTCAAAAGGAATTGTTTTTTTTAAGCTTTGCGAATCTACTTTAATCTTGCGCAAACCTATGTTGTAGTTTTTTAATTTGAGCTTGGTAAGTGTATCTTCTTTATAAATCAATGTCGCTTTTTCTATCTCAATATCATCAACCAAAATGCTTTTATTAAATACCTTGAAATCTTTATTTTTTTGGGCAGATTTCATTTTCGTTTTTTTTATTAAAGTTACCGTAGGTTTTTTCAATTTAAGATTACCGACATTAATATTCTTATTAGCCACATATTCAGTCAGACCGATATTGTGAATTTTTAATTTTTCAACAAAAAAGGAATTATCTCCTGAAAAATAAGTCAAGGAATCGATAGAGAAATCGGCTGCAAACAAGTTTAGATTGTAATCTTTATAGGTAATCTCACCTTTATTCTCCATGTTTTTCAAAGCTGTATTTATTTTTTTATCGACAAAGAATTGCACCGAAAAAATGCCTAATACGATTATCAAAACAACAATTAAAAGTACGCGGATAAATTTTTTCATGAATCAATTTTGTAGGAAATATACAATAATTCAATAGAAACAGGGCTTTACTGCAGATTATATATTTTGAAGTCCCTTGAAGTTTCAATTTATTTTAAAAAATTATTATTTCGCCTTAAAGCCCAATCCAACCATAAATATGTCTTGGTTTCCTTATCTTTGCTCCTTGAAAAATTATTTTATGAAATCACCTAAACGTTATACTGTTACTGCCGCCCTACCTTATGCAAATGGGCCTATTCACATCGGTCATTTGGCCGGGGCATATTTACCTGCCGATATTTATGTTCGTTATCTCAAACTAAAAGGAGAAGATGTAATTTTCATTTCCGGAAGTGATGAACATGGCGTTCCGGTTACGATTCGCGCTAAAAAAGAAGGCATCAGCGTGCGGGAAATCGTCGATAAATATGACGGGCAGATGCGCAGAAGTTTTAAAGATTTCGGGATAAAATTTGACAATTATTCACGCACTTCAAGACCCATACATCATAAAACTGCATCAGATTTTTTTATAGACTTATATGAAAATGATAAGTTGGTCGAGCAAATAACAGAACAACTTTATGATGAAGAAGCGCAACAATTTTTAGCTGATCGTTATGTGGTGGGCATTTGTCCAAAATGTGGCTATGAAGAAAGTTATGGCGATCAATGTGAATATTGTGGAACTTCCCACAATGCCACAGACTTGATCAATCCAAAATCTGCGATTACCGGAGCAAAACCAATTTTAAAGAAAACTAAACACTGGTTTTTACCTTTAGACCAATACAACACTTGGTTGGAGGAATGGATTATCAAAGGACATAAAGCAGATTGGAAAACAAATGTTTATGGTCAATGCAAGTCTTGGATTGATGACGGTATGAAGCCACGTGCACTCACTCGCGATTTAGATTGGGGAATTCCCGTTCCTTTGAAAAATGCTGAAGGCAAGGTTTTATATGTTTGGTGTGATGCGCCTATCGGTTATATTTCTTCTACTAAAGA
>Ga0079225_10001340_pt1 | contig 13775 bp, 17 predicted proteins | sample Poulit2012_FD_76344 | JGI IMG/M metagenome (GOLD analysis project Ga0079225, IMG submission 76344) | Agricultural soil microbial communities from Georgia to study Nitrogen management - Poultry litter 2012 | ecosystem: Environmental > Terrestrial > Soil > Agricultural land | place: USA: Georgia...
AGCGTTATATTAAACACTGCATCAGCATTTTCACTCGAAGGTGCTAAAAAGTTTAATAATAAACACTCGGTTTCAATTTCGATATCGTTCATTTTAAATTTTAAATTAAAAACCTTACCAGTATAAGTTTTGAACTCATCGATTAACTCATTTATAACTGTGCTTTTATCGTTCTCTAAATAAAATGAATAATTGCGGCTTACGTTGCCACCACGAAGCTTTGTTACACCATTTGAACTCCTAGCCAAAGGCTCGACTACAAGTTGCGGTGTGAAGCCTATCGCGCTTACAGGGACGTCATTAATCAATATCTCACGCCGATCCAGCCCACGTGTAAAGACTGCACCAACCATTACCGGATTGTTGCTGTCATCGTACTTAATTGTACCTCGTCTTAGTGTTAGTGATACTGTAACCGTTGCAGCAATATAATTAAATTCAAAATGATAAAGTTTATTAAAACTGTCATTTATCACGTCAGTAAATATTTCATTAACGGCAGCATTCCCGTCGAGTGCGAATAAAAAACTATGCTCGCTACCGGTGTTAATCAAACTTTTATTATCGCCAAACTTAATGCTTGAAATAAGTGCTTTATCGAAACTATCAAAGCCATCAACTACACGTACAGGTGTGCCATTAATTTTAACTTTAACATCACGACCCTTAACATTAGTTTGAACGATAACCGTAATTCTAAAAGATGCTATAAATCCACTAACCCCTTCAGCATTAAATGTGTCATTAACAATAAAATTACTTAACTTCCATGTATCATTACCGGCTGCTTTAACTACCGCCTCAATCGCACCACGTTGGCTGTTCTGGCCTTTTAATCTTGCGGTATAACTATACCTACGTGTTGTGTAATAATCGTCCAACTCAGGCACAGGTTGTGCTTGTACCACAATAGGAACATAACTGTTACCATCGGCATCTTTGATATTCCAATTAAACCAGTTCTGCAAACTGTCCGTAACCGAGAATGTAATGTCGCCAGCTGCATTTAAAAGTCCTTCAAGCGTTATCGCCACGTCACTTAACAACATGCACTACACCCCCTAACCTTTGTGCTATCATTTCAGCAATTAACATAACCACCAAATCAAACCAGTGTTGATTAGGATTTATCTTGCCATCCCTGTTAACCCACTCCTCATTGGTATAAACCATATAAGGACATTCAGTCATAATTCCAAAACCGTCATCGTACTCGACTATTTCAAAGCTTAATGATAAATTACCTGTTCTATAAGGTGATGCATTCATGATCATCGCATGCGCTTCTTGTTTTATTTCATCAATTATTTTAGCTTCTATCATTTTAGAATCACCACTCTTTCAACATAACGTTCATACAGTAACTTACTCCTACTTGCACGTAGGGAGTGTTTTTCAGGTATTTTATCATAAATATCTATGACCGTTAGTGTTTTTCCAAACAATATAACGCGGTCATGTTTTTTAAATGGTAGTTTAACTTTAGGCTTTATCATTGCCGAGTACTCAGACTCCTTAAGCCCTAAAATGCGCTCAATAGATTTATAAGACTGCTCGACAACTTCAGCCCTGAACGGAATGTTACCTTTATTAAACTTAACACCATCGGTGACATCTTCCATAGCACTTGGTATAATACTTTCAATATAAAATGCTTTAACTATCACAATACCACGCGCCTTCTAGAAATTAAATCAGCGGTCGATATTATATCACGTGCAATTTCATCTTTGTCACGATTTGTATTGTAGTCCTCATAAATGAAACTACAAACCGCTTCAATCCATGCTGTGTGCCACGTAGTATTAGTTTTAATGAGGCGCTTCACATTATTATAATTTTTATGTGTATTTTGACGTTTTAACTCGCGAAGCAAAAAGTCACCGTACTGTTTTATTTCAGCAATAGCCTTTAACTCGTTGCCTGCATTAATTAGCATGTCCTCGCCTGTTTTTTTTCGCACTTCATCAATACTTGGATATAACATTCGCTATACCTCCTTTTTTTAAAAAATAAAAGGTAGGGTATTAAAAACCCTACCCCGTTAGGTTGTCATCAAACTCTTTAGTTAACTCAGTAGATGTGATTTTAATATCTCGCTTCACTTTATCAACATTAGACTTTTCTTTTTCTTTTACTACTTTTTTCCAACTTGGACCTTCGTACAAGTGGTAGTGGTGCTCAGGTATCTCGAGCACCTTTCCACTTACAACATGTTCAATCTTAATCATACAGCTGTTGACGATGTCACACGTACATAAACTTGCTCTGGGTGAGCAACTTCAAAGCCATATGGTACTTCACCAACTAACTTAGAACCAGGGAAGTTCTCACTACGCTCGATTACTTCGATGTAGTCATAAATTTTAGGTGCTAAGAATGCGTTAGCATTTAAAATAATGTACTCAAGTCCGTCAATTGCTGAGTATCCTGGAAGGTCGTTTGCTACGATTGAATCGAGGTTTTTAGCATAAACAACTGGTAACCCTGCAACGTATCCAACGTGACCGTCATACACTGTCTGTGCATTTAATGATGGGTTTAAAGCAAAGTGTTCAGACTTTCTTAATTTACCCAGTGATGATGGTCCAACGATAATCGCTGTTGCGCCACCTTTGTCTGCATTTGCAGTATCATAAGCTGCTACTTGATCCACAATATCACCATAAATTGTCTCATGTGTAGTTGCAGCTGCTTCGATATGTGTTCCACCGTTAACTAACGCCGCAAGACCTAAGAAACCCCATCTGTTTTGTAATTTAACTGTGTTGTTTGCTAAGTAACGCCCTACAAACTCAACCGGTGTTGTTTCCTTTACAACTTTTGGTAATTTTTCACTAATTTGAAGTGACTGTGTTAAAGGAACAACTTTTCTAGCATTACCTGCTTCGTTGTCATTGTAATCTCTACCTGCAGCACCATTTGTTACTGCTCCGTCTGTTAAGTCGTAATAAACCGCTGCTGACGCATTGATTTGCACGACGTTTGGATTAATTGTTAATCCTGGTATAAGTGCTACGTTGTCTTCTAGCACTGGTGCGACATAATTCGCATATAATTCTTCTGTATCCCAAACTGTATTTAATGTTGCCATTATTTAATTTCCTCCAATAATTTTTTAAAATGTGGTATGTGTTGATTTGCCCTTAAAAATTCTTTAGTATACTTAGGCGTTTCATGATCCAATTCAGCTCCGGCCGTTTTGCCAAATGACTCAGTCTTGCCAACTAACGAAGGGTAATCAGCCACAACCTGCTTTAATGCATCCTCAAGCGGAACGTCACCACGCAACGCAGCCAACGCTAACGCTTCTTGGTATTTATCCTCTTTGATGCCCGTTTTAATTAGCACGATCTCACGTTCTTTTTTAGTGAGTTCTTGTTCGGTCTCACCAACTTTAGCGATTTTAGACTTTGCGTCATCGATATTTTCAACGCCTAGTTCTTTTAATATTTCACTACGCTCACGTGCTACTCTAGATGCTATAATTTCATCCACTTGTTTTTGAGTCAAGCCTTCCACTGTTGGTTTTGTTTCATCCTTTGGTGTTTCAACCTCTGGTGTTTCCACTGTTGGTTTTGTTTCCACTTCCGGTGTTTCAACCTCTGGTGTTGTTTTTTCTTTACTCATAATTTTTTCCTCCTAAGTTTACCCGCTTTTGTATCAGCGCTTTTTTTCCTGAGTTTACCCACTTCTGTATCAGTGCTTTTTTCTATTAATAACAACGGTACGAATATCGTAGCGCCGTCAATAACCATTTTATAAACCGAACTTCCATTTATGACCTGAGGCTTCGGTTGTACCTCTATTTTAGCTCCCATATTAAATAAGTCAACATTTAAAAGTTCAAAGTCACTTTGTTGTGTGTCCTCTGGGAGTGGTAGGTCATCTACCTTTTGATAAGGAACGTTCGCGCGTCTTATGTAATTCCACACCGCACGACCTTTACTCATGGACTGCATTATTTTTTCAAATAAGTCAGCACTTCCAGGATATAAATAAACGCTACCGTTTAAAAACCTAATCCACAAATTAATGCCATCAGTTTTTAACGCGCTTACGTTGCTTGAGTTAACTGTTCTATACCCAAGTTTACCTAAGTACTGCTTCGCCCTTGCAGTCTGCCTAAAACGACGCTTAGGCTCAATATCATGCCTAAACTTTAAGTTAGGGTCTTTTAAGAGCACCATTCCATTTGGCTGTAAGTCGCCGTAATTACTCCACTGGACTGCCATCGTCTATATCACTGTCAGTAAATGTTATTAGGCCTTCACTTTTAATGTCACGTATTAATAACTCTTTTTCATCTTCATCTCGGCCATCATATAAAATATCGACGGCTTCACGAATACTCATGACATTGCCCTGTACGGCCTCAACGACTGTGCCTACTAAGTCCTCCCAAGTAGGTGCTCCGTACTTGTCAAACTCAATCGACACCTCATACTCTTGAATATCACGACCACTCATCACATTATCAATATTTAAAATAAGTGGTACGAACTCCTGCAAGTCCTCAGTTAAAGTTGCGACCTTTTCATTCCTACTTACGATAGACGTTTCCTTACGTGCCCTTTGGCTGTCGGCCGCTGCATCAATTGCATCGAAGCCTGGAAGCCCCACACTCACCGCACTAAGCCCAACGTTCGCAAGTATACGTCCGGTGATCTCTTTAGCAGTTGCATTGAACTGATCAACCCTAACATTTGGCTGTAGGAGCATTACCATTTTCTTAAGGTCAAAGTTCGGGTCTTGCATCAACGTGGACGCAAGCCTTATAATCGTCTCATTCTTATCAAAGTACTCATTGTCATTCTCATCAACCTTAATTAAGTCATCGTTGATAAACTGCTTTGACTTACTAGCCTCAATGTCAAGTTGAGTATGCGCTAGCACACTGTCAAGTTGTTGTAGTTGTGAGTGAATATTACTGTAGTCGCTCTCACCATAAATTAACTCAGGGAAGCGACTGTTATAAGGCGTGTTGTTAAATAACTGCGCTGGAATTAATCCACCCGCAAGCTCAACATCCTTATACTCATACGGCACGGACTCAGGCCTACGTTCGCCGGCTACTTCCCTAAACGCCTCATAGCGTACACCATTTTTATCATAGTGTTCAATAATAACTAAGTCTTTGTCATAAATTTCAAACTCAAACCCCTCAATGCGACCACGTTTAACTTTAGCTTTTGAGTACTTAGGTGTCACAACCTCTAAGATTGGCATACCTTCATCATAACTTATTTTTCCAACCGCATACCCACCCCAACTCATCGTAGCGATAAGCTTTGGTAAGAATGTAGTTTTAAATTTATTATCATGTAATATTTCATCAAGACGCTCTTGATCTTTGTCAACCACGATATTAATTTCACGTGGGTTTATTAAGCGTACCCACGTCTTACTAATTAAAGCCGGCAGACCACTGTGGACGCGTGGTATGTCACCCGATACACTGTTCCAAAAGTTCGGTTTTTTATCAAACATAGTCATGACCTTAAAATTAGGCCACTCGACTTTAAAAAAGTGTTCAAGCACTGTAGTGCTTCCATTAAACCACGCCTCGTTCTCTGCTATTTCTCTTTTAAATAAATTAGATTTTTTCATTTGCTGCCCCCTAAATAATTAAGACCTAAATCGGTACAGTGCCATTCGGTTTACAAATCTTTCTAAACTGTAGTCAAGACTATCGCTGTAATCAATCTCAGGTGTGTTGTTGTCAACGTGACCACCTTTGCCATCGTCTTTTACTAACTTAAGTTGATTGAACGTCTCAGCGCCCCCTAGCGTACTGAACAGTAGTCGGTACTGCATTAGTAACTGTTGCTTGTCACTTACACGTTGTATAATTTTTTCACTGCTACTTTGAATAACATGGATTGTTGGAATTGCGATGTTGTTTCTAAGTTGCTTTATAAAAAGCTGCTCACTCCTATCAACCCTAACTTGCTTGATACTATTATAAAATATTTTATACCACTTGACAAGCCAATTATTAAAATCATTAATAATGGATGTGTAATCGGTATCGTCCTTCATATCAATTTCAAGCGTATCAACCACGACGGCTCGTTGGAACTTGTGCGTAACACCTGTTAAAGTAAACACTGTCTTTGCACTGTTACCTAAGTCCACACCAATATCAAGTTCAATAAGACTACTTAAGTTAATGTCCTCAAACTTTATCATATGCTTAGTGTTTAAAATCTTAGCATAAAGTAGTCCTTCACTGTAACCCCTAACCCCTAGAATTTTGGAGTTAAAGAAGAAACTACCGACAGGGAATAAGTTATAAAGATCAGCGATTTGTTGCTGTTCAAGAGTTGCACTGTCTTCAAACCCCCAGTACCAATATTTGAAACGATCATCGATGTTAAGCATCGCTTCGCGTTCCTCAATGGGTATGTTTGGATTAAGTTCCTCATCGTACCAACCTTTATTAAAAAACTCGGTATAAAATATTTGTTCTGGAAGTCCTCCATTAGTAGTTCCGATTAGCCATGCATGGCTAAGTCTACTAGCCCTAACGAACGCCTCACGTATAAAGTCATCATCGGCGATAGACATTTCCTCGATGTGTATTCCATCTAAGTTAAGCCCTAATATTTTAGTCCAGTCGCGCTTGGTTGAGTATCCCCCTAAGTAAATGCGTTTAAGTCCTGTTTTTGTTTGAACTCGGATGTGTGGTTTTTTACCACTCACAAAACTACAATTAGGGAATATGTTAACAAATGACGCTGCGTCGTCAATGAACATTTTTTCAGCAGTGCCCTGCGACTCGGCTACGATTGCGAATACTGACTGGTTAGCAGGTGCTGTCATAATTCTAAAGAACGTGTGTAGTCCACCTAAGAAGGTCTTACCTGTTCCGGTTGGACCACTAAGCAACATAAACTTAGGTTTGTCCTTAAGTAATGCTTTTGCTTTGTTGTTTAAAATTATGTCATTCGGTTTCATTGCTGTCGGTTAGTTTACCAGCTAAGTCGGTGATTGCGTTCACAATATCATCGTTTGAGTCCCCGCCAAGTTTTGCATAGACTTCAGGGAAGTTAGCTTTTAAAGCAAAAATAAGCGCGGTTGTATCACCCTCGATTAAACCTTCGGTGACGGTTGTAATAACTTCGCCGGTTAATTCGTTAGTTTGTACGCGGGTTGTAGTGCGCTTGCCTCCACCCATAGCCTTTTTGAAAAGTGTTCCTTCAAGCTCCTCAAGCAATGCTCGTCTGCCTTCATCGAGTGCTTCTTGTAGTTCAGGGTAGTTATTTTGGTAATTAATTAGCGTTTGGTGGCTAACCCCTAAAAGCTCAGATATTTGTCTTTGTGTAACTCCTGATCTACGCCACTCAATAATTTTATTTAAATTTGGTTTAATAAGTCGGTTGTAATTGTTGTCTCTTATTTTGTGTTTGCTCATAATTTAGCTCCTTTTTTAAAGCTGTCAAATTCTTAAATTGGCTCTCGCGTTAATTATAACACAAAAATTTAAAAAAGCAACCCTAAATTTCATTTATTCAGGGTTTTCAGGGTTTAGGTCCTTTTCTATAACTTTTCGCGTATGAGTAAATAAAATATAAAGTTATGAAAAAGAGGGTCAAACCCTGCAAACCCTGAATATTGCTTCAGGGTTGCCCCAAACCCTGAAGTTCTAAAAACGCGTTAACAAAGGCCACAAGTGCATGTGTTATTCATAGTCTTCAGGGTTTGCAGGGTTTTTCTATAACTTTTAATAAAGGCAAATAATTGGTTAAAAAATCATCGACACTCCAAACGACACCGGCTAGGTATCCCCTGTTTTTCATATATTTAATAAAATCGAGTTGTTCTTTGGAAGGTCTGTTAGGTTTAATTTTAGCTTCTAAAAATGCAACTTTACCTTTGCCATAGAAAATAAGTAGGTCAGGGAAGCCACGTGGGAGTCCGCTGCGGAAGTATCCACCGCGCACAAGTTCGCCTCCTCCGGTGTTAACATCGAAGGCTAGGATGTTATTTTGTCCACAAATTAATCTGATTTCGTTGGTGAGGTTTTTCTCAGGAGTTGCCAAATTTTCACCTCCATTTCGACGTTATCGGTAGTTCCGTTAAGGAGTGCCGATATGTATTGTTTAGATACTCCTAGCTTCTTTGCTATTTCAGTTTGAGTAAGTCCAGCTTCACTGATTGCTTTTTTCATAATTATCCAACCTTTCTTTTAAATTTTCAATTATTATCGGATCTGTTATTACGTGTGTTTCAGCGTATTTATTACTACTAGGTATGACAGTTACTTTCCATCTTTTTACTTCTTCGTTTTTCTCTATGTCAAAAGTTTTATCGTAACCTATTTTTATACTATCATATTTTTCTAAATTGATATAAACTCCTTTGCGTATTTCAAACCACTTCATATTATTCCTCCTTTATAAATATATAAGCCTCCTTTAACTTGTTGATTCTCTTGATATAAGTTTCCTTCAACTTTTTGATTATGTTGAAATAATGTTTTACCAACTTTTTGGTTATCTTGAAATAAATATCTTTTTACTTTCATTTCACTAATATCTACATTTCCGTCAAAATCACTAAAATCTAAACCACTTAAATCTAGATTACCGTTTTTATCAGTTCTATTTTCTAATAACCATTCTTTTGTTTCTTCTATTGTTTTTTTCATAATTTATATGTTCCTCTCTTTCTTTTTCATTGCTTTTAGTCTGTGATAAGCCCAACCTCGAGGGTTTTTATATCCACGCTTAACTCCAAGTGCGATTAGTTCCTCAAGCGTTGTTGCTTGGTTGTTTTCAATATTGCGTTTCTTTCGTTTGATATTTTCAATTTTAATTAACTCTGCCTCTTCGTCAGCTTTAATTTGTGTTTGAGTACGCCCGTTGTCATGATCACAGTATGGACATATTGGTTGTACTCCCTTGTAAACTCGGTAGCATTTGCCACACTCACGTACTGTTACTTCTTTAGCTTCATGGTATGTCTTGCGTACTCTTTGTTCTAGCGACCAGTCGTAGTCATCGGTTGGCATCCCGTGTGTGAACACATTGCCAACCAGATCGTAGATGGTAGCACGCTTGCCTTTTTGGTAGCGTAGCACTCGGGTTGCTTGTTGGATGTAGAGTGTGGTTGACTGTGTTGGACGCAGTAGGATACCTACCTCAGCATCAGGCACATCGAAGCCCTCACCGAATAAGTCAACGTTGGTTAGGCACATAATCTCGCCGGACTTAAAGGCATTTACAATACGCTCACGATCGGCCTTAGGTGTCGTACCGTCTAGGTGCACGCAGTTAAGCTCACGTTCAAGTGACTTGCTAAAAGCGATACTTGGTGCGTATATGATGGTCTTGCGGTTAGGGTCAATATACTTAGCTACATCGCCATATATTTTATTTTTAAGCATAATATCACCGATGGCCACACCGTCGTAATCTGACCCACGCATGACTTGGATGTCACTTGCGGATAGGGTTGGTATGTTAGGTGCGTAGTAGTCGTATGGTGCTAGGTAATTATTTTCAATAAGCCAGTCCGCTGTCACGCCCTTAACAAGCGCGTCAAATAAGTCACCAAGTGGTGCGCCGTCTGTTCTAGTTGGAGTGGCGGTTAGGCCTATGATGAACGCATCAGGATAGCGTTCGATAATATTAGTCCACTGACGTGCAGTAGCGTGATGTGCTTCATCAAATATAATTAAAGTTGGATCAGTGTGGTGTGGTGTGCGTTTTTGTACCATACCGACATAAATATTATCGGTTGGAATATTAAAGCGGTCAAACGTCTCAAGCGTCTGGTCTAATAACTCACGGCGGTGGACGTAGAAGTGGACGTAGCCACCTCTAAGTACGTGCTCACGCGCCATAAAAACGAACAGGACGGTCTTGCCAGCACCACATGGAAGGACACTCAAAACACTACGGTGTCCAGCGGCTAAAGCGGAGCGTGTGTCGTTTATTAGGCTTGTTTGGTATGGTCTGAGTGTGAGTTTCATAATTATGATCCTTCTCTAATCTTTACATGCTTTTTTCCTGTCATTCGTTCAAAGCGTGTAATAATCGCATTAACGTAGTTCGGGTCAAGCTCTAAATTAAGTGACTTTCTTTTAGTATACTCGGCTGCAATAAGTGTTGACCCACTTCCTGCAAAAGTGTCAATCACCCAGTCACCTTCGGCTGATGAGTTTTTAATCAAATACATTAAAAGATCGATTAGTTTCATTGTTGGATGGATTGAATTTATTTGTGGTTTATCAAACTCAAGGACAGTAACTTGCGAACGGTCTGAATACCAGTTGTGTGCTGCGCCGTCTTTCCACCCATATAAAATAGGCTCGTGTATCCAGTGGTAGTCTTGTCTGCCAAGTACAAGTGAGTTCTTTTTCCAGATGAGTGTTTGTCTTAATTGGAGTCCAACATCACGCAATCCTTTCCTAAAATTGTACCCCTCACTGTCGGCATGGAATATGTAGTAAGCTCCACCTGGCTTTAAAATATCGGCTACAGGTCTGTATGAGTCGGATACGAATTTACCAAACTCCTCATCGTTCATTTCATCGTTTATGATTGTTAATTTGTCCTCAGTTCCTCCCTCATAAGCTACGTTGTAAGGCGGGTCGGTAATCCAAAGGTCAGGTGCGATATTGCCTGCTAATAATTTAACATGTTCAGGGTTGGTGGCATCGCCGCACATTAATCGGTGGTCACCTAGTTGGAATATATCACCTATATTAATTTTTAAATGGTCATCGAGTACGACTACCAAGTTGTACTCGATGTCCTTTTCGTCCTCTGGGAATAATGAAAACCTAGTGACGTTGTCGTTACTCATCTAAAATGGCATCCTTTACTTAATTCGTATAAATCCAACCCTTCAAGTTCTTTTAATATGTTAGCGACTCTAAAACGATCTGCGTCGATTAAGTCACTAATGTCGCCTTTATTGCTTGTAATTTCAAGCAGGACAGGCTTTGACAGGCCAATTGCGTAGCCAACTTGAACTGCAGCCCAGTGAATATCCTCGTGTTCGCGTATGATCTCAACTGCAACTTTACGCGCCATATAAGCGGCACTTCGGTCTACTTTTGTTAAGTCCTTACCACTAAACGCTCCACCGCCTACTTTAAAGTATGTACCATATTGGTCGGCTACTATTTTACGTCCGGTAAGTCCAGCATCGGCGGTCGGACCACCAATTGTCCATGTTCCAGCTGGGTTTATAATAAACTTAGCATCGGCAGTTTCTGGGATTGCCAGTGTAATTAAATTTTGTGTGTACTCGCGTATGAAGTCAATGTCGTGATTTTCTGAGTGACACACGCTAATTACAATTGAAATAATGTCGCGTCCATCGACGGTTACTTGTGTTTTAGCGTCACCTTTAAAAACGTTATTTTTCACGTCATCCTCAATTACTTTAATGATACGGTTTGCCAAGTCATGTCCGTATGGAAGTAAAGAAGCGGTATCCTTTGTGGCGTACCCGAACATAATGCCTTGATCGCCTGCCCCTAAGTCGTCTTGTTCGACTGCTGTCTTAATTTGGACGCTTTGTTGGCCGATGAAGTTGTATATTGGTCCAACTTCGTAGTTTAACTCGGCCGCAACGGATCTTACAAGTTCGCTAGCTTCACTTTGTGAAAGCTCAACGCCACTAATTTCGCCGGCTAATACGACGATGTTATCTTTAACTAAAGTTTCAACAGCAACCTTTGCTGTTGGATTAATGTTAATTAAGTAGTTCACAATTTTATCGCTAATTTGATCAGCGTATTTATCAGGGTGATACTTACTTACTTGTTCTGTTGTAATTCTCATTTTAATTTCCTCCTAAAATTTTTAATTATCGCACGCGCTTGGTCGCGCTCATGCGGACTTTTATTATATTTCTTGTTCATTTACAGTTACCTCATCCATCATTTCGCTTAGGCTCTTTACACGCAACCTAACTCCAATATATGTTGTGGCATTATTTATGCGTCTACGTTCGAACTTCTTACCCATATTACGACCGAATATTGTATTACTAATTCGGCGTTCTTGTTTGTCATCAAGGTACTTTGTAAAGTCTTTAAAAAGTTCAGCATTGGTTGCCATATAACCGGTATCACGTTCACAATTATCGACAAGCCATTGTTCTACAATATCCTGCTCGCTACGGTACTCTTTAACACGCTGGCTAATAATTGACGGCTCTTTAAGTCCTGACTCAAAGTAAAGTCTAGCGCCTTCAACCATCCATCCTAGTATTTGCGGCAGTTCTTTTTCTAATTTAAAACCTAACATTTTATCTTGTTTTTCATCAGGGATAATAATATTGTGTGGTACTACTTTAATGCGTCGCCAAATACCATGATCCGTTCCAAATATTCTAGGACTGTAGTTTGTCGCAAGTGCAATTTTAAACTGCGGCTTAAAAGTAAAAGTATTACCATAAAGAAATCTTGCTGTCACGTCACCGTAGTCACTTGTTAGGGTTTTAATTTGTGCTTCTTTTAATCGGTCGTTCATCTCGGTTTCCTCAACCATCACAAAACGCTTACCAATTAAACCAGCCAAGTGTTGCTCGGCGCTGTTGTTATATTTTCTATCAATAAGCAAGTCGCTGCTAACCGTTACAGCGTAACTACCCATTGCTTTGAGTACCATTTCAAGCAGTAGTGACTTACCGTTACTACCGTCACCTAAGAAAATGTACATTGATTGTTCGGATTTATACCCTGTTAGCCAGTAGCCAGCTAGACGTTGCAGGTATGGAATAATATCTAAATTGTCAGCGTAAGTTTCCTCTAAAAACTTAATCCAAAGTTTAGGTTTTTTAGTGTCAACCTCATAGGGAATATACATGCTTAATTTTAATGACTTATCATGTGGCATAATTGTACTTGTTCTAAGGTCAACTACACCTGACTTTGTGTTAATTAAATAAGGTTGTTCATCGAACTCATTATTCATAATTGGCACACCTTCTAAGTGTTGTGCTTCTTTAAGCATAGCTTCTTTACCAGCACTGTTTAATACACGATCGATGTTGCGTTCGACACGCTTTCTAGCTTCAAAATCCATCGTACTTAATTGTGATTGAAGTTGCTCGACTACAATCATTGCTAGGTTTTTAACATGGTTTGTCAGATCATGTTGCCAGTACTCGCCATTCCATATCATCCACCGGTTATTGTCAACATTATAATGTACCATACCTTTGTAATTTTCAACAAAGCGTTCAGCATTACCAGTGTCGTTTAATGCAAACCGATTAGCACGATGCTGCGCCTGTTGGTTATAACTCGTTATGGCCATTCCGATTGTGTTAACACGGTAGTCCTCACGCTTTAGCCACTTTTCAACATGCTTGTTATCTTTACTTTGGAAGTAAGGACTCATTAAAAATGCTTCATTAATTTTAGTAAAGTCGCCAGCGAATATTTGTGCTAGGTAACTTGCTAAACTTAAATCGTCCTCGCTTTCAGTTCCACCACTGCCAGTTGCTTTGCGCTCCCATGCTTCTTTAAACGCCTTATTTCGCTTTAGTGCCTTTTCAATGACTGAATGAAGGTCTCCTGAAGGCTCGATTGTTGGTGTTATTTGCGTCACGTTGGCCTGTTTGCGCATATACTTGTCTAGTAGGTATGTAATGTCAACTTTGTTAATTGAGCGCGAAATATCGAGAGTATTACCAGTTAACGTAACATACTTATTAGTGTTATCTGATATGTAAATTTCGAGACCATTTTTAGCGTTATTAATGTAGTGCGTTGACTTATTAATTTTATTATCGGTTTTAAAAATAAT
>Ga0079225_10001341_pt1 | contig 13771 bp, 14 predicted proteins | sample Poulit2012_FD_76344 | JGI IMG/M metagenome (GOLD analysis project Ga0079225, IMG submission 76344) | Agricultural soil microbial communities from Georgia to study Nitrogen management - Poultry litter 2012 | ecosystem: Environmental > Terrestrial > Soil > Agricultural land | place: USA: Georgia...
CCGCCCTCGATGCGATGCGGGCGGCCGGGGTCGAGGTGGTCGACAGCGTCACCACCGGCGTGGAGCGCGACCTGCTGGCGGCGGTCGAGCAGTCGCCGCGCGCCGCCGCCGCCCACGATCGCGCCGGATGGGTGGGGCTGTTCACCGCGGACGGACGCGTGGAAGACCCGGTGGGATCACGCCCGCATGTGGGCACGGTGCAGATCGGTCGTTTCTACGACACGTTCATCGGTCCGCGCGACATCGTTTTCCACCGTGACCTGGACATCGTCGACGAGACCGTCGTCATCCGCGACCTGGAACTCGAGGTCGCCATGGGGTCGGCGGTCACCATGCGCATCCCGGCGTTCCTGCGCTATGAGATGCGGCCCGGCAACGGGCAATGGAAGATCACCTCGCTGCAGGCCTACTGGGAACTGCCCGCGATGGTCGGACAATTCCTGCGCAACGGCACCCGGGCGCTGGCACCGATGCGGCAGCTGGGCGAGAGTCTGTACCGCAATCAGGGCATCGGCGGCGCGGCCGGTTTCCTGGCGGGCGTGCGCCGGCCGGGCTTCCGCAGTCACAAGGTGGTGCAGGCGTTCCTGGGAGCGGTGGCCCGCGATGACATCGCCGCCGCGCAGCAGGCGTTGAGCGACCACGCGCAGATCACGGTCGGCGACACCCGTGCGTGTGGGCTTCCCGGGCTGGCCGCTCAGCTCGCCGGGGCCGACTGGACCAAGATGATCGGCGCCGGGCACACCGTCGTCGTCTCGGTCATCTCCGACGCCGGCCGCGGGGTGTTGTTCAGCGAGATGTCCCGCCGTGGCCAGCAGATCGACCGGATCCGCTATTTCGCCCACCCTTAACGGCCCGGGACCTCCACCACCACGTTGGTGGCCTTCACCGAGGCGACCGCCAGGCTGCCCGGCTCCAGGCCCAACTCGTCGGCGGCCTCCCGGCTCATCAGCGACACCATCCGAAACGGCCCCGCCTGAATATCGACCTGGGCCATCACCGTGTCCCGGATGACGTTGGTGACCAACCCGACCAGCCGATTGCGCGCCGACGCGCCCAACACCGGCTCCCGTGACAGCCGCTCGGCGACCGGGCGCTGCTGCACGAAACGTGCCAGCGCGGCCCCGTCGACGGTGCGCGGCCCCTCCCCGGCGGTGACCGGCAGCCGCCCGGCGTCGATCCAGCGCCGCACGGTGTCATCGCTGACCCCGAGCAGTTCGGCCACCTCGGAGATACGGAAACTCGGCATCGCGCCAGCCTATCGGGAGCACCCGCCTGCCACATCGGGTTCCCGGCCGGGGGCGCCACGCCGGAAACGCCGGCGGCCGCGCCGGGCCCGGGGAAGGGGGAGAATCAGCCTGTCATGACCGGCACACGTATCTCCCGCCGCACGGCGCTGCGTGGCGCCGCCGCGGTGGGTGCGGCGGCGCTGGCCGGCGCCCCGGCCGGGTGCGGGCGCGGCGACACCGACGCGCTGAGCTTCTTCTTCGCTGCGAACCCGGAGGAGGCCGACGCGCGACAGCGGATCATCGACGCGTTCTGCGCCGAGCATCCCGATATCCCGGTGCGCACGGTGCTCTCCGGGGGCAACCCGATGCAACAGCTGTCGATCTTCTGTGCCGGCGGCAAATGCCCCGACGTGGTGATGGCCTGGGAGTTCAGCTACGCCGGGCTGGCCGAGCGGGGCGTGTTGGCCGACCTGAACCCGTTTTTGGCGGCCGATCCCGATTTCGCCGCGGATCTGCGCGCCGACAGCATCGCGCCGCTGCTGCAGACCTTCGCCTACCGCGGAGACGACCGGTCGGGGCAGTTCGCCCTGCCCGAGCAGTGGTCGGGGAACTTCTTGTTCTACAACCCCGGGCTGTTCGCCGAGGCCGGGGTGGCCCCGCCACCGCGGAGTTGGCAACAACCGTGGAGTTTCGCCGAGTTCCTCCGCGCCGCGCAGGCGTTGACCAAACGGGGTCGCACCGGGCGGGTCAGCCAGTGGGGGTTCGTCGACACCTGGTCGCCGCCCTATTCGGCGGCGTTGTTCGGCATGAACAACGGGGCGCCGTGGTCGACACCCCGGATGAACCCGACCCACCTCAACTTCGACGACGACGCGTTTTTGGCCGGCGTGCAGTTCTACGCCGATCTGTCCACCCGCTACCGGGTCGCCCCGGCCGCCTCGGACGTCCAGTCGATGTCGACGATGGACCTGTTCTCCGGGGGGCGCGCGGCGATGGCCCTCGGCGGGCATTGGCGCTACCAGACGTTCGCCCGAGCCGAGGGCCTGGACTTCGACGTGACGGTGCTGCCCACCGGTCCGCGGGCCCGCCGCGCCCAATCCAACATCGGGACCACCGGCCTGGCGATCGCCGCCGACAGCCCGCGGGCCGAACAGGCCTGGGAGTTCGTCAAATTCGTGGGCGGACCGATCGGCCAGACGCTGATCGGGGAGAGCGGTTTGTTCGTTCCGGTGCTGCGTTCGGCGATCTCGGCGCCGGGTTTCGCCGCGGCCCACCACCGGATCGACAACCTCGCGGTGCTCACCGAGGGCCCGGCCCACTCGGCCGGCATGCCGATCAGCCCGGAATGGGAGAAGGTCAATGCGCTGATGGACCGCAACATCGGGCCGGTGTTGCGCGGTGCGCGGAAGGCCAGCAGCCTCAAACACACCCTCTGCGGTCCCGTCGACGAGGTGCTGGCCCGATCATGACCGAACGGACAACGACGGCGGAACGTCGCCGGGCACGGGCGGGCCGATTGTTCATCGCGCCCAACCTCGCCGCGGTGGCGGTGTTTTTGATCTTCCCGCTCGGGTTCTCCGCCTATATGAGCGTGCAGCGTTGGGATCTGTTCAGCCCGCCCGAATTCGTGGGCTGGGACAACTTCCGAACCTTGTTCACCGCCGATCCGCTGTTCGTCATCGCGGTGCGCAACACCGTGGTGTTCACCCTGGGCACCGTGATCCCCACCGTGGTGATCAGCGTGGTGGTCGCCGCGGCGCTCAACCGCAGACTCGCCGGGATCGGGGTGTTTCGCACCATCGTGTTCATGCCGCTGGCGGTCTCGGCGGTCGTGATGGCGGTGGTGTGGCAGTTCGTGTTCAACACCGACAACGGTCTGCTCAACATCATGCTCGGCTGGGTGGGCATCGATCCGATCCCCTGGCTGGTCGACCCGCGCTGGGCGATGGTGTCGCTCTGTGTGATCAGCGTGTGGAAAAGCGTTCCGTTCGCCACCGTCATCCTGCTCGCCGCCATGCAGGGGGTGCCCGAATCGCTGTATGAGGCGGCGCGAATCGACGGTGCCGGGGAGCTTCGCCGGCTCACCTCGATCACGGTGCCGATGATCCGCGGCGCGGTCTGGTTCGTCGTGGTGATCTCGGTGATCGGGGCGTTCCAGGCGTTCGATCAGGTGTATGTGCTCACCGGCGGCAACGGTGGGCCCGAGACCGGCACCTACGTGCTGGGGATCATGCTGTTCCAGCATGCGTTCGCGTTCCTCGACTTCGGGTACGCCTCGGCGCTGGCCTGGGTGATGTTCGCGGTGCTGCTGGTGCTGACCGTGATCCAGTTGCGGCTGGCGCGACGCAACACGGTGGTGAGCTGATGGCCGTTCGGTCGGGCGCGCCACGGCGCATCGCGCGGACGGTCGCCCTCTACACCGCGCTGGTCGCCATCGCCTCCTGTGCGCTGTTTCCGGTTCTGTGGGGTCTGTCGGGGTCGTTGAAAACCGACGCCGAGGTCACCGAACCGATTCTGCTGCCGGCCGATCCGCAGTGGTCGAACTATCGGGAGGTGTTCGCCCTGATGCCGTTCTGGCGGATGTTCGCCAACACGGTCCTCTACGCCGGCTGTGTCACCGTCGGTCAGGTCTTCTTCTGTTCGTTGGCGGGATATGCGTTTGCCCGCCTGCAGTTTCGGGGACGTGACACACTGTTCGTGCTGTATCTGGGCACCCTGATGGTGCCGTTGACGGTGACGGTGATCCCGCAGTTCATCATCATGCGGACCTTCGGTTGGACCGACACGATGTGGGCGATGATCATTCCGGGGCTGTTCGGCAGTGCATTCGGCACCTATCTGATGCGGCAGTTCTTCCTCACCCTGCCCAGCGATTTGGAGGAGGCCGCCACCCTGGACGGCTGCACGCCCTGGCAGATCTACTTGCGGGTGTTGCTGCCGCACGCCAAACCGGCGGTCATGGTGCTCGCGGTGCTCACCTGGGTCAACGTCTGGAACGATTTCCTGTGGCCGCTGTTGATGATTCAACGTGAGTCCATCGCCACCCTTACCCTGGGTCTGGTGTGGATGCAGGGCCAGTACGTGTCGCGGTGGCCGGTGTTGATGGCCGCCTCGATGCTCATCCTGGTGCCGCTGGTGGCCGCCTATGCGGTGGCTCAACGTACCTTCATCCGCGGCATCGCCGCGACCGGACTCGGGGGTCAGTGAGGATGGCGGCGGTACGGTTCGAGCGGGCGACACGGTGCTATCCCGGCGCGGAGCACCCGGCCGTCGACGGGTTGGAGCTCACCGTCGACGACGGGGAGCTCATGGTGCTGGTCGGTCCGTCCGGGTGCGGCAAGACCACGTCGCTGCGGATGGTGGCCGGTCTGGAACCGGTGGATTCGGGCCGTATCCACATCGGGGATCGCGACGTCACCGACGCCGACCCGAAAGACCGCGACATCGCCATGGTGTTCCAGAACTACGCGCTGTATCCGCACATGACCGTGGCCCAGAACATGGGGTTCGCACTGAAGGTGGCCAAAACCGCCAAGGCTGAGATCCGGAGCCGGGTGCACGAGGCCGCCCGTCTGCTGGATCTGGAGGCGCTGCTGGACCGCAAACCGAAGGACCTCTCCGGCGGTCAACGGCAACGTGTGGCGATGGGTCGCGCGATTGTTCGCCACCCTCAGGTGTTTTTGATGGACGAGCCGTTGTCGAACCTGGATGCGAAACTGCGGGTCCAGACCCGCAACCAGATCGCGCAGCTGCAGCGGCGACTGGCGACCACCACCGTCTACGTCACCCACGACCAGGTGGAGGCGATGACGATGGGCGACCGGGTGGCGGTGCTCTGCGACGGGGTGTTGCAGCAGTGCGCCGCACCCCGTGAGCTCTACCGGCGGCCGGCGAACACCTTTGTGGCCGGTTTCGTCGGCTCCCCGGCGATGAACCTGTTCTCCGGCGTCGTGCGTGACGGTGCGATCACGGTGGGCGACGGCGGGATTGCGGTACCGCGGCACCTCGCCGGTGACGCCGAGCAGATCGTCGTCGGGGTGCGCCCCGAACACCTCGGCGTCGACGCGACGACGCACACCGGCGCCGACGCCGCAGGCGGCATCGACGTGGTCGTCGACGTGGTCGAGGATCTCGGCGCCGATGCCTTCGTTTACGCCCATCTCACCGGTGCCCGCGACCCCCAGACGCCGCCGCTGGTCGCGCGGGTGGACGGGTTGTGCCCCCCGCGCCGCGGAGACCGGCTGCGGTTGCGCCCGGCCCCCCGGCACCTGCACTACTTCGACGCCGCCGGTCGGCGCCGCGATTGATCGTTCGCGTCAGCAGATCGGGGGATAAAACACCGCACAGCGGTCTCGGCGGCGACCTATTGTTGGGTCATGGGTGCGATACCCGCATTACGCGCCGACCTGGTGTGCGAGGGCGGCGGGGTGCGCGGGGTCGGGCTGGTCGGAGCGGTCCATGCGCTGGCCGCCGCCGGCTACCGGTTTCCCCGGACCGCCGGCTCGAGCGCCGGCGCCGTGGTGGCCGCGTTGGTCGCGGCACTGCAGGCCGCCGGTGAACCGTTGGGACGGCTGACCGACCTGATGCGCTCGATCGACTATCGCCGCTTCGCCGACCCGGGGTGGGTGAGCCGGATCCCGTTCATCGGCCCGGCGCTGGCGGTGGCGGCCTTCGACGGGATCTACCGGGGAGCCTATCTGGAACGGTTGATGACGCGCCTGCTCGACGATCTCGGGGTGCGCACGTTCGGGGACCTGCGCACCGGCGAGAGTGCCGAACAGTTCGCCTGGTCGTTGGTGGTCACCGCCAGCGACCTGTCCCGGCGTCGGCTGGTCCGCATCCCGTGGGACCTGGCCTCCTACGGGATCGATCCCGACGACTTCCCGGTCGCCCGCGCGGTGCGCGCGTCGGCGGCGATCCCGTTCATCTTCCGTCCGGTCCGGGTGAGCGGGGCGACCTGGGTGGACGGCGGTCTGCTGTCGAACTTCCCGGTGCAACTGTTCGACCGGGCCGAGCCGCGGTGGCCCACCTTCGGGGTCCGGCTCTCCGCGCGCCCCTGTCAACCGCCGGCCACCCACCCGGTGCGGGGACCGCTGTCGGTGGGGCTGGCCGCGCTGGAGACCCTGGTGAGCAATCAGGACGCCGCCTACATCGACGATCCGTGTACCGTGCGGCGCACGGTGTTCGTGCCGGTGCCCGACATCAGCGCCCTCGATTTCAACATCACCGCCGCTCAGCGGGAGAGCCTCTTCGCCCGGGGAGTGCAGGCCGGTGAACAGTTCGTGAAGGACTGGGATTTCGGGGAATATCTGACCGCCTGCCAGGCAACTTGACCGTCCCGTGATCATCCCAACACCGGTTCTTAACGAAGCTTTACTGCTTACACCCGGCCACCTTAACTTGGCCGCCTAGCTTGGGAAGCAGGTCGAGGTGGCTACCTTGAACCGGACCGTCAGACTAGTGAGGCAGGAGGCCGTTATGACTTCCACAAGCTCGACTCGGCGTTTCACCCACAGGTACGGCAATCCGGTTACTGATTACGGCGACGCCCGGCTTCGGGTGCAGTCCCGTCAACTGGCGACAGTGGTCACGATCAGTGGCCGGATCGATGAGACGAACATCGAGCGCATCCGCCAGTACGCCAAACGTTATGTGTTGGCGGAAAAGCCGTTTGTCCTCGATCTCAGCGATGTCACCTTTTTCTCGTCGCAGGGTATGTCGCTCCTGCACTGCCTCGAGGAAACATGCTGCACTGTAGGGGTGGAATGGTGCTCGATCGCAGGTCAGCCCGTTAAAGATATGTTGCGGGCATTCGGTGGCGAAGCCGCGTTCCCCACGGCGGAGTCGACCCCCGAAGCGCTCAACCAATTCCTCGATGCCATGCACCAACGGCGTCGGTTGTTGCCCCTTCTCACCAAGACCGCTTAACCAAAGGATGATCAGAAAATGCTAATCGACATTCGGTGGCTGAGGTTCTTGCTGACGCATTGGCGCCAGCCGACCCGATCCGACCACGGCGTGCAGGTGACCCCTGCCGCCGCCTCGTCGCACACGGTGCCGCACGCCGCGTAGCGTCCCTCGGGCGCGACACGTCCCAGACCCCCACATCGGTGGAACGCCGAGGTGGGGGTCTGCTTTTTCTGTGAGCTGTCGAGGTCTTGCCTGCCGGTGTGGTGGACATCGGTTCGTGACGATGATCTGCGGCCCGATTTCCGATAGACTCCGCAACTGCGAAAGAAACGCAGGATTTCATCCGTGTCTTCGGGTGTTTCCACGGTTCTGACGGGCGTGGATCGCCGATCGGCAGCCCCTGTCCACGACCGGTCGCGGTGATGGCGCAGCGCCGCAGTGACGCTGGGCGGGCGAGGCCGAGAGGAGCCGGCGACAGATGTCCTCGCATGCGGAGCAGGAGTTAGCGTGACCGCGCCGATCTTCATGGCCAGCCCGCCGGAAGTCTGGTCAACCTCGTTGTCCAGCGGACCGGGCCCGGGCGCACTGCAGGCGGCGGCCAGCAGTTGGCAGGCGCTGAGCATCGAGTACGCCGAGGTCTCCGCCGAATTGACGACCCTGCTCGGTGACGTGGAGGCAGCCGCCTGGCAGGGGCCCAGCGCGGCCGCCTACGGGGCAGCGCACATGCCGTTTCTTGCCTGGTTGACCGAGGCCAGCGGCAAAAGTGCGGCGGCGGCAGCCCGACACGAGGTCGCTGCGTCCGCTTACGTGGGCGCGCTGGCGGCCATGCCGACGATGGCCGAACTGACCACGAACCATGTTGTGCATGGCGTCCTGCTCGCGACGAACTTCTTCGGGATCAACACCATCCCGATCGCGGTCAACGAAGCCGATTACCTGCGGATGTGGGCTCAGGCCGCCGCGACGATGACCACCTATCACGCGGTCAGCACCACGGCGGTTGCCACAACCCCGCAAACAACGGCGGCCCCGATGATCATGAAGGCCGATATGGACCGGATGTCGTCAGCCGCAGGCGACCCGGCGAACGGCGGCAAGCCCCCGATGTATTGGATGATGGGCGACCACATTCCCCAGAGTCTCGAAGATTGGTATCACGCGCTCTTCCCTCCCCAGTTCAATCCGTTCGATCCAGGATCCTTCGGGAAAATGTCGCCGAATTTGGTCAAATTCCTCCCGCGCATCGGTGAGATGTTCACCGCGTATTCGGGAAACCCGGCGCAACTCGTCGAGGCGATGTTCTTTCTCGGTGCGCAATTCATCGTGCACCGGACGTTGTTTTTGACCTGGATCGTGCTCAACAACCCGGCGATGTTCGGCACCTTCATCACCGCCAACCCGATTTACTCGGCCGGGCTGGCCGCGATCCCGCTCGTTGCCGCACCGGCCGTCGCGGCCCCGGCGGCAGGTCTGGCCGGACTCGCCGGATTGGGGTCGATCACCCCTGTACCACCGGTGGTGGCCGCACCTCCGATGGCGCCGATGCCGCCGCCGGGCTCCGCACCGTCGCCGCCTCCCACGATGCCATCGGCGCCGGCCACTCCGGCCACACCGCCACCGAGCGCGCCGGCCGTGCCCTCGACGGCCCCGCCGCCGTCCGGACCTCCGCCGGCGCCGGTGTTGGGGCCCGAATCCACCATGGCCGCGCACAACGCGATCTATCCCTACCTCGCGACCGCGGTGAGTTCGCGATCGGGGGAGGTGGAGCGGCGCCGCAAACCGGCACCGAGCTCGCAGGAAGCCGAACGGGAGGCGTCGGCGGCGACAGCGCAACACGCGCAGGACAGGCAGCGGCGCCGCCGTCGCAAGAAAATGACGATGGTGGGTCGCGGTTATGAGTACATGGACCTCGAGCCGGAGCCCGATGAGGGGTCTCCCGGCGGTGCAAGGGTTGTCGCCTCGGGGTTAGGCGCAGCAAACGTCGGGTTCGCCGGAACGGCCGGCGCGGTGACGGCCCCGGCGGGACTCACGTCGGTCGTCGACGACACGTCGACCAGCGCACATCGCATGCCGATGATGCCCGGCAGCTGGCAGGGCACTACTCCGCCGGAATGACCGACGGCGGCCACGTCCGCTGAACGGTCACCGAAGACTGCGCCGGCGCCACCGCGGCTGGTCTTTGGATGCCGCTGCTTTGCGGGCGATTTTGTGGTTGGCCCCGGTGATCAGCCGCAGCTGCAGCACCGTCTCGGTCCAGAACGCCCGGCGCGGCGTACGGGTCCAGGTGTCGTGAAACAGCCGCTTGGCCGCCGCCAGACCATCGGGGGAGCGGGTGATGAGCTGGGCGGCGAACGCCTCGGCGTCGGCGAGCGGCTCGTCGCTGACCTCGGTCACCAACCCGTACTCCTTGGCCGCGCGCCCGTCGAACACCTCGGCGGTCATCGTCAGGCGTTTGGCGGTGTCCAGCGGCACCAGCTCGCGTAGTGTGACCGATCCGGTCATGTCGGGGATCAGACCGTATTTGCCTTCCATGACGGAGAATTCGCATCCCGGGGTGGTGTAGCGGAAATCAGCGGCGAGGGCCAGTTGGAATCCCGCCCCGTAGCAGTAGCCGTCGACGACGGCGATCACCGGCACCGGCAGCGTGCGCCACACCCAGATGGCCTGTTGGAACAGGTTGGTCCGCTTGCCCGGCCACTTACCGGCGGCCCGCAGCTGGCTGAGCAGGGATTCCTCTCGAAACACCGTGAAGTCCAGCCCCGCACAGAAGGCCGGGCCCGCCCCCTGCAGCACCACCGCGCGGATGTCGCGGTTCTTGTCGATCCGTTTAGCCGCGGCGACCAGAGCGCGCAGCATCGCGAAATCGACTCCGTTGTACTTCTCGGGGCGGTTCAGCGTGACATAGGCGATCCGATCACGCACCGACGTCACGACACGGTCGCCGGCACCCGGTGATTGCCGAGGGGAGTTGACGGTCACAGGAACACTCCTACAGACGGTGACAACGCAGGGCCACGATTCCCACAGTAGGCGCACTTGCCGGCGTGGAGGCTGGCGCTGCGGTGTGAGAGCCTGACAGGATGACTCAGGTCACAGGGCTGCGGGTGGCGATCACCGGCGGGGCGCGCGGGGCCGGGCCCCTGCCCGCCGCTTTGGTAGACGGTGCGTTTCGCCTCGCCGGCGGTGAGAAGGTGACCGCCGGACTGAATCACGCCGAGCGAGTGGCCTACCAGGCGCGGATCGAGGGTCGCAATGAGTAGCGACGAACCGCCGGCCCGCCTCGAACTCAGTGGCCTGCCCGGGATCCCCGAGGTGGCGTTGAGCGCCGGGCTGCTGGCCCGGTTGCCGCAGAACAGCGCGCCGGCACCCTGGCACTGCCAATGCTCGGCGGTGGTCTGGCTCGGCCGCGGGGGACGCGCCGCCACGGCCGCACTACCGTCGGGGCTGACCACCAACTCGGCACTGATGACCGTCGGTGGTTTCGTCCGTTACACCGACACACCGGTGGGGCCCTACGACGAGGTGCTGGGTCTGATCGGTTCCCGCAGCGGGGCCACCCCCTGGGGCACCGTGGCGCTCATGGCGGTGGATTCCGCGGCGAGCCTGGTCGGTGGACGCACCAACTGGGCCATGCCCAAAACCCTGGCCCGTTTCGACGGCGAGCCCGCCGCCAACACCACCATGACCGCCCGCGGCGACGATGCGCTGCAGTGGGAGGTCGGCGCGCGCCCACGGGTGCTGCTGGGCCCGTCGATCCCGGTCAAGGCCGCGGGTGCTGCCCGGCAAGTGTTCAGCGACGGTCGCATCGGGGAATCCCGGCTGAGGTTTTCCGGTCGCGTCCGCCCAGCGCTGGTCAACGTCACCGTCACCTCGGCCGGCTCCCTGTCGAGCTGGTTGCGGCCGGGCCGCCACCTCGGCGCCGTCATCGATTCCGCCGCCTTCACCCTGGATGAGCCGCGGTTCCGGTGAGCCGCACCGGGCTTGCGACGCCTCACGATAAGGAGCACTGATGGATCTGGCTTGGTCCCCGGCGGACGCCGCGTTCCGCGACGAGGTACGCGCATTCCTCGACGCCAAACTCACCCCGGAGCTGCGTCGCGCCGGCCAATTGATGACCAGTGTGTACTCCGACCATGAGGCCAGCATGCGCTGGCAGGCCATCCTGCACGAGCGCGGTTGGGCTGCACCGCAATGGCCTGTGGAGTATGGCGGCTGCGACTGGACGATCGCCCAGCACTACCTGTTCAGCCGGGAGTGCACGCTGGCCGGCGCGCCACCGCTCTCCCCGATGGGGATCAGAATGGTCGCCCACGCCATCATCGAGTTCGGTACCGACGAGCAGAAAGACCATTTTCTGCCGCGCATCCTCACCGGGGAGATCTTCTTCTGCCAGGGCTACTCCGAACCGGAGTCCGGCTCGGATCTCGCGTCGCTGTCGATGGCCGCGGTCGACGACGGTGACGCACTGATCTGTACCGGCAGCAAGATCTGGACCACGCACGCCACCGAGGCGAACTGGATTTTCTGCCTGGTGCGCACCACGCGCACCGCCAAGAAGCAACAAGGGATCACCTTTGTGCTGATCGACATGACATCCGCGGGTATCGAGATCCGCCCATTGGTGATGACCTCAGGCGAAGAGGTGCAGAACCAGGTGTTCTTCGACGCTGTCCGGGTGCCGAAGACCAACGTGCTCGGCGAGATCGACGACGGCTGGACCGTCGCGAAATACCTGCTCAACTTCGAGCGCGGTGGCGCGATGGCCCCGATGCTGCAGGTCTGGGCCGACGAGGTTGCCACGCAGGCCGCTGCGCAGCCCGCGCCGAGCGGCACCACCCTGCTGGCGGAGCCCGCGTTTCGGCTGCGGCTGGCCGACGCCCAGGTGCGCACCGAGGTGTTGGAGATCCTGGAGTTTCGCACGATCACCGCGCTGGCGCAGGGCCGTGACCCCGGACCGGCGGCTTCGATGCTCAAGGTGCTCGGCACCGAATTGAGCCAGACGATCAGCGAACTCGCCCTGCAAGCGGCCGGACCGCGGGCGCGGGCGTATCAACCGCACGCCACCATGCCGGGCGGCCCGGTGCCCGACTTCGTGGCCCCACCCGATGGCTACGTCAGTGGCGAGCCGTGGCAGGCGGTGGCACCGCTGCGTTACTTCAACGACCGGGCCGGCTCAATTTATGCCGGCAGCAATGAGATTCAACGCAACATTCTGGCCAAAGCGGCATTGGGGCTCTAAATGGACTTCGCCTTCACCGAGGAACAGCAATTGTTGCGCGACACCGTCGCCAAATTCCTCGCCACCCGCTACACGATGGAGGGCAGCCGGGCTGCGGCCAAATCCGGCTCCGGGTGGCAGCCCGAGATCTGGCGGGCCTTCGCCGGTGAACTCGGCATCCTGGGTGCCACATTCCCGGAGGCGCTCGGCGGATTAGACGGAGGGCCGACCGAGTTGATGATCATCACCGAGGCCCTCGGCCACGCCCTGGTGATCGAACCCTATGTCGAGACCGTGGTGCTCGGCGGCGGGTTGCTGCTGCGTGCCGGTGGTCCCCGCGCCGAGGCGGTGCTGCAGCAGATCGCCGCGGGCCAGGCCGTCGTGGCGCTGGCCGCCGAGGAACCGACCTCCGGGGGCGCCTGGCACGACGTCGCCACCACCGCGCGTCGCGACGGTGAGCACTGGGTGCTCGACGGCGAGAAGATCATGGTGTCCGCCGCGCCGTTGGCGACTCACCTGTTGGTGACCGCGCGCACCGCCGGATCCCGCCGGGACACCGCCGGTATCTCCGTGTTCGCGGTGGAGATCGCGTCCACCGACCCGTCTTGTGGGCTCACGATGCACGCGGTGCGCACGATCGACGACCGTCGCGCCGCGGATCTGACGCTGACCGATCTGCGTCTGCCCGCCGAGGCGCTCCTGGGGGCGGAGGGCCAGGCGTGGGCGTCGTTGGAGCGCGCCTACGACGAAGCGGCCGCCGCGGTGGTGTCCGAAGCGGTCGGATGTCTACGGCGGGTGTTGGCCGACACCGTCGACTACGCCAAGCAGCGCCACCAATTCGGCCAGCCGATCGGACGGTTTCAGGCGTTGCAACACCGGATGGTCGACATGTACATGGAGGTCGAGCAGACCGTTGCCGCACAGTATCTGGCGATTTTGAAACTGGACGCCGAACCCGGCGAACGTGCTCGCGCGGTGTCGGCGGCGAAGGCCACCGCTGCGCGCGCGGCCCGATTCGTCGGCCAGAACGCGGTGCAGTTGCACGGCGCGATGGGCATGACCGAGGAGTTGGCGGTCGGCCACTACTTCAAGCGGCTCACCGCCATCGAATCGGAATTCGGTAGCCGAGACCGGCATCTGAACCGCTACGCGGCGCTGGCCGACGGCGGTTGACTCCCGACCCACACAGGGTTAGGTAGGCTAACCTAATGTTGCGGGTGCGTGGCGTGACGCGGGTGTTCTCCACCCGGTCGGAGGCCGTGCATGCGCTGTGCGGGGTCGATCTCGACGTCGCCGAGGGCAGCCTCACCGCGGTGCTGGGTCCCTCCGGATGCGGCAAGACCACCCTGCTGCGGATCCTGGCCGGCTTCGACCGGCCCGACTCCGGCGAGGTGTGGCTCGGCGGTCGCCTCGTGGC
>Ga0079225_10001342_pt1 | contig 13766 bp, 10 predicted proteins | sample Poulit2012_FD_76344 | JGI IMG/M metagenome (GOLD analysis project Ga0079225, IMG submission 76344) | Agricultural soil microbial communities from Georgia to study Nitrogen management - Poultry litter 2012 | ecosystem: Environmental > Terrestrial > Soil > Agricultural land | place: USA: Georgia...
AAAAAAAGATCACCTATTCATAGATGATCTCGAATTATTATGCAGAAAGTACTTTTCTTCCTCTTCTTCTGCGGCGCGCTAAAATCTTGCGGCCGTTAGGTGTGCTCATTCTTTTACGAAATCCGTGCACTTTGCTGTGTTTACGTTTATTTGGTTGGTAAGTACGTTTTGTCATATCTAAACACCTCCGTAGACCATTGAATTACTTACATTCATTTTCTTCTCTGTGATTGCAACTATTAAAGGATAACAGAATCGCCAGCTGATTTCAATAAAATTTATAATGTTTTTATATGAAAATATGTGGATTATTAAGAAAATGTGGATAACTTTTGTATAGAAATAAGTTATTCACACATGGATTCATCACTTTTCCTGATTATTCACAGCTGTTAATTCAAAAACTGTGGATAATTGTGAGTTCTGTGTATAACTTTTACATAATTGCATGAGAATCATTGTTTTTTAGTGTTAAATACTTTAGAATTTGAATGTATCTCTGTGGAAAAGCATTATTAACTGTGAAGTTATCCACAGACTGTGTGTAACTTGTGGATAGTTATCCATATCTGTGATTAACTTTATCCACATCATGTGATTTTTGTGAAGAGAGAGGATATATATGAGTTCTATTAATGATATTTGGCAGAAAACTTTGGATGCCATCGAATCAGAAATACCGATTACGAGTTTTAAAACATGGTTTAACGACACAACCATGATTCATCTGGACAACAAAGTGGCGGTCATAAAAGCAGAAACCGAGTTCCAGCGTGACTGGCTGGAGAACCATTACAGCGACCTGATCCAAAAAAAGATATATGAATCGATCGGTGAACAGCCGGCCGTCCAGGTTACGACTCATGATGAGGTCGAAAAGGCTTCTCCTGAAGAGGAAGTCAAAGATACTTCCGCGCACACGCAGGCATACGCGCCTGCGCAGTTAAATATGAACAATACTTTCGAAACATTTGTCATCGGCAGCGGCAACCGCTTCAGCCACGCTGCTTCACTTGCGGTGGCAGAGGCACCGGCAAAAGCATACAATCCGCTCTTTATCTACGGCGGTGTCGGTCTGGGTAAAACACATTTAATGCATGCGATCGGACATTATGTTCTTGAACATAAACCGAATGCGAAAGTGTCCTATTTATCAAGTGAAAAATTCACCAATGAATTCATCAACTCCATCCGTGACAACAAAACCGAAGAATTCCGCAATAAATACCGCAACGCTGATGTTTTATTGATAGATGACATTCAATTTCTGGCAGGCAAGGAATCCACCCAGGAAGAGTTCTTCCATACGTTCAATGCACTGCATGAAGACAACAAGCAAATCGTCATCTCAAGTGACCGCACACCTAAAGAGATTCCGACGCTCGAAGACCGCCTGCGCTCACGTTTTGAATGGGGTCTGATTACGGATATCACGCCGCCGGACCTGGAAACGAGAATCGCAATCTTAAGGAAGAAATGTGAAGAGGAAAATGTAGAGATTCCGAATGAGGCGATGATTTACATCGCAAGCAACATTCAGACGAACATCCGTGAGCTGGAAGGGGCGCTGACACGGGTCGCAGCCTATTCCAAACTGTCCAATCAGCCGATGACGTCCGACACGGTGGCCGAAGCGCTGAAAGATATCGTGTCACAGAAGAAGCCGAAGAAAATAACCATCCAGGACATCCAGGAAATCGTCGCTTCATATTACGGCGTGCAGATTGAAGAGTTCGCATCTAAAAAACGGACGAAATCAATCGCATTTCCAAGGCATGTCGCCATGTACCTGTCCCGTGAACTGACGGATAACTCCCTGCCTAAAATCGGAGAGGTTTTCGGCGGCCGGGACCATACGACGGTCATCCATGCACATGAGAAAATCTCCAGACTCGTATCTGAAGATTCGCTGTTCAAGGATGAACTGGAAGAGATAGAGAAAAAACTCAATTAATCAGTATAAATCTGATAAAATAATTAATGTGAACACTGTGGATAAATGATACACTTGACCTAACAGTTTATACACATGTGGATAAGTGGAAACAATCGTGTTCCAACCGAGTTATCCACATATTCACAGTGCTTATTACTATTATTACTATCTTTTTATAATTTATTAATATATAAGGAGTCATGAATCGTGAAAATAAACATCAATCGTCAATATTTCATCGAACAATTAAACCATTGCCTAAAAGCAATTTCTCCAAGAACGACTTTACCTATTTTGAATGGTATTAAAATTGATGTAAAAGATGATCGTATGATTTTAACCGGCAGTGATTCAGAAATTTCCATTGAAATTACAATTCCGGTTGAAGTGGATAATGAAGAAGTTTTGGAAATTCATGAAGCAGGCGCAGTCGTATTGTCAGGACGCTTCTTTGTGGACATCATTAAAAAACTTTCAGGTGAATTTGTTCAATTGGAAACGAATGATGCATTCCAGACTAAAATCACAGCATCAAAATCAGAATTCAACTTAAGCGGGAATAATCCTGACCAGTATCCGTTATTACCGGATGTCAGTGATGAGGAAAGTCTCATCATTTCTGCATCAGTATTAAAAAGCGTCATCAACCAGACGAACTTTGCAGTATCATTATCAGAAACAAGACCGGTACTGACAGGTGTGCACTGGCAGTTCAAAAATGACGAAATCACATTTACGGCAACCGACTCGCACAGGCTTGCACTCCGCCGTCTGACAGGCGGACAGTTCAATAACGACAGCAGTGATGCGATCATTCCAGGAAAGTCACTGTCAGAGCTGAATAAGATTATCAATGATACTGATGAAGAGGTCGAACTGCATCTGTCACAAAATCAGGTGCTGTTCAGCTATGGCAACATGCGCTTCATTTCCAGACTGCTTGAAGGGAACTATCCGGATACTTCAAGACTGTTCCCGGAAAACTTTGAGACGAAAGTGACTGTGAACAACGCAGAGTTCTACCATGCGATCGACCGTGTATCATTGCTTGCACGTGAAGGCGGCAATAACGTCATCCGCATGAGTGTCAATTCGGACAGTATAGAGCTGTCATCCAACTCGCCTGAAGTCGGTACTGTGAATGAAGACATCAATACCGGTGAAATCGAAGGTGAAGGACTGAAGATTTCCTTCAACTCCAAATATATGATGGATGCACTGAAGGCTATCAATAATGAAGATGTCACGATAGAATTTTATGGTACGATGCGTCCATTCACTTTAAAATCAAGTGAATCCGATGAAGTTGTCCAGCTGATTCTGCCGATCAGAACTTATTAATTATTAATTTAAAACTGAAAAAATTTGGACTGTCCTCTATTTTTGCGATAAAAAACGATGGACAGTCTTTTTTTGTGTGTAAGTAGGTTGACCCTATTTAGATCGAAATACGCTATAAAGGCCTATTTTGGCTTTTTAAATGAAAATTAAAGAAAAATAGTGTATAATATAATAGTGTGAAGTTTTAGGAGGCTGTGTATATGGAAACTAAAATTTTCGATGATATTATCACTTTGGGCCAGTTTTTGAAGCTTGAGGGCATCATTGGAAGCGGTGGCCAGGCAAAGTGGTTTTTAAATGAAAATGCCGTCTATATAAACGACGAAGTCGAAAATCGACGAGGTAAAAAGCTGCAGCATGGCGATGTGATCGAATCCGATGAATTTGGTCAGTATAAAATAGAGTACAAACAATGATTTTAACAGATATCAGTATCAGCAATTTTAGAAATTATGACTCTCTCGAGCTGGATTTTCATCCCAAGCTCAATATTTTTATCGGTGCAAACGCTCAGGGCAAGACCAATCTGCTCGAATCCATTTATTTTCTTGCACTCGCTAAAAGTCATCGGACTTCCAAAGACAAGGAGCTCATTCGGTTCAATGAAGAAGAGGCTTTTGTAAATGGTCACATCAATACAACTTACAGTACCCTCCCCCTATCGATCAGTATTAATAAAAAGGGAAAACGAGCAAAAGTGAATCACTTGGAAGTTTCCAAATTGAGTCAGTATATCGGGCATCTGAATACTGTCCTTTTTGCGCCGGAAGACTTGAATATCGTCAAAGGTTCTCCGCAGATCAGAAGGAAGTTCATCAATATCGAATGTGGACAGATATCAAAGGTTTACCTGAGTGCGCTGAGCAGTTATCAAAAGGTGCTGGCGACTAAAAATCAGTACTTGAAGCAGCGCAGTCCGGACAGGATGATGATTGAAGTATTGAATGTCCAGCTTTCTGAATACGCGAGTATCGTGATTTTAAAGCGTGCGGAGTTTATTGAAACGATAGAGAAATTCGCAGCGGAGATCCATCACGATATATCAAACGGCAGTGAAAATCTGAAGATAAAATATGCACCGAATATAAAGTATGAAAGCAGCACCCAGGAAGAACTGCAAAAGGAACTCGAACTTTTATTCGAAGAGAATCTCACTAAGGAAATGGAACGCATGCAAACATTAATCGGGCCGCATCGTGATGACATCACTTTCAGTATTAATGATTTTGATGTGCAGACTTACGGTTCACAGGGCCAGCAGAGAACGACTGCCCTCAGTGTGAAACTTGCTGAACTTGAATTGATCAGGCAGGAGGTCGGCGAATATCCGGTGCTGCTACTTGATGATGTACTGAGCGAGCTTGATGAAAACAGGCAGGCGCATCTGCTCACATCGATCAGGGATCGTGTACAGACATTCGTTACAACCACTTCAATCAGCGATATCAACCATGCAATCATGAATGATATGAAGACATTTGCTGTAGAACAAGGTCAAGTCAAAGCTTAATGGAAGGTGAAAACATGGAAGATAATAATATGGAACAATATGGCGCCAGTCAGATACAGGTGCTCGAAGGTCTTGAAGCGGTAAGAAAACGTCCGGGAATGTACATCGGTTCGACTTCTTCAAGAGGTCTGCACCATCTGGTATGGGAAATCGTCGACAACAGTATCGATGAGGCACTCGGCGGTTATGCAGATACGATCAATATCACTGTGGAAAAAGACAACTGGATTAAAGTGACGGACAACGGACGCGGTATCCCGGTGGATATACAGGAAAAGATGGGCCGTCCTGCGGTTGAAGTCATCCTGACCGTGCTGCATGCCGGCGGCAAATTCGGCGGCGGCGGATATAAAGTTTCAGGCGGTCTTCACGGTGTCGGTTCGTCGGTCGTGAACGCACTGAGTGAAACGCTTGAAGTCTACGTTCACCGTGACGGCAAAATCCACCACCAGTCATATACCCGCGGTGTGCCTGATTTTGATCTGAAAGTCATTGGTGATACGGATAAGACAGGCACGATCATCCGTTTCAAGGCGGATCCGGAAATCTTTACAGAGACGACGGAATACGAATATGAGGTATTCCAGCATCGTACGAAAGAGCTCGCCTTCCTGAATAAAGGTCTGCAGCTCAATCTTCATGATGAGCGCGGCGATGAAACAATCAGTGATGAATACTACTACGAAGGCGGTATAAAATCATACGTCGAGCAGATCAACGAAGCGAAAGAAGTGCTTCATGACGAAGTGATCTATATGGATAAGGAAAAAGAAGATGTTGAAGTGGAAATTGCAATCCAGTACAACAAAGGTTTCTCTTCCACCCTTCTTTCCTATGCAAACAATATCCACACTTATGAAGGCGGAACGCACGAAGAAGGTTTCAAGCGTGCGCTGACTAAAGTGATCAACAATTATGCGACTAAAAATAATATCATCAAAGCCGGCGAAGAGCGTCTGAGCGGTGAAGATGTGCGTGAAGGCATTACGGCCATCGTATCCATCAAACATATGGACCCGCAGTTCGAGGGCCAGACGAAAACGAAATTCGGAAACTCCGAAGTGCGTCTCATTACAGATCAGCTGTTCACAGAAGGATTTGAAAGATTTTTACTGGAAAATCCGACAGTTGCCAAAATCATCATCGCAAAAGGTGTGACGGCGCAGCATGCACGCATGGCAGCGAAGAAAGCGCGTGAGATGACACGACGCAAATCGGCACTGGAAGTATCCAGCCTGCCGGGTAAACTCGCGGACTGTTCAAGCAAAGATCCGGCAGAGAGTGAACTTTTCATCGTTGAGGGTGACTCAGCCGGCGGTTCGGCAAAATCCGGACGTAATTCTACGACACAGGCGATTCTGCCGCTTCGCGGTAAAATTCTGAACGTTGAAAAGGCGCGTCTCGACAGAATATTGAACAACAATGAAATCCGTTCGATGATTACAGCACTCGGCACCGGTATCGGAGAAGAATTCGACCTGTCAAAAGCACGTTATCATAAGATCGTGATCATGACGGATGCCGACGTGGACGGTGCACATATACGCACCCTTCTGCTTACATTCTTCTACCGTTTCATGAAGCCGCTTATCGAAGCGGGTTATGTGAATATTGCACAGCCGCCGCTCTACAAAGTGGAGCAGAGCAAGAAGAAATATTATGTATTCGATGATGCAGCACTTGAGGAATTGAAAGAAACCCTCCCTGAAACGCCAAAGATCGCTTTATCGAGATATAAGGGTCTTGGCGAGATGAATGCAGATCAGCTGTGGGAAACGACGATGGATCCTGAATTCAGAACGCTGCTGCAGGTGCGCCTGACAGATGCGGTGGAAGCGGACCAGACGTTTGAAATGCTGATGGGCGACATCGTTGAACACAGAAGAAACTTTATCGAAGAAAATGCTTTATATGTACAAAACCTGGATATTTAATGATGGAGGTCAGTATTAATGGCAGATAACCAAGATAAGCTGCAGGAAATCAATATAAGTAAAACAATGCGTACATCTTTCCTGGATTATGCAATGAGCGTTATCGTCTCACGTGCCCTGCCGGATGTCAGGGACGGTATGAAACCCGTGCACCGACGTATTCTATACGGTATGTACGACAACGGTATGACGGCTGATAAGCCTTACAAAAAATCAGCACGTATCGTCGGTGACGTAATGGGTAAATACCACCCTCACGGTGACTCGTCGATCTATGAAGCGATGGTCCGCATGGCCCAGGACTTCAGTTACCGCTACCCTCTTGTGGACGGTCAGGGTAACTTTGGTTCGATGGACGGCGACGGTGCTGCGGCGATGCGTTATACAGAAGCTAAAATGAGTAAGATTTCTGCTGAACTGATGCGCGATATCAACAAGGATACGATTGACTATATTGAAAACTATGACGGCAATGAAAGAGAACCTGCGGTTCTGCCGTCCCGTTTTCCAAATCTGCTCGTCAATGGTACGAGCGGTATCGCAGTCGGTATGGCAACAAATATTCCGCCGCATAACTTAACTGAAATCATTAACGCAGTCCTTGAGATTTCAAAAAATGATGAAGTCACACTGGCGGAACTGATGGAGCACGTCCAGGGACCTGACTTCCCTACCGCCGGCCTCATCGTCGGTAAAAGCGGTATACGCCGTGCATACGAAACCGGTCGCGGGTCAGTGATGATGCGCGCAAGATGTGAAATCGAAATGATGAAAAACGGCAAAGAGCGTATCGTCGTGTCGGAAATCCCTTATCAGGTCAATAAAGCACGCCTGGTCGAAAAGATTGCCGAACTTGCAAGAGATAAGAAAATAGAAGGCATTACCGATCTCCGAGATGAAACGAGCTTAAAAGAAGGCGTCAAAATCATCATTGAAATCCGTAAGGATAAAAACGCGAATGTCATTTTGAACAACCTTTACAAACAGACGCCTCTGCAGACGTCATTCGGCGTCAACATGCTTGCACTCGTTAACGGCGAGCCGATCATCCTCGGTCTGAAAGAAGCACTCGTCCACTATCTGGAGCACCAGAAAGTGGTCGTCAGACGCCGGACGGAGTTCGACCTGAAACGTGCCCAGGACCGTGCACACATTTTGGAAGGTCTCCGTATTGCACTGGATCATATTGATGAAATCATTTCATTGATCCGCGGTTCTTCCAATGATGAAGAAGCGAAAAACGGTCTGATGACAAAATTCGACCTGTCCGACCGCCAGGCACAGGCGATTTTAGATATGAGACTGCGCCGTCTGACAGGACTTGAAAGAGATAAGATCGAATCGGAATACGCGGAAATCATGAAGACGATCGAAGAACTGAAAGCAATCCTTGCAAGTGAAGAGCGCCTTCTTGAAATCATCCGCGAAGAACTGATTGAAATCAGAGACCGTTTCGGCGATGAACGCCGTACGGAAATCACGATCGGCAATATGTTTGATATAGAAGATGAAGATCTGATCCCTGAAGAACAGATTGTTGTGACACTGAGTCATAACAGTTACATCAAGCGTCTGCCATCATCGACATACCGTGCACAGCACCGCGGCGGCCGCGGCATACAGGGCATGAATACTGTCGAGGACGACTTCGTCAGCCAGCTTGTGGCGATGAGCACTCACGACTACATCCTGTTCTTTACGAATAAAGGCCGTGTTTACAGACTGAAAGGTTATGAAATACCTGAAATGTCCCGTCAGTCAAAAGGCATACCGATCGTCAACATGCTTGAAATTGACAAGGATGAAACAATCAGTACCATCATCGGTGTGAAGGACAAAGATACAGAAGGCATGCACCTTGTCTTTGCAACGAAAAAAGGAATCGTCAAACGATCTTCGTTAGATGATTTCGACCGTATCAACAAAAATGGTAAAATCGCAATCACATTCAAAGAAGATGATGAACTGCTTGCGGTCAGACTGACAGACGGTTCCAAAGAAATCATTCTGGGGACCAAAAAAGGTTCACTCATCCGATTTGAGGAAACTCAGATCAGAAACATGGGCAGAACGGCTGCAGGTGTACGCGGCATCAGGCTGCGCGATGACGATGAAGTCATCGGCCTCGACGTGCTGAGTGAAGGTCAGGAAATACTGGTCGTCACTTCAAACGGTTACGGCAAGCGGACTGTGGAATCAGAATACCGCAGTGCCAACCGCGGCGGCATGGGTGTTAAGACTGCCAATCTTAACGACCGTATCGGCGACCTTGTATATATCGCCTCTGTTGACGGAGATGAAGATCTGATGATCGTCACAGATTACGGTGTCATCATCCGTCTTGTAATGGAAGAAGTGTCCATCACAGGACGCAACACCCAGGGCGTACGTCTGATACGATTGGCGGATGAACACAATGTTGCGACAGTCGCCACAGTGAAAGAGGAACTTGAAGAAGAAGAACTTGTTTTGGAAGAAGACGGTAAAATCGAAGCGCAGATCGAGGATGAAATGGAAGACAGACTCGATGAGCAGGATCACGAGTTGAGTGATGAAGTTGAAGAACTACTCGACGATGAAGAGAATCCGGAAGAATAAACCACCATCGGGACGTTAATGAATCATTAACGTCCTGATATTTATTGGGATGGAACAATATGTTCATTCCGTTTACAAAGCTTGTCCGCTTTGATATGTTTCACTTGATTGACTAAAGGAAAACAAGGGAGGATCTATATGGAATTTACTATTTGGGATGTCTTAGTCGACTTCTCCATCATCTCGGGACTGCTGCTTGTCGGTGTCCTTTTAAGAGCAAAAATTGTTTTAATTCAAAAGTCATTTATGCCGGCCAGTATCATCGCTGGTATTTTAGGGTTGATATTGGGACCCTATGCACTTGATATTTTACCTTTTACAGAGTTGATCGGCTCTTACCCGGGGTTATTGATAGCATTTGTATTTGCGGCTCTGCCATTTTCCACCGGTAAATTTAAAGTGAAGGAAGTTATCGGGAAAGTCGGCGGCTTATGGTCCTACTCACAGACAATCATGCTGTTGTTCTATGGTCTCGGTCTATTATTCGCACTTGTCTTTCTTGCACCATTCTTCACTGATCTACATAATGGATTCGGTCTTTTATTAGCAGCCGGATTTGTTGGCGGACACGGCACCGCCGCGGCAATCGGTGATGCTTTTGCTCAGCAGGGCTGGGAAGAAGCGACTTCGATTGCAATGACTTCGGCCACAGTCGGCGCACTGACGGCAATCAGTGTAGGACTTGTACTGATCAAACGTGCTGCGGCAAAAGGCCACGCAAACTATATCCAGGACTTTAAGAGGCTGCCTCATGGTCTGCGTTCAGGACTTTTACCTGACAAGGAATGGGATTCGATGGGTGAAAGCAAAGTTTCATCAATCGTCATCGATCCGTTGATCTACCATGTGATGTTCATCGTTATCGCGACAGGCATCGGATATTATTTGAGTGTGCTCGGTGAAGAACTGCTGCCGAATGTTGCGATTCCTGCATTCTCCCTCGCCTTTATCGTCGCCTTGATCATCAGATTGATCATAGAAGCGTTCGGTGCTGATAAATATCTGGATAAAGAAGTATTCTCCAAGATCAGCGGCGGTGCGACAGATTATCTGGTTGCTTTCGGTATTGCATCCATCAACCTGACTGTCGTAGCTCAGAATATGGTGCCGTTCATCATTCTGATGATTTTCGGCATTGTTCTGGCATATGTATTTTACCGTTTCCTGTCAGGTTACTACTTCCAGGAAAACTGGTTTGAAAAAGGGATATTCACATTCGGCTGGATTACAGGTGCTGTGGCAATGGCCATTGCCCTCATCAGAGTTGCCGACCCAAAACAGGAAAGTGAGACGCTCGATGATTTCGGGCTTGCCTATGTGCCGATTGCACCGGTTGAAATCGCACTGATCACTTTTGGGCCACTGTTTATAGCGAGCGGTCAGCACTGGCTGTTCGTCATCATTACACTGGTTGCTACGATAGCAATTCTCTTATTCTCATACAGCCAGGGCTGGGTTAAAAAATCACGAATATAATAAATGAAATACGGGAAGAACAGCATAATTATGCTGTTCTTCTTTTTTATGCTTTTACCGTGCATTGAAATATATTTATGAAAGCGCTATAATTAAGGATAGACATTAGTTATCAGATGATAAAAGAGGTAGACCGATCAATGGTAAATGAACAAGCATCAAACCAGAACGATGAGTTCGGCAAGTTTGCCACACTTGTCGCATTGACAGACAAAGAAACAGCACTAGGCATCTGCCCGCAGTTCGACTCTTATAAAGTCGTCACCGGCAAAGTCGGGTCCATGGAACTGAAGAAAGTCATTTCCTCAGTCGAGACGGCAGCGAAACGCGGCGGATTGATCCATTCGGATATTTACCGTGAAACTCATGCATTGTATCACGCGATTGTTGAAGCGGCAGAAGGCGTGACCAGAGGCAAGTTGAGTGTCGGGGACATCATGCGCACAGTGGGACTGTCATTCTCGGTAGTGAGAGGCCGCCCGTACAATCAAGCGCGCGAAGGTGAATGGCTGGCAGTCTGTTTTTACGGAACGATCGGCGCACCGATTAAAGGCAAGGAACACGAGACGCTCGGTCTCGGAATCAATCATATATAAATATAATTGTCATAGATATCAGCTAATAGAGACATTGTTACTTTAAAAATAAGGTAACTGTGTCTTTTTTTAATGGCAAAAGGAGGGAGCGCATGTCAATCTTAAAATTGACAGGGAAAGATTTATCCATTGAATCCATAAAAGATTTCCTGGGAAATAGTGAATCCACAGTGGAAATTACTGATGATGCATACGATAAATTGAGAACATCACGGAAAATCGTAGAAAATATCATCGATGAAGGTAAGACGGTATACGGTATTACGACAGGTTTCGGTTTATTTTGCGACGTGTTGATATCAAAAGAAAAGACGCTCGATCTGCAGGCGAACCTGATCCGCTCACACTGTTGCGGCATGGGAAAGCCATTTTCAGAGCAGGCGGTGCTGGTGATGATGATCCTGCGTCTGAATACGCTGGTCAAAGGACATTCCGGTGTGACGACGGAACTTGCTGACCAGCTGAAGAAATACATCAACTGCAGAATCATCCCGAAAGTGCCTGAACAGGGTTCACTCGGTGCGTCAGGAGATCTCGCCCCGCTGTCGCATATCGCGATTACACTGATGGGTGAAGGAGAAGTTTATTACGAAGGGAAATTGAAAGAGACTTCTGAAGTGCTGGAAACACTCGGCATCGAACCGCTTGTCCTTCAGGCGAAGGAAGGGCTCGCTCTGATCAACGGTACGCAGCCGATGACCGCACAGGGTGTGCTGAATTATATCGAGGCGGAGAGTCTGATGGAAACGGCGCTGTGGATTGCATCCCTCACCCACCAGGCACTGAACAGCATTACGGATGCATACAATCACAACATTCATGCTTCAAGGGGATATGAAGAACAGATTTATGTGGCCCGGAAAATGCTCGAGTATTTGGAGGGCTCCGGACTTACGACGCATCAGGGGGAAATGCGTGTGCAGGATGCCTACTCCATCCGCTGCATCCCGCAGGTGCACGGGGCTTCGTTCCAGACATTGGCGTATGTTAAGGACAAGCTTGAAATCGAGATGAATGCGGCAAATGACAATCCGCTCATATTCAGCGAGGAAGAAGTATTTTCAGGGGGGAATTTCCACGGTCAGCCCATTGCGATTGCAATGGATCTGCTTAAAATCGGTGTCGCGGAGATCGCCAATATTTCAGAACGTCGCATCGAGCGTCTTGTGAATCCGGCATTGAACGGGGATCTGCCGGCGTTCTTGAGTCCCGAGGAAGGACTGCAGTCCGGCGCAATGATTATGCAGTATGCAGCGGCGAGCCTCGTTTCTGAAAATAAAACCCTCGCCCACCCTGCCAGTGTCGATTCGATACCGTCTTCTGCAAACCAGGAAGATCATGTATCCATGGGGACGATCGGCGCAAGGCATGCAAGGGATATCATCGATAATATGAGAAATGTGCTGGCAGTCTAGCTGCTGATTGCACTGACTGCGGTTGAACTGAAGGGGAAAGAAAAACTGTCGCCGAAAACACGGGAGAAATTTGAAGAATACAGAGAAATCGTTGATTTCATTGGTCATGACCGTAATTTTAGTAAAGATATAAAAATATTATCAGATGCACTGCAGCAGATTCACTGATCAATATTATCGAGGGAAACTTTATCGAAGTATCCGAGAACCAGATTTATGAATTCTTTAGTGAGTGGTGAAAGATATCTTTTATTGTCATACGCTAGGTAAACGGTCCTGAAAATAAGGAAATCCTCGATTTCTCGAATGTGAATATTATATGGATTGAGTGATTCTGCATACTTCTCGGGCATGATTGCGATGCCCAGTCCACTTTTGACGAAGTCGGAAACAAAATCGAAACGACCGATTTCAAATTTGATATTTGGAGTGATACCAAGCTTATTGAATGCATTTAATATGTCCGTCCGTGTCTGATAACCTTTATGCGAAATAATCAATTCCTCATCTTTCAAATCCCATATTTGGATAGAAGTTTTGTTTTTCAAAGGATTGTCTGCCGGCATGACAACCGTAAGTTTTTCTTCATAGAGCAGAATGGAAGTAATCGTTTTATCATTGAAATACTGGTTGGTGATGGCAACATGTATTTCAAAGTTATCGAAAGCTTGTCTGATCTCTTCGGTGCTTAGTACCGGTTCAAGTTCTATGAAGACTTCAGGATTAGTTATCTTATAAGATTTTACCACCTGAGCTGTCCAGTATTTGGCACTTTCTATCAACCCGATGGACAGATGCAGTGGCCCACTCTCTTTAAGGTTCAATGCAGTATTCTTCACTTGGTCGAAATGCATAACCAGTTTTTTGGATTCTTTAAAGAGGAGTTCGCCTTCCTTGGTCAGACGGATATTGCGCTGGGAACGATCAATGAGTTTGAAACCTATTTCTTCTTCCAGGCGT
>Ga0079225_10001343_pt1 | contig 13763 bp, 10 predicted proteins | sample Poulit2012_FD_76344 | JGI IMG/M metagenome (GOLD analysis project Ga0079225, IMG submission 76344) | Agricultural soil microbial communities from Georgia to study Nitrogen management - Poultry litter 2012 | ecosystem: Environmental > Terrestrial > Soil > Agricultural land | place: USA: Georgia...
CTTGCTAATAATGGTGAGCATGATTTCGTCTGCGCCCCCACCAATAGAAATCAAACGCAAATCACGCCAAGTGCGAGAAACAAAGTTATCCCACGTATATCCCATCCCGCCCCAATACTGCAGACAAGAGTCCGTGACCTCGCGACACAAACGACCAGCTTTTAATTTGGCCATTGAGGCAAGCTCGGTCATATCACCCCCATCCATATGGATCTGCGCAGCACGGTAAATCAAGGACCGCAATAACTCTACCTCCGTCTTGAGCTCAGCTAATCGGAAATGTACGGCCTGATTGTCCAAAATAGAGCGGCCAAAGGCCTTGCGCTGGCGAGTGTATTCAATGGTGTCTTCTATCACATCCGTGAGTGCTGAAACGCGGCGCGTGGCTCCACTGAGACGCTCCTCTTGAAATTGGCGCATTTGATAAATAAAGCCCATCCCTTCTTCACCAATGCGATAACGCTGCGGGATGCGCACATTATCAAAGAACACCTGAGCCGTATCCGATGACCACATCCCAATTTTTTTGATTTTTTGTACCGAAATACCGGGCAGCAACTTGCCATTTTCACGCAAAGGGACGCATAACAAAGATTTATTTTTATGAGGTCCACCCTCTTCACTTGTATTAGCTAGCAAACACATCCAATCTGCCTGCATCCCATTGGTAATCCACATTTTGGATCCATTAATGACATAATCATCACCATCTTTGCGTGCTGTAGTTTTGAGCGATGCGACATCCGATCCTGCCCCTGCTTCTGAGACCCCTAAACACACCACATAATCGCCCGCAATAGTCGGCTTTAGGAACGTCTTATGCAATTCATCACTACCATTGGCTGCAAGTGCAGGTGTTGCCATGTCCGTCTGTACCGCAATAGCCATCCCTACCCCACCAGCACGGATATGGCCAATGGCCTCACAAAAAGCTATCTCGTAGCTGTAATCCAAGCCCATCCCGCCAAACTCTTCAGGCTTGTTAACACCTAGAAAACCGGCTGAACCCAGCTTTTTAAATACCTCATGAGCAGGGAAAATTTCATTTTCTTCCCACTCTTCTAAATACGGATCAATTTCACGCTCAATCAAACGCGCCACACTGTCTTTTAATGCTATATGTTCTGGTGTCATCATGTCTGTTGTCTCCTTTGCCTATTAATATCTGTAATTTGGCTCTATGCGCTTAAAAACGCGCTACACCAAATTGAATCTTTGATGGATCTTTGCTTTGGCCCTGCTGAATCACCCGCAATACCATGCCTAAAACTTCTCGCGTATCTCTAGGGTCGATCACACAATCATCCAGCAATCGGCTGCTGGTATAGATCGCTGACATTTGGGCCTCAAAATTTTCCACAATGGCATCCATATCAAGCTGTAATTGTTCATAATCAAGGGATTTATTACGTCTTTTAGCAGCCAATTCAGCGACTAGCTGCATTGTTTTGGCCGCCTGCTCGCCCCCCATAACAGCCGTTTTTGCATTGGGCCAAGAAAATAAAAAATCAGGCTTAAATGCGCGGCCACACATACCATAATTGCCCGCACCATAAGATGCGCCACACATAATAGTGATGCGTGGCACAGGGGCATTGGAAAGAGCCTGGATTAGTTTGGCACCGTGTTTGATAATCCCGGCCTCTTCATATTCTTTGCCCACAATAAAGCCAGTAATGTTTTGTAAGAAAACAATCGGACGATTAAGCTGTACGCAAAGCTGGATAAATTGAGCCGCCTTTATCGCACCTTGGGGATCGAGGGGTCCATTATTGGTAATGATGCCTACCCGCTGACCCAGTATTTGCGCATAGCCACAGACTGTGAAGGTGCCAAAATTAGCCTTAAACTCATGGAATAAAGAGCCATCAACAATTCGAGCAATGATTTCTCTCATATCCACTGGCAAACGGACATCTACAGGCATTAATCCCAGAATTTCATCTGCATCATATTTAGGTGAGGTAACCGCGTTGTCGGGCTCCTCTTGCTCCCAACCAAAATTAGAAACAATTTCGCGTACATGCTCTATACCGTCTAAGTCATCTTCAGCGACATAGTCCGCTAAACCAGAAATAGAGGAATGCATTGCAGCGCCACCAAGCTCTTCTTCTGTTGCTTCCTCACCAGTAGCCGCACGTAATAGTGCAGGCCCTGCTAAATACGCACGCGCTTGTTCCCTGACCATGACGACGTAGTCAGATAATCCAGGTAAATATGCGCCTCCGGCCGCACTTGAGCCGTGAATTAGCGATACCACAGGAATGCCCTCGGCCGATAGGCGTGCCAAGTGGTAGAACATGCCGCCCCCATGAACAAATCGCTCTACTCTGTATTTTTTTAAATTGCCACCGGCGCTCTCTACTAATTGGATAAAGGGCAGACGCTGAGCTAAAGCAATTTCCTGACATCGAATAACTTTTTGAGCCGTCAGATTTTGCATCGCTCCAGCACTGATACCAGCATCATTAATGACCACCATACATAAGACATTTGATATGGTCCCTATCCCCGCGATGATAGCGCTGCCTGGCACGCTGGTCTCTAAATCGGGATCCTCGATCCCTCCATAACCAGCGAGTGTCATTAACTCTAAAAAGGGTTGACCGGGATCTACCAAGCGCGCCAATCGCTCTCTAGGTAAAAGTTTGCCCCGCTCATGAAAGCGGCTGGCGGAACGAGCTGACCGCAATACTGCGCGCATCTCTAGCTCACGTAATTGCTCAACTAGCTGAGCATTACCCTCATAGTTTTTTTTAAACGCAGGATCAGAGCGGTCACACACTGACTCGATTTTCTGCATACCCCACCTCTGTTGTAGATAACTGATTGTCTTTTTTATTTAATCTGAAGTCCGCGCTAATTGCTCGCCGAAAATCAAATTCTTTTAAATCAATTATCTGTGCATATTGCAGATGCAACAAGCTAAAAAAACTAAACTAAACATAAGAAACTCTTATGTATTAGGGTGAGGAAAGAAAGAGGAAAATTAGTAGCGCTTAAAACAAAAATATTTTCTGCGCAGTCTTAATCAAAGTAAATTTATTTTCCGAGAAATTCTGGCGTTCTTTTTTCTTTAAAGGCCTGCTGCCCTTCTTGATAATCTCGGCTCGCAAAGCAACTATCGATCAGCGCTTGTAGCTGTTTCTGTTTTTGTTCATCAGGATTTTGTAAACAGGCATTAACCACTGCCTTGCTCGCTCTGTGTGTGAGCGGTGCGAGTTGTGCTATTCGCCTGGCATAGCTCAAAGTATGTTCGTATAACTTTTCCTGAGCCACACATTCATTTACTAATCCAATATGTTGGGCATGGCTGCTGTCGATACGTTTGGCCGTAAAAAGGATGTCTTTTGCATGAGTAGGGCCCACCAATGCGGTGAGTAACTGGATGCTTTCCACTCCATAGGCGATACCCAATTTCGCTGCGGGGATAGAAAAAACAGCAGCATCCGAGGCGATGCGAATATCGGCACGCATGGCGATATCAAGCCCAGCCCCAAAGCAATACCCCTGAATCATGGCGATGAGAGGTTTTTCTATAGCTATCATAGCCTGCCTGGCCTGCTCAGAAATCTGGGCGTATTCGCGGGCTTTTTCAGCATTATTTCTTTTGTCTTTAAATTCCGAGATGTCGGCACCCGACACAAAAGCGCGGTCACCGGCCCCTGCCATCACAATGACCTTAATATCTGAGCGTTGTTGAAACTCTTGAAATGCCTGCGTTGTTTCCTGCCACATGCTCAAAGTCATCGCATTATGTTTCTGTGGTTGATTGAAATACACAATGGCTATTTCTCCTGCGTATGCAATCTTAATTCCGGGTGCTTCTGCTGACATACTGATATCCAATTTAAAGTATTTCTTGGCTGTAAAGTGCTTCGATGTCTGCCTCCATTAGCCCTAATACGCGCGTGAGTATTTCTTGGTTGTGCTCACCACGTTCTGGGGCTGGATAACTGTCACGCGCCTCAAGCGCTTGCAATCGGATGGGTTGTGCCAGTACTTGCTGCATGCCTAACTGTTGATGCTCAACGGTGCGGACCAAATCTAAGTGCCGTACCTGAGCATCTTCGAATGTTTCCGCAACGTTATAGACCGGGCCACAAGCTACCCCCGCAGCATTCAGGCGTTCTATCCAATATTTTGTGCTGTGTTTTTGTAGAGCTTCTTCCAGCTCTTTATTGAGTGATTCTCTATTTTTAGAGCGCGCTTTTTGATCAACATACAGTTCGTTGGTAATGAGGTCTTCGCGACCAATTTCGCGGCACAGTCCTTTCCACATACCATCAGCGGCTGCGCAGATGGTTAACACTCCATCGGCTGTTTTATAGACCCCGGTTGGCATCCTTGTCGCATGGTCGTTGCCGACTTGGACGGGCAGCTGCTTTTCATTTAAATAACGTACCGCCTGAAAATCCATCAAATTAATCAATGTTTCCAATAAGGAGACCTGTACCCAACTGCCTTGGCCAGTACGCTGTCTTTTTAATAATGCTAGGAAAATGCCTTGCGCACACATTTGTCCTGTCACTGAGTCTGCAACCGCGATCCCCGAACGAACAAAAGGGGTACCAGGGTGCCCTGTAACTGACATGAGACCACTCATTCCCTGAATGATTTGATCAAAGCCCGGGCGCTTGCTGTAAGGTCCATCTTGGCCAAAACCAGAAATGCTGGCATAAATGATGCCTGGGTTGATTTCTTTTAGCTGCTCATAATTTATTTTGAGCTTGTCTTTAACATCAGGACGGAAATTCTCAACCACAACATCTGATTTTTTGACGAGGTCATAGAAAAGCTCTCTGCCTTTTTCTTTTTTTAAGTTTAAGCTCAGGCTGAGCTTGCCCCCATTTAAGTTTTGAAAATCAGAATCATAGCGGGGGCCGCCCATATCTACCCCATCGGTCAGACTCAACGGGGCTTCTATTTTTATGACCTCGGCGCCCCAATGCACAAACTGCCGTGTCGCTGTTGGGCCTGCACGCACACGCGTTAAATCTAGCACCCTAATTCCCTGTAGCGGGAGCCCCAAATCCATGTCCATTTAGCCACCTGTAAAACGATTTTTCATATATTTAGTCTATTTACCCCTTGTGATATATGTCAATTTAATTATTCCAATATATTTATCAATAAAAGAGATAGACAGGGGAAAATAAAATCCACTACTGTCCAAGAGACCCGCCCGCTCAATCTTTTTGCCGAAACCAGAAATATCCAAATTATTGCGGAAGTTGTTCTGCGTGCTTTTGCAGATAGTCCAAAAACTCTCTAGCAACCGGACTAAGGCTGTGCTTGGCTAAATTGGCCACAGAAATTGTGCGGCCAATACGTGGGGTAATCTCATGTTTTTTCAAGGCAGAGCCTGGATGTACAGAATTTAAATAATGCTCAACCATACGTGGAACGATGCTCACTGCACGCAAAGAGGCGGTATAAGCAACCACCGCTGCCCAAGTCTCCAAGGTCAAAAACGGTTGCAAGGGCTGCTCGGTATGTTCCCAAACCGCTCTTTCTATCACCTGACCCACGCTACTGGTAGAGGTGATGCTGACTAAGGGAACCTCTAGTAAATGTTGCCATTGACATTCCAACGGCAAATCAATTTCTCTATGCGCTAACACAATGAGCTCATCTTTAAACAAACGATGCACTCTGATATCGGCAGTGTCTTCGCTCATGGTACCCAAAACAAGTTCAACCTCACGGCTACGCAAGGCATCAAATAAGCGCGCGCTGCGCACTTCTTTAATAACAATCTCAATATCTGGAAATCTGCGATTAAACTGGCTGACTATTTCCGGCAAAAAGGAAGAAACATGTAATGTAGGCGCAGCGATTGACAACACACCTCTTTCGAGTTTGCTCAATGCTGATGCTTTCTGAACAGCGTTTTCTAAATCATCCAAAACTCTTTCAGCCACATCTAGGAAAGCTTCGCCACTCTCGGTGAGTTCAAAGTGTTTAGTGGTCCTATTGATTAACCGCACACCCAGCAATTCTTCGAGCACTCTGATCGAACTGCTCAGATTGGATTGGCTGGTATGCAGCTGATTGGCCGCATCAGTGAAACTGCCACAGCGTGCGACCTCGCGGAAATAAGTCAATTGCTTGATAGTTACATTCATATGTAGAAACGATAAATATAGCTAAATTATTTATTTGCCTAACATTCCATCCTAGAGGAATAATACTATTAATCAGATATTAAATGGGAAAAAAATGAAGCAAGGGCATGCATCATCTGGAGACATCACTTTATTTTACCGTTCGGTAGGTAAAGGCGAGCCCATCCTTTTTATTCATGAATATGCTGGTGATCACAGGAGCTGGGATGACCAAATTAGGTATTTTTCCCGGTATTTTCAGTGCATTACCTTTAATGCCAGAGGCTATCCACCCTCAGACGTCCCTGAAGATCCAGAGGATTATTCCATGCAGCAAGCCGCAAAGGATGCCATGGCCGTTTTACACGCGTTGGATATCGATAAAGCACATATTGTGGGATTGTCGATGGGCAGCTTTGCGACGCTGCAAATGGCCCTTGATTATCCCCAAGCCTGCCGCTCAATTACGGTAGTCGGGACAGGGACAGGTTCTGAACCAGAATCACACCATGAATATAAAAATATCTTTAAGCGCTCTGCACAACAAATCAAAGACCTAGGGATGACTGAGTATGTCGAGCAGTATGCACTAGGGCCAGCGCGACAGACCTTACTCAACAAAGATCCTGTGGGCTGGCATTTATTTAAAAAGCATATGGCAGAACACAGCCCTATCGGCTGTCGTAATACCTTAATTGGCGTCCAATCAGGGCGACCTTCTTTGTGGGATCTCAAAGACGATCTGGCCAATATCGACATCCCTGCGTTGTTAATGACAGGCGATCAGGATCTGCCAACGCTGCAAACCCACCTCATGTTGAATCAGCTATTAAAACGCTCTGGGCTAGCCATCCTCCCGCGCTCTGGCCATGCAATCAATATAGAAGAGCCGGCTTTGTTTAATCAGCTTTTGCAAGATTTTTTGTTTTCTGTGCAAAACCAAAAGCTCTAGCACACAAAGCAGCATGCATTCTGCCAAGGGAAAAGGAATTTTATGGATATTGATTTAGAACAGCTCAACGATGCTCAGCGGTATAAACTGCTCATGAGCAGTGTGGTCCCACGGCCCATTGCACTGGTCACTACTGTCTGTGAACGCGGCATTGTTAATGCCGCCCCTTTTAGCCTCTTCAATGTCATCGCAGCATCACCGCCTACCGTGGTGGTCAGCATTGATACACGTCGTAGCGGCGCGCCCAAAGACACTGGGGCCAATATCTTGAGCACGGGAGAGTTTGTTATCAATCTCGTTAACGAACAAATGGCTGAGCAAATGAATGTCTGCGCTGCTGACATTCCCAGTGAAGAGGACGAATTACAACTGGCTGGCTTTGCCACCGCACCCGCTAAACGGGTCACTCCCCCGCTGATCACTCAGTCACCGATTAGTCTCGAATGCAAAATGGCAGGCAACGTAGATATTGGTAATCACCGCACTGTCGTGATCGGCAAGATCCTCCACTTTCATATTAAAGATGAGTTTTATGTCCCGGAAAAGGGCTACGTGCTGGCTGAAAAAATGCAGCTCATCGCGCGTATGCACGGTAGAGGATGGTACAGCAGAACAACCGATTTATTTCAACTGGAACGTCCCGATCCGGAACGTTATAGATAATCACCTTGTTGGTGGAGGAGCATATGGTTCTTAGTAAAATCAAAAAACTCAGTACAGTCGTCTTATCCATGGGTGCACTTAGCCTGAGCGCTGGGCTGGTGGCTTCGAATGCCCATGCCGCAGGCGACTACCCAAAACAGGCCATCACCGTTGTTGATGGGTTTGCACCGGGGGGTTCAACCGATGTTTTGGCCCGAATACTGGCCGAGGAAGTGAGTCAATCACTAAACCAGCCTGTCATCATTAATAATCGGGCGGGGGCAGGCGGAATGGTTGCCACCTCTCATGTCGCTCGTTCGGCTCCAGATGGCTACACCTTACTGCTAGGCACAATTGGCCCCATCGTCGTTAATCCCCATTTGATGGACGATCTCTCTTATGATCCGATGGAAGATCTGGTGCCCGTGATTTCTTTAGTCGATGTTGCCAACGTTGCGGTTGTACAAAGCAACCATCCGGCTCAAACCGTCGAAGAGCTCATCAAAATGGCCCGAGACAATCCCCGTGAAATTGATTTCGGTTCTGCAGGCATCGGGACGACTGCTCATTTAGCCGGCGAAGTGTTTCAGCAAGAGGCAGAGGTTGAATTCACACACGTGCCCTATCGTGGCGGCGCACCAGCGATTACTGGTTTATTGGCAGGAGAAACAGATTTGATCTTTTCCTCAATCCCCACCGCCGTCGACCATGTCAATCAGGGGGCACTACGCGCGCTGGCGGTCACCGGGGACATGGAATTAGAGACCCTGCCTGGTGTTCCCCCCATGAAAGAAGCTGGCTTGGAAAACTACAAACTACCTTCTTGGTACGGGATTTTTGCACCTAAGGGAACCCCAGCAGAAGTGATTGAACTCATACAAAATGAATTTTATGCTGCGCTGGATAAAGAAGAGGTGCAAAAGAAATTAATCTCTCTTGGTATGGTACCTAACCCAGTACTTGCAGAAGATTTCTCTAAACAGGTCAATAGCGATTGGGACTATTGGCAAGGTATCCTAGAAATAGCAGATATCAATTTAGAGTAATTATCCACCCACGGTATTCATTCAATATACTCCCGACAACAGCGCTGTTTGAGTAAGCTCATTGAGCAAGCTCAATCAGTGCTGTTGCCTTTTTAACTCCAAGTAATAAGCTATTTACCCCTGCTTTTACCCAAAGCATGTGATAATTCACCAGAGCAGGATCAAAGTTTTCAATAATACTAAAGGAGTATGGCATGCGTATCCTCAAGATGCTTTCAGCAGCGATTGCTTTGACTGTGTTGGCCCCGCTCGCCAGTGCAGCAGACTTTCCACAAAAAAATAAGCCCATCAAAATCGTGGTGCCCTATACGGCAGGGGGGTCTTCAGATTTTGTGGCACGTACAGTGGCCAAAAAGCTGGGTGAAAATATGGATCACACGGTGATTGTGGAAAACAAACCCGGTGCAGGCACGATTATTGCTGCTGATTATGTGGCGCAGTCCAAGCCTGATGGTTATACCTTGCTGTTAATGGGTGAGCTCACTCATTCGGCATTGCCCGCATTGCACAAGGATTTGCCCTTTGATCCTATTGAGTCTTTTACACCCATCACCAATTTGGTGGGGTCGCCTTTAGTGGCGGTGGTGCCCGCCAGCATGCCTGTAGAGGATTTCCAGGGTTTTATTGAGTACGCCAAAGAGCGTCCCGGCGATTTGGTTTATGGTTCGGCCGGGTTGGGTAACACCCTGCATTTAGCGGGTGAAGAATTTCAACGCGTGACGGATACCGAGCTCGTGCATATTCCTTATAAAGGGGCTTCGCAGGCACTGGTCGATTTATTGGCGGGGCGTATTGATGTGATGTTTGATTTGCCCCAAACCCCCATGAGTCAGATCAAAGAGGGCAAGCTCAAGGGGTTGGCCATCACCAGTCCTGAGCGTCTGGCTGAGCTGCCCGAGGTGCCGACCACTGCTGAGGCTGGGGTGCCCGAGTTTGATTTCAGTACCTATATTGGGTTGGGTGCACCTGCCGGGGTGCCTGATGAGATCATTGAAAAGCTCTTTGTTGAGCTACAAAAGGTGATGGAGGATCCTGAGGTCGCCGAGAGTGTGGGCACCATGTCTATGTTTGTAAAAACCAGTGAATCGCCCGATGAGTTCAAGCAGGCTTTTGTGGATCGTATCGCTGAGGTTGGCGAGACCATGGCCAATGCCGGTGTGCAGCCTGAGTAGTCTTTTTAAAATACTAAAAACAACTAAAGCGGTATGTTTATGGATAAATTAGCCCGTTTCTATGCTGCCGTAGAGGGCAGCCCTGTGGATCGTCCCCCGGTGACCACTTGGGTGCATTTTCAGTCTGATTATATGACGGCCCACGAGGTGGCGCAGCTCCATCTGCGCTTCCTCGAGGCCTATGACTGGGATCTGCTCAAGGTCATGAACGATTTTCGTTACCCAGTGCCCGCTGGGGTCGAGGATCTGAGCCATGCTGACGTCTTCAAGCAATACCAGCCTCTGTCTATGAACGAGCCTTCTTTTGTTAAACAATTGACGTGCTTGCGCGAGATTTTTGACAAAGTAGGCGATCAAGTGCCGGTGCTGGAAACCCTATTTGAGCCTTGCCAGCAAATTGTGCGCAATATCGGTTTTGATCAGGCCGATCAGATGTTCAATTATTATGACGAGGCCATCCCAGCCCTAGAAATCGTGACCGAGACCATGTGTCGTTATGTTGAGGAAGTCCGTAAAATCGGGGTGCAGGGGATTTTCTTGTCTATTAATGGGGCCATCCCGGCCCATATTGCCCGCGGCATGACGGCCGAGCAACACGAGCATTTCTACAAAAAATACACGGTCGAGGTACTTAAAGCCGCCGAGGGCATGGTGCGCGTGGTGCATGTGCATGGCAATCACCTGCAAATGGAACGTGTGCTGGATTATCCCTGCGAGGTCTTCAGCGTCTCAGATCGCCTCAGCGATAACCCCGGGCTGGCCGAGCTGCGCCAAATGACCGACAAATGCTTGATGGGCGGCATCGATGAGAGCAAAATCACCGATCGCAGTCTGCCGGCCTTAAAGGCGGAAATCGATGACGCCATCCAACAAGCAGGCACGACCAAGTTTATCTTGGCCTCGGGCTGCACCATCCCGTCATTTACCTCTAAGCGCACCCTGGATTTTCTGCGCGCTTATACCCAGTCTCTGTAGATTCAGGAGGACACAATGCCACTGAATCAATGGACCATAGCAGCCATCGATGCCATCGAGCGGGACTTTACCCGCTCGGCGGATACCCACCTGCTGCCCTTTTCGGTATCGGGGAAAAGCGATATCCGCCTTTATATCAAAGACGAGTCTACCCACCCCACCGGCAGCCTCAAGCACCGATTGGCCCGCTCACTATTTCTGTATGCCCTATGTAATGGCAACATCCAAGAGGGCATGACCATCACCGAGGCCTCCTCGGGCAGTACAGCGGTCTCGGAGGCCTATTTTGCACAAATGCTGGGCTTGCCCTTTGTCGCCGTGATGCCGCGTTCAACGGCGCGCGCCAAAATAGAAAAAATAGAATTCTATGGTGGGCGCTGTCACTTTGTGGATCACTCAGATGAGGTCTATCAAGAAGCCCAACGCCTGGCCGATGAATGCGGTGGCTATTATATGGATCAATTTACCTATGCCGAGCGGGCCACCGACTGGCGGGGTAATAACAACATCGCTGAATCCATCTTTGAGCAAATGCAGGCCGAAGAACACGCCGAACCCCGCTGGGTCGTCATCGGGGCAGGCACGGGCGGCACCTCGGCCACCATCGGACGCTATATCCGCTATCGCAAACTGTCTACACAGCTATGCGTGGTGGACCCTGAAAATTCTATCTTTTTGCCATACTACAAGAGTGGCAACAAAGCCTTGACCACGGATCAAAGCTCACGCATTGAGGGCATTGGCCGCCCCCGTGTCGAGCCCTCGTTTGTACGCACGGTCATCGACAGGATGCTACCAATCCCCGATGCGGATTCTATCGCTGCGGTGCACTACATCAAACAAGTGCTGGGCTTTGCCTTTGGCCCCTCGACCGGTACCGCCTTTTGCGGGGCACTGACACTCGCCACCGAAATGCGTGCCGCCAATGAGGCTGGCTCACTCGTCATCATCGCGGGCGATGCCGGCAACCGCTACCTAGATACCTGCTATAACGCCGACTGGCTCAAAGCCGAGGGCTATGATCTGCAGGGATGCATGGCGCGAATTGCCCAGCAGTCTGAGTTGGTGTTTTGATATGAGGATTTTGGCCAATCACTGTTCGTAATACTCATGTAAAAAAACACCCTCACAAAAAACAGGCTCGGTGCATACACCGAGCCTGATTTTATATTGAACGATCCTTATTGGTGGCATTAGCTTTTATTGTTTTTTATTTTTCCAGTTTTTCATGTTGGCAAGCACGAAAAGCAATAATAAGCCCACACCAATATAGTTGGTCAGATTATCAGGCAAGAGCAATAAAAATCCGCTGACCACGATTAAAATACGCTCAAGCATGTTTAGCCTTTTGAAAAAGCTACCCATCAGACCACCAGACATTACAAAGATGCCCACAGAGGCTGTTAGAACATTAAGTGCAACTGTTGCTGTTGAACCTGTCAGCAGCAAGCTCTGATTATTAATGAAAATATAGGGCACAATAAATGCGGGGAAGCCAATGAGCATCGATGTTTGTGCTGTTTTTATCCAATTTCCCTGTGAAATACCACAAGCCACGAATACTGCCACGCACACGGGCGGCGTAATGGCAGAAACGACAGCAAAGTAAAATAGAAATAAATGCGATGCCAGTGGCTCATGCCCCAAGGCCACCAAAGTCGAGGCCAATGTAGACGATGCCAACAAATAAGCTGCCGTCGTCGGCATGCCCATGCCTAAAATAATACAAATCAGCATGGCCAACACCAAAGTGATCAAGACACTGCCATCACCCACACTGAGCAAAACATTAGATAATTTGATCCCTAATCCGGTGATACTCAAAAGAACCACAATGATCTGCGCGGTACCTGCGAGAATGGCAATCATGATTAAACCCGTGCCCGCCTCAACAAACATGCTGCCAATATCCAGCACTCTGTCTTTGATGGATATGGGCTTGAAGTCTTTGAAGATATACAGCACCAAACAAGCCACCGTCGCATAAAACCCAGCCCGTGCGGCCGAACTACCCCCGAATAAGAAATAAATCAATATACTCACAGGAATGACGGTGATCAGTACATTTGCGGGGATAAAGGTTTCTTTGGGGGTTGGGATGGCCTCTTTTTCTATGGGCTTGTAGCCTAAAGCAGCGCTTTTCCAGTGCACACTAAAAAAGACACTAATATAAAACAAAAATGCAGGCACAATCGCAGCAATCACCACCTCGGTGTAGGGGATACCCACAAACTCTGCCATTAAAAATGCGCCTGCCCCCATTACCGGTGGAGCTAGCTGCCCACCCGTTGAGGCAGTGGCCTCTACAGCACCAGCAAAGTTTTTGTCATAATTAAGGCGCTTCATCATGGGGATGGTGATATTGCCCGTCACCGCTACGTTGGCCGGCGCTGAGCCTGATAACATGGAAAAAAACGAGCTGGCCAAAACAGCGACCTTGGCTGGTCCCCCTGTGGTGCGGCCTGCAATCAGCAGTGATAAACGCATCAGAAAGTCTGATGCCCCTGCGCGCATTAGAATCACACCAAAGATAATAAAAATGGCGACGGTGGTCGCTGTGACTGCAGTCGTAATCCCCCAGATACCCTGAGTGCCTAGATATAAATGCTCGACCATGAATTGATAATCAATACCACGGTGATACCAAATCCCGGGGAAATAGGCACCAAATAACCCGTATAGGATCGCAATAACTGCTAATAAAGGAAACACCATGCCCATGACACGACGTGCAGCCTCCAGTAAAAGCACTATCGTGACCCATCCGAGCGCGACCTGGGTTGGCGTGGAGTTCGCGCTAGAGTTCATTACAAAATCATAATTAATGATTAGATAAATACAACTCAGGCTTGCCAGCAAGATACAAAAA
>Ga0079225_10001344_pt1 | contig 13750 bp, 9 predicted proteins | sample Poulit2012_FD_76344 | JGI IMG/M metagenome (GOLD analysis project Ga0079225, IMG submission 76344) | Agricultural soil microbial communities from Georgia to study Nitrogen management - Poultry litter 2012 | ecosystem: Environmental > Terrestrial > Soil > Agricultural land | place: USA: Georgia...
CGCCGCCCGCAGCCACGCCGAGGTCCCGCTTCCCGAAGCGGTGCGGGACGTGCTCTCCGGTGCCGGCTGGGCCGCCCAGCCACCGGCCACACGCGGGGCCACCCGGGAACGGTGGGAATCGCTGAACGCACTGGTGCAGCTCGCCGACGACCTGCACGCCACCCGGGGCGCACAACTGAGCGACCTGGTCGGGGAACTCACCGAGCGCGCTGCCGCCCAGCACGCTCCCACGGTCGACGGCGTCACGCTCGCCTCCCTGCATGCCGCCAAGGGGCTCGAGTGGGACGCGGTGTTCCTGGTGGGGCTCAGCGACGGGCTGCTGCCGATCTCCCTGGCCCAAGGCGAGGAGGCCGTCGCCGAAGAGCGCCGGTTGCTGTACGTGGGGATTACCCGCGCGCGGGAACACCTGCACCTGTCTTATGCACGCTCCCGTTCGGCCGGAGGCCCCGGCAACCGGCGCCACTCCCGTTTTCTGGACGGCATCTGGCCCGCCGAGGAACCCCGGGGCCGCCAGCGAAGCAACGCCCGCCGGTCCAAGGCCTCCCGCGCTGACGCGCTGGAAGCCACCCTCACCGAGAACGAGGCCGACCCGCAGGTCTTCGAACGCCTGCGCGCCTGGCGTGCGGAGAAGGCCAAGGAGCTGGACAAGCCCGCCTTCACCATCCTGCACGATTCGACCCTGGTGGCCATCGCGGCAGCACAGCCCACCCAGCTGCGGCAGCTGGCGCTGCTGCGCGGCATCGGCCCGACCAAGCTGGAGGCCTACGGCAGCCAGATTCTCGCCGTCGTACGGGGCGAGGAAAACCCCGCCATGACGCCGGAAAATGCGGCCGCGGAAAAAATCTGAAGAATTCTTCGAAAAAAGACTTGGCCCGATCGGGGCGGGCCCGTAAGGTGTTGTTCGTTCCTGTCCGGTACGAACTGCGCCCAGCGGGCGAGACACGGTTCGCAGAGCACTGAGGAGGTGAGCGCAGCATGAAGAAGGAATTCAGGATGAGTCTGCCGGGGATCGGTATGAGCATCTGCGCTGACGTGCTGCTCACCCGTCCTCGCACCGCCGGTGCGCCTGCTGCGGATAGCAGCGCCGGCGCTCGTCCACCGGGCTCCGATTCTGGCCTGATGTAGCGGCCTTCTGCCGCGCGCGAAGCCACGGAGCCTTGCAGGTCCGTGGCTTTTTTCATGTTCGCCCGCCGCTGTGGGTGCCACGGACTCACCGTCCGACCATCCGAACCATCAGCCAGGAGCACACCGTGCAGTACTCGCGGGTACTCGACCAACCAACAACGACCGCAACCGCCACAGCTACGGCACCGTCGGATCAGCAGGCGATCCCCGGCTGGCACACGGACCTACTCCCGTGTCAGGACCCGAACGTAGGCGACCTGTGGTTCGCCGAGCGCAGCGCAGACGTGGAAGAAGCCAAGCGGCTGTGCGGCCGCTGCCCGATCAAGGCCGAATGCTTCGCCGGCGCACGTCGGCGCGGTGAGCCGTGGGGCGTATGGGGCGGGGAGATCTTCGTCGATGGCGTCGTCACCGCACGCAAGCGGGGACGGGGCCGTCCACGTAAGACCGATACCGCCGCACCCGCTTCCGCGGGCCCGGCCTCCCGAGGGTCGGCCTCCACGGAGCCTGCCTCCACGGTGCCTGCCTCGGGCCCGGCCTCCCCAGCAGCCGCATCCGCGCCACCACGGGTGGCACCGGCCACCGGCGGCTGGGCCACCACCACAGGGGGCCGGCGCGCCAGCCGGCCTGCCGCCGACTCCTCAGGCAGCCGCGGTGCTGCCTGAGGAGTCGGGACCGTCCGCGGGCTCGTCAGGGTTCGAGGCCGCCGGCCGGATCTTGCGGCACTCGCACCGCGGATGGGGCTGCCAGTGTTCTCGGCGCGGCACCGCATCCCAAGCCGTGGATTCCACCGTGGCCGATTCGCAGGCCACCTCACGGCCGTCGAGCACGGCCAACACCTGTTGGGCCGCGGTCACCGCCGTCCACCGGGCCAGGGTGGTCTCCACCGGCACCGCCCGCCGCAGTGCCGCCTGGGTGGCGACGGCCGCCCACCGGGCGTCCTGCTCACTGCGGTGCAGTTCCAGACACGTGGAGCAGGCTCCCTCACCCGGGCGGGTGAACGGGCCGATGCGCGCGGTCAGCTCGGTGACCAGCACGCTCAGCTGCGGCACGCGATCGTGCAGTAGGTGACGCACCGGGACGGGGTCGATCACGTGTTGGTCCACCGTGACCACGAGCTGCGGCCGCTGGCCCGGAGCCATGTTGGTGCGCACGTGCGGGTTCGCCGCCCGCAGGATCCCCGGGGCTTCCCGGTGCGGGCGTAGCACCTGTCCCTGTTGCGGCCGTGTGGCCGCCCCAGGTCCCAGTCCGCGGACCACATCGGTGACCAGGACGGTGCCCACACCGGCCTCGGCCAGTACCGTGCCGATGTGTACTCCCAGCCGGCCGCCGGCACGCACCTCGACGATGCCCCCACTGCGATCCCGCTGCCGGCGCACCCCTGCCCGGGCGGCCATGTACCAGTAGCGTTCGTCGGCGCTGAGTTCCGCCGCAGGGGCGATGTCGATCAGCACCCCCGAATCCGCCAGCCGCTGCTGCAGGTGGGCCACCTGATCGCGGCCGAGGCCGAGTTCGTTGCCGCGGGCACGCAGCCAGCCGATGTCGAACATGCGGGGCAGATCCCCCAGCAGGGTCTGTTCCGCGCCGCTCAGCCCGCTCAGCACCACGGCACACTTGGGGTCCACCCCGATCTGGGTGACGCCGGCGTCGCGCCAGTACACTTCGTAGCCAGGAATCAACCGCATCTTCGCTCCCTCCGGCTGCGAGCGTGACACACCGGCGCCGTCCGACACCTGGACGGGCCACCTGGTTGTGGATAACTGTGCCGCGCTGTGCCAGGCTGAACTGTGTGACGAGTCACGATTCGCCGCACGAGGTCGACGGCCAACAGGTGGTGGTACGCCGCAGCAGCAGGCGCCACAAGACCGTCTCGGCCTATCGGGAGGCCGGCCGGACCGTGGTGGTCATCCCCAGTGGGTTCACCCGCGCCGAGGAGGAGCACTGGATCCGCCGGATGCTGGCACGCCTGGCGGCCACCGACCGTCGCAGGCGCCCCACCGGGGAGGAGCTGACCGCTCGGGCCGGCGACCTCGCCCGGCGCTACCTGGACGAACGGGCGGTACCGACCTCGGTGCGCTGGGTCGACAACCAGGAGGAGCGCTGGGGGTCATGCACCCCCTCCAGCGGCAGCGTGCGCATCTCCGACCGGGTTCAGGGTATGCCGTTATGGGTGATCGACTACGTCCTGCTGCACGAATTGGCCCACCTGATCGAGCCGGGGCACGGTCAGGAGTACTGGGACCTGTTGGCGAACTATCCGCATACCGAGCGTGCGCGAGGCTTCCTGCTGGGTGTCACCCACGCGCTGCACGGGTGAGGGCCACTGCGAGCCCTGATGAGCTCGCCCTCGATCACCGGGAAGTGTCGCTGGGCGCACTGGCACGACCGGGTCAGTGTCTGTCAGGGCTCGACCCGGTGCGATCCCGCCGGCTCCTACGTCTGGGGGTTCTCCGGCGAACCGGGATCGTCGGGTGAACCGGGTTCGCCGGACGCGTCGTCGTCACCGTGCGAGCCTTCCTCGGTGCCGAGTGTTCCCTCGAGCATGGCCGCCAGTGCGGCATCGATCTCGGACTCCTCGGCGGCGTTGGCTTCCCGCCGGGCGAGGAAGTCGGTGGGGGAGTCCAGGTCCTCCGGTGTGGGGATCACGTCCGGATGCGCCCAGAACTCGTCCCGGGCAGCGGTGCCGCGCTCGCGGCCGATCGTGGCCCACAATGTGGCGGCGTCCCGCGCCCGCCGCGGGCGCAGCTCCAGACCCACCAACGTACGGAAGGTGTCCTCGGCAGGACCGCCGGCTGCGCGCCGTCGTCGGAGCATTTCGCGCAACGGCACCGCATGGGGCAGGTGCGGTGCCACGGCGGTTGCGGTGACCTCCTCGACCCATCCCTCGATCAGCGCCAGCGCGGTCTCCAACCGCAGCAGCACCTGATCCTGCTCGGCAGTGCGGTGCGGGGCGAAGATACCCCCGGCCAGGGCCGAGCGGAGCTGGTCCATATCCGTGGGGTCGATCCCGCGGATCGCTTCTTCCATCTGCTCCAGGTCGAACTCGATCCCGCTGGCGTACTCCTCGGCGGCGCCCAGCAGGTAGGCGCGCAGCCACGGCACGTGGGTGAACAGGCGCGCGTGCGCAGCCTCGCGCACCGCCAGGAACTGGCGCACTTCCTCCGGTGGGGCGTCCAGCCCCTCGGCGAACTCGTTCACATTCGCCGGTACCAGTGCCAGAGCGGGCTGGGGCAGCAGCGGAAGGCCCACGTCGGTACCGCCGAAGACTTCGCGGGACAAGGTACCGGCCGCCTGTCCCACCTGCATGGCGAAACTCAGCGACCCCATCGTGCGCATCATCGAGCTGATGTCCAGGCCCGCCATCGGGGGCAGTGCCATTCCTTGTTCGGCCAACTGGTCCGGATCGGTGAGCTTGGTGAGCGCCTCGGCCACCGAGGCCCCGACGGGTTCGGCGACCTGCCGCCACGTGGGCAGGGTGCGCTCCACCCACTCGGCGCGGGAGAGAGCCAGATGCTGCCCACCCGAAGGGGGCAATTCGGTGGCGGCATCGAGCCAGAGGTCGGCCACGGAGAGCAACGAACGCACACTGTCCGCCTCATCGGCGCGCACCGAGGGGTCTCCGCCGCTGTGGGCGACCTGACGGGCGACGTCGTGGGCCATCTTCCAGCGGGAATCGTCGTCATCGCCGGCGGCGAGCATCTGACGCATCTGCGCCATCGCCGCCTGCATCTGTGCCGGGTCCAGTGGCATCCCGCTCGCGGACCACGCCGCGGGGTCCATACCGCTGGCTTCCAGGGCACGCAGTGCCTCCTCGGCACCCTCGGGTCCCAGCATCTGCTCCAGCATTGCCCGGATCTGCTCGCGCGGGTCCTCTTCGGTCATGCTTCACGGTACCCATACCGCACCCGGCACAGAAGAGGCGCCGGGGGTGCTTTCGCTCTGGGCGCAGCAGGTGCCTGTGCAGCGGGCGTCCTGGGCGCTGTGCTCTCGTGTACGCGCTGCCGAGCCCCACGTGTACGCGCTGCCCAGCTCCGTGCGCGAAGATGGAGAGCATGAGCTTCGAACCCGCTGCAGCACCAGAGCCTGAGGAGGACGGCGGGTCGAGCTCGCGCTGGCGGCGTCTGCGTCGCCGCTACCGGGTGGGTCCCCGTGGGATCACGATGGGGATCTCCGGGGTGCTGGCCTTCGCCCTGCTGGCGGTGATGCTCAGCCTGCCGGTGCCCTATGCGGTGGAGGGCCCCGGGCCCACGTTCAACACCCTGGGCAAGGTGCAGGACCATCGGCTGATCAGCATCGACGGCGAGGACACCTATTCCAGCGACGGTCAGCTGCGGTTGACCACGGTCACCTCCGCCGGAGGACCTGGCTTTCCGGTGAACGCCGGCAGCGTGATCCGTGGCTGGTTGTCCCCGGACATGCTGGTCCAGCCGGCCGAGGCGGTCTTCGGGCCCGATCTGACCGAGGCGGAACGCCAGCATATGACCACCGTGCAGATGACTTCCTCGCAGCGCAACGCCACCGCCGCGGCGCTGACCGCCCTGGGGTACAAGGTGCCGGCGACGATGACGATCGTGGGCGCTTACCCGCAGTACGACGCCGCGGACGTGGTGCAGGAAGGGGACGTGATCACGGGCCTGAAGACCGACGACGGCGAGCACGAGTTGAGCAGCTACACGCAGCTGGCTGCGGTGCTCGCCGATACGGAGCCGGACAGTACGGTGACGCTGCAGGTCGAGCGTGATGGCGAAGCCAAGTCGTTGCAGATCCGCACCTCGCAGAACCCGCACGGTGGCAGCGTGCTGGGCGTGGCCCTGGATGTGCAGTTCGATTTCCCGGTCGATGTGGACATCGAGATCGATAATGTCGGCGGGCCCAGTGCCGGGACGATGTTCGCCCTGGGGATCATGGACCTGCTCACCCCCGGTTCGATGACTGGCGGGCACGTGGTGGCCGGCACCGGCACGATCACCCCGGACGGGCAGGTCGGGCCGATCGGTGGGATCACGCTGAAGATGAAGGGAGCCGTGCGCGACGGCGCGGAGTACTTCCTCGCACCGGCCTCCAACTGCAGCCAGGTGGCCGGGCACGTGCCCGAGGGTCTGCAGGTGATCCGGATCGAGACGCTGAAGCAGGCCCACGACGCCGTCCGCGCGATCGCCAAGGGCAACGCCGAGGACCTGCCCGGCTGTGCCGGCTGACGGTGACGCGCGCTTGCGGCGAGGTGGTGGCGGCAGCGGCTGTTGGTCCGGCTGACGGCCTGCCCGGCTGACGCGCGCTTGCGGAGCCGGCCGGGCTGGAAGGTACGCACGCTCGCGAACGCTGCATTGTGCGACCTTCCCTGCACCCCCTATTCGAATGTAGCGGCGAGGGCCTGGACCAGGCCGGGCACCGCCGTCGGCCCTCCGCCCACGGCATCGGCACTGTCGTGCGACCTGGACCGCAGCGCACACCAGGACTCCCCGGTGCGCAACACTCCCACGGCGATCCGCACGTCGTCACGCTCGGGATGGTTCTGGGAGTACTCCACCGCCGCCTGCTCATCGGCGGGCATCTGCTCCTCGGCCTGTGGCGGCAGCACGATCCGCTCGACCACCAGCGCTGCGCCGTCCACGGTATCCGGCCACGCCAGTTGGGCCAGGAGTTCCTCCAGTTCGTCGGCCTCCGGGAGCCCCTCCTGGGCGATGGAGGTCAGATGCTGCGGGTCCTCGGCCGCACCGCTGGGCACCTCATCGGCGAGCTGCGGGTTGGCGGTGAGTAGATCGGCGGTGCGCACCAGGGAGTAGACCGAGACCGGAGCGTCCCATCCGCCCTCGGCAGCGTGCCGTTCGATCTCGGTGACGGCGTCTGCGAGGGCCTTGGTGCGCGCGGAGTCTGCTGAGGTCATCGCACTATCCTGGCAGGGGCACGGGTGTGTGCGAAACTTACAGGCAGGCCCGTGCGTTGACACAGTGCAGTCTGTTCAGCCGGGCGCTTGCGCCCCGACCAATTTTCCTGAGGTGTTCGTCCGTGTCCTTTGCCGCCAGTCGTCCCGCATCACCCCGGCCAGGCCGGCGACGCCGGGGCCCACTCCTACCGACACTGCTGGTGATCGGCGGGATTGCCGTGGTGTTCCTCCTGCTCTCACGGTTCTGGACCGAGTGGCTGTGGTTCTCCCAGCTGGGCTTCACTGACGTGTTGGCCACCGAGTGGATCACCCGGGCCATCCTGTTCGTGCTGGCCGCGGCGGTCATGGGCGTAGTGGTCTGGCTGAACCTACATCTGGCCTACCGCAACCGGCCGATGTACGTGCCCACCACACCCCAGCAACAGGACCTGGACCGCTACCGGGAGGCCTTCGAACCGCTGCGGCGCATCGTGTTCGTCGGGGTGCCGGTGGTGGCGGCTTTCTTCGCCGGGACGACGGCGACCGCCCAGTGGAAGCCAGCTCTGCTGGCGCTGCACGGGGCCGACTGGGGCAAGACCGACCCGCAGTTCGGTATCGACCTGTCCTTCTTCATCTTCACTCTGCCGTTCCTGCGTTTCATCGTCTCCTTCGTGATGGCGGTGGCGATCATCAGCGCTGTGGCAGCAGTCTTCACCCACTACCTGTACGGAGCCTTGCAGCCCACTGGACAGGGCCAGAAAATCTCCCGCGAAGCGCGGATCCACACCGGGATCCTGGCGGCGGTCATCACGCTGCTGATCGCGGTGAACTACTGGCTGGACCGGTACTCGCTCCTCGCCGGAGGTGGAGACAGGTTCGACGGCGCCTCTTACACCGACGTCAATGCGGTGCTGCCGGCCAAGGCGATCCTGGCGGTGATCGGCGTTTTCGTGGCGTTGCTGTTCGTCTGGACCGGTTCGCGCGGCAACTGGCGCCTGCCGGCCGTGGGCGTGGCACTGATGGTGGTCTCGGGGATCCTCGTCGGTGGTGCGTATCCGGCGATCATCCAGGCGGTGCGGGTGGATCCGAACGCCCAGGTGCTGGAAGCCCAGTACATCCAGCGCAATATCGATGCCACTTATGACGCCTACGGGCTCGACGACGTGAATGTGGAGACCTATAACGCCACCACCGAGGCGCAGAAGGGGGCTCTGGCAGGTGACGCGCAGTCCACGGCGAGCATCCGGCTGCTGGACCCGAACATCGTCTCGCCCACGTTCCGCCAGCTGCAGCAGACCAAGCAGTACTACACCTTCCGTCAGACGTTGAACGTGGACCGCTACAACATCGACGGCGAGAGCCAAGACACGGTGATTGCGGCACGTGAATTGGACCTGGAAGGGTCCGGGGAACGCACCTGGATCAACGACCACACCGTGTTCACCCATGGGTACGGGATCGTCGCTGCGCGCGGCAACACGGTCACCAGCGACGGGCAGCCGAAGTTCGTCGAAGGTGGTATTCCCAGCGATGGGAAGATCATGGACTACCAGCCGCGGCTGTACTTCAGCCCGAACGCGCCGGAGTACTCCATCGTCGGTTCCCCTGAGGGGACCGAGCCCTGGGAAGTGGACTATCCCGATGACGAGGCCCCGAACGGTGTGGTGAACAACACCTTCGCCGGCGACGGCGGACCTTCGGTGGGCAACTGGTGGAACCGTGCGCTGTACGCGGCACGCTTCGGCGCCGAGCAGATCCTCTTCTCCGACCGGGTGACGGATGAATCACAGATCCTGTACTACCGCGACCCGATCGAGAGAGTGGGCAAGGTGGCGCCGTTCCTGACCACCGAGGGGATCACCTACCCGGCCGTGGTGGACCAGAACGGAGACGGCGAGGGCGAAGTCGTGTGGGTCGTGGATGCCTACACCACCACCAATGATTACCCCTACTCGGCGCACCAGGAACTGGAGTCGGCGATCACCGACTCGCTGTCCAACGGCGGCGATATGGTCGGCGCCCTGCCGGAGTACATCAACTACATCCGCAACTCGGTCAAGGCCGTGGTGAATGCCTATGACGGCTCGGTCACGCTGTATGCCTGGAACCCGGACGATCCGATCCTGCAGACCTGGATGGATATCTTCCCCGGCAAGATCAAGCCGATCTCGGAGATCGACGGCTCCTTGATGAGCCACCTGCGCTACCCGAACGACCTGTTCAAGGTGCAGCGGGAGCTGATGGCTCAGTACCACGTGACCGATGCGGCCACGTTCTACACCGGGAGTGACTTCTGGCGGGTGCCGAACGACCCGACCGAGAAGGGCGACATCAAGCAGCCGCCGTACTACCTCACGCTTGCGATGCCCAAGGAGGAGGAAGCCAACTTCTCCCTGACCAGCTCCTTCATCCTCGACGACAACCAGCGCAACGTGCTCACCGGGTTCATGGCCGTGGACTCCGAACCTGGCAATAAGGACGGCGAGATCGCCGACGACTACGGCAATATCACCCTGTTGACGCTGCCACGGGGATCCACTGTGCCCGGGCCCGGCCAGGTGCAGAACAGCTTCGACTCCGATGCAACCGCGGCCAATATGCTCAATATCCTGCGCCGCGGTGGATCCGAAGTGATCTCCGGCAACCTGCTCACGCTGCCTGTGGGTGGTGGGATGCTGTACGTGCAGCCGGTATATGTGCAGTCCTCCGGCACGACGCAGTTCCCGCTGATGCGCCGGGTACTGGTCGCCTTCGGTGATGAGATCGGATTCGCACAGACCCTGAACGAGGCACTTGACCAGGTGTTCCAGGGCGATTCGGGAGCCGAAGCCGGTGATGCCAACGTGCAACCGGAGCAGGACCAGGCTCCCGACGCCGGCCAGAGCGGCGATACCGGAGATACCGGGGACACCGGTGGCGCCAACGCGACCGCTCAGCAGCAGCTGAACGATGCGCTGGCCCGTGCCGGCGATGCGATGGAGGACGCCTCGGCAGCGATGTCCGACGGCGACTGGGCCGCCTACGGCGAGGCGCAGGACCGGCTGAAGTCCGCCCTGCAGGACGCCCAGAACGCCGAGGCCCAGATCACCGGGAACGCGCCCGAGGGTGAGGATTCCGGCGGTGACCAGGGCGCAGGCGACGGCTCCGGCGGTGACCAGGGCGCAGGCGACGGCTGAGCATGGCCCGCGGTGGTTCCGGACATGGGTGTGACCGGGACCACCGCGGGTGATTTGCTCCGCAGGGGATCGGCTGCGTAAAGTAGTGATCACCGACGCGGGGTGGAGCAGTTCGGTAGCTCGCCGGGCTCATAACCCGGAGGTCGGAGGTTCAAATCCTCCCCCCGCCACCATTATCCGGCGCGATTCCAGCGAAAAGTTGGAATCGTGCCGGATCTTTTTTGCGCTCTGATCCCAGACTCCCGCCGCCTGCTCCTCGTTGTACCCCTGGCTCTATCCTCGCGCCGGCCCGGGCGGCGGGCGGTGGGGGTTTCGCTCTGCACCGATGCTCGGTGGCTGATGACCGGCGTGTGCAGCCCGCAGCTGCATGGCGGCGTAACTGCGCCATGGCGCCCATCTCTGCCCGTAGGCGGCCAGGGCGCTGGGATCGGTGGGTAGCCCCCAGGCTGCGGCGCCACGGATGACGGCGGGATCGTCCGCGCGTAGGTCATCGGCGTCGCCGAGGGTGCGGCGGGTGAGCCGTTGCGCGGTGCCCTGGTCGATGCCGGGCACGCTGGTCAGCCGGGTGATCAGGTAGGACCTCGAGGTGCCGTAGTGCAGTTGGAGGCTGCCTGCCTGGAGGTCTCGGGCCAGGGCCAAGACGGTGCCCATTGCAGCAGCAGGCTCCTCTGGTTTCCCCGGTTTCTCCGGCTTCCCCGGCTGCTCTGGCCTCTCCGAGCTCTCTCGCCCCTCGGGATTTGCCAGGCTCTCTGGCACGTGCGGCGCCTGCGGGCGGGGCAGGTGGTGCTGCAGCACATCGCTGCCGTGCGCGGCGATCGCGGCGGCGGTGGGGAAGACCAGGCCCCAGGAGGTGGCTTCGCCCAGCCGCGCGACCAGATCTTCCAGCACAGCGGCAGGGCGGCTGAACAGTTCCTGGACCAGGGCCGTGAACAGTGACTCCTGCAGGTCGATGCTGCCGGGCACCCGCATGCCGCGATGGGTGCTCAAATGCACCGTCAACTCGGGGTCCGCGCGCCCGAGCTGCTCCTCGATCACGCGAGTATCGGCATCCAGGTCGAGGAAGAGGCGGGTGCGGGCGTACAACGGTAGGACATCGCGGGCGTCCTGCACGCTCAGCCGCGCGAGCACCCGGCCACGGCTGTCACTACTGAGCCGAGCGTGCCCCGAGCCGTGGGGTAGCCGCACAGTGCGGCTGTACCAGTGCTCACCCTGGGCTGCGAGATCGGGGATCACCGGCGTGACCGGGCTGGTGAAGAACGCGTCGGCGTCGAAGGGCTGCCGGTGTGGCAACACGCACCACAGCACCAGGTCCGGGCCGGGGGAGGTGACGGGCGCGGCGGGCCGCCGCGCCCCGAACCGCAAGACCGAGGGGGTGGTGCCGTAGAAGCGCCGGATCGTGGTGTTGAACTGGCGCACGCTTGTGCATCCGGTGGCACGGGCGATCTGTGCCATCGGTGCCGCCGTCTCCTTCAGTAGCAACCGGGCCAGGTGCGCCCGCGCCGCCCGGGCCACTTTCAACGGTCCGCAGCCCGCGACGGACTCCACGGCCCGCAGCACCTGGCGAGGGGTGAGGCCGAGGAGCCCGGCGAGCCCGTCGATGCCGGTGCGGTCCACCTCACCGTCCAGGATCAGCCGCATCGCGCGCAAACCAGGAGTGTCACCACGAGCCAGGTCCGGCGGCAGGCAGCCCAGATCCGGCCGGCATCGCGGGCAGGGTGTCAGCCCCGCGGCATGCGCGGCGGCGGGGGTTGCGAAGAATCTGATGCGAGACGGACGGGGGAGTCGGATGGAACATCCAGGCCGGCAGAAGTTTTCGGACATATCGCTGGCGAACACGAAGTAGCCATCCATGCGCTCGCGATAACTGCGGGCCTGCCGGTAATGGCTGGCCAGCACCGGGTCGCGCAAAGCGATCCGGTCCGCTTGAGTGAGGGAATGCACATGTCAAGAGTCCCATATTGGATCGTCAAATAGAAGTTTTCAGACATCACGCTCTCGTCAGTTCCCCCGCGGCGGACTAGCGTCGTACCGCGCTGATCCCGCACCGCGCTGGTCCCGCACCGCGCTGATCCCGTGACGCAGAGGAGAACGACTTATGCCAGAACTGGAACCACAAATCCAGGAGATCTTCGACGAGGTCACCCGCCGCAATGCCGGCGAACCGGAGTTCCACCAAGCCGCCCGTGAAGTGTTCGAATCCCTGGGCCGTGTGCTCGTCAAGCACCCGCGTTATGCCGAGGCCTCGATCCTGGAGCGTCTGTGCGAACCGGAGCGGCAGATCATCTTCCGGGTGCCGTGGGTGGATGACCAGGGCAAGGTGCAGATCAACCGCGGGTTCCGGGTGGAGTTCAACTCCGCACTCGGGCCGTACAAGGGTGGTTTGCGGTTCCACCCGACCGTCACCCTGGGCACTGTGAAGTTCCTCGGTTTCGAGCAGATCTTCAAGAACGCCCTGACCGGGATGCCCATCGGTGGTGGCAAGGGCGGCAGCGACTTCGACCCCAAGGGCAAATCCGACGCCGAGGTGATGCGCTTCTGCCAGTCCTTCATGACCGAGCTGTACCGCCACATCGGTGAGTACCGGGACGTCCCGGCCGGCGATATCGGCGTGGGCGGGCGCGAGATCGGCTACCTGTTCGGCCAGTACAAGCGCATCACCAACCAGTACGAGTCCGGCGTGCTCACCGGCAAGGGGACCGGCTGGGGCGGATCGCTGGTGCGGGTCGAGGCGACCGGATACGGCACCGTGTACTTCGCCCAGGAGATGCTCGCTACACGGCATGAGAGCTTCGAGGGCAAGCGTGTGCTGGTTTCCGGCTCGGGGAATGTGGCGTTGTATGCGATCCAGAAGGCGCGCGAGCTGGGAGCTGACGTGGTGGCCTGCTCCGACTCCTCCGGCGTCGTCTACGACGAGGGCGGCCTCGACTTCGAATTGCTGCGGCAGGTCAAGGAGGCAGGTCGTGGCCGGCTCAGCGACTACGCCGAGCGCCGCGGTTCGGCGAGCTCCTACCGCAACGGTGCCAACCTGTGGGACCTGGCCGGCGAGACCCGCATCGACGTCGCGCTACCTTGTGCGACCCAGAACGAGCTCAACGGCAACGATGCGAAGACACTGGTGGACAACGGCATCATGGCCGTGGCCGAGGGCGCGAACATGCCCTCAACCCCGGGTGCGGTGCGCACCTTCGCCGACAGTGGCGTACTGTTCGGGCCCGGCAAGGCCGCCAACGCCGGCGGCGTGGCCACCTCCGCGTTGGAGATGCAACAGAACGCCTCGCGCGATTCCTGGAGCTTCGACTACACCGAGGACCGGCTGGGCGATGTGATGCGCGACATCCACGCACGCTGTGCCCAGACCGCCGAGTCCTACGGCGAACCGGGCAACTACGTGCTCGGTGCGAACATCTCCGGGTTCACCCAGGTGGCGGACGCCATGCTCGCCATGGGCGTCATCTGAGGAACCACATTTCCGGTCGCGGGCCCGCCCACCGGGCCTGCGACATGACGAAGTCTTGGTGCGGCTGAGAGGAGGCGACCGAGATGCTCTCCCTGACAGCGGCAGCTCCCACCGCCGCAGCTGGAACACCCG
>Ga0079225_10001345_pt1 | contig 13746 bp, 10 predicted proteins | sample Poulit2012_FD_76344 | JGI IMG/M metagenome (GOLD analysis project Ga0079225, IMG submission 76344) | Agricultural soil microbial communities from Georgia to study Nitrogen management - Poultry litter 2012 | ecosystem: Environmental > Terrestrial > Soil > Agricultural land | place: USA: Georgia...
AAAAAATACCGACCCAGATAGAAGCAACGGTATCAGACGAATTTGGGTGTTCGTTCGTTGTTATTCGGCATTAAGATTTTGGACCGCTTGCGCTATACAAAAGCATCAATTCGGCTTACACGCAAGAATTCAGTCTCGGCGCCTACTTTGATATAGACAACTAAAGTAGATTGACTTTAATAACGTTTTCTATGAGGCTTTTACACCACGGTCGGCGATCTCCATAGCTGCCTCACGGTAGCTCAGAGCACCCGTAGAACTTGGATCGTAAGTGAGAACACTTTGCTGGTACGAAGGTGCCTCTGAGATCCTGACATTCCTAGGAATCACAGTTTTCAATACCTGACCTGGGAAATACTCGCGGACTTCTTCAGCGACTTGAACCGCTAAATTGGTCCTTGAATCGAACATCGTGAGCACGATAGTAGATACATGGAGCTCTGGATTGAGGTGCTCTTGAATCATTTGAATGTTTTTAACTAATTGCGAGAGACCTTCAAGGGCATAATATTCTGTCTGAATTGGAATGAGTACTTCATTCGCCGCAACGAAAGCGTTTACGGTTAGCAGCCCAAGGCTAGGTGGACAGTCGATAAAGATATAATCAATACGTTCTAAGCCGCTCTCTTCACGATATTCAAAGTACCGTTGTAAAGCCCGCGATAAACGTTGCTCCCTTGCTACCAAGGACACCAGCTCGATCTCAGCCCCAGCTAAGTCGATCGTTGACGGTGCCACCAACAGATTATCCGTGTCTGGATTTTCATACAGGACATCTTTGAGTTCATAGTCTTCGATGAGCACATTATAAATTGAAGGGACGCCCTGTTGGTGTGGAATATTCAATGCCGTTGACGCGTTACCCTGCGGGTCAGTATCAATAACCACGACATTCATTCCAGCACGTGCCATAGCCGTGGCGAGATTTACGGTTGTGGTCGTTTTGCCAACGCCACCCTTTTGATTCGAGATAGTAATGATACGGGTATGATCGGGGCGAGCCATCCGTTTGGTTTTTAGCTTTTCACGCCGACGCTTCTCTGATTCCAATTCACGGGCCAGCGGAGTCGATGCAGCACTCGTGGCACTCTTCGGCGTTTCACGTGAAACTTTCTCCTGATCGACCAAACCAGCCTCCATTACTTTAAATTTGAACTAAATTATATTCCGATTACGAGCCATAGGTAAGTCTTGCAACTGTTGTAGGCACTTCCAAGAGTTCGTCTCCGACAGTTACCACTTCACTATGTTGGGTTTGGAATTTTCGTAAAACCTTATCGGCCTTTTCAAGTTCATTGGCAGCACTTTGACCCTTAATCGCCAATAACTCTCCACTGCCATGCAACAAGGGAACTGTCATTGGTATCAACGACTTCATTGCCGAGACAGCTCTGGCAGTCACAATATCGACATCTACCGTCTCAACAACCTGCTCCGAACGAGCACGCAACACGTCAACATTCTCCAGTTCCAAATCGTCAATAACCATATCGAGCCAATCAACTCGGCGTTCCAATGGCTCAATGAGAATAAATTGTACATCTGGGCGCGCAATAGCCAACGCAATGCCAGGGAGGCCTGCCCCAGAGCCGACATCAGCAACTAAAGCACCCTTAGGAATCAGCTCGTGTACCACTGCACAGTTCAGCACATGGCGATCCCACATTTTAGTGATCTCACGGGGACCCAGTAAACCCCATTCGATACCGGTAGTAACCAGGTGTTCTACGAACCGTTCAGCAAGGTCTGTCTGTTCACCGAAGAGCACTTCAACAGCATCGACAATCCAGGCGTCCTGACGTTCGAGTTGGGCGACCGAGGGGTCTGTTTCCGGTACAGGTCGATTCGTCAACGCTACTCTCCGACGCTAATGACAACGTGACGGCGTGGACCTTCACCTTCCGATTCAGAATGCAGGCCTGCTTCAGCTACAACGTCGTGGACGATTTTACGTTCGTATGGGCTCATTGGTTTCATATGCTCAACATCGCGGGTTTCTTCGACCCTAGCAATAGCTTCGCGTGCCTGCTTGCGCAGGTTTTCAGCACGTTGCACCCGGTGGTTGGCAATGTCCAAAATCAACCGTGAGCGTTGACCGGTGGAGGACAGCACAGCTAAGCGAGTCAGTTCTTGCAGTGCTTCCAGCGTCTTACCGTCCTTGCCTACAAGTCCCTGAACTTCCTCATCGTCATCGGGTGCTAGAACAGAGAGGTATGTGCGATTATTACGCACTTCGATGTCGATATCGCCATCAAGATCGGCGATATCGAGAAGTTCTTCCACATAGTCGGCGGCGTAATCGCCTTCCGCTTCAATATCTGAAACCTCGTTGGTCTCTTCAGCGACGTCTTCCATTGAGTTGGACTGTTCTACATTCATCGTTTCTTCCTAGGTTTCCTCACAGGTTGTTTGCGCTGGCCCTTTGGCTTATCTTCTTGAGCCTCAGCTTTTTCACGAGCTTCATCAGCAGCTTTACCTACCGGTGGAAGGCCTTTAGCTGCCCGGCGCTCATTGAGTTCACGTTCTGCAATGGAGCCTGGGGTAGGGTTACGCCGAATAATAAAGAGTTGTTGTCCAACTGCCCAGAAGTTGGTCGCGGTCCAGTAAATCAAGACACCAATTGGGAAGTTGAAACCACCGATGGCAAAAATCGCTGGGAATGCATACAGCATGATCTTTTGGGTTTGGGCAAATTGACCGGTTTGTGCCGCCTCAGACATGTTCTTACCCATCAGGGTTTTTTGCATATAGAACATCGCCGTGACCATCAAGATAATCAAGATGACCGATACGATCACGACATTGAGGTCGAAGTTTTCACCGATGTTATCTTTCAGCACATCGGACATCTGCGCGCCAGCAAACGACGAGTTTGCAAAAGAATGAACTTCTTCGGTTGACAGCGCGCCGATAGATTCGCCACTGTCGGCTGCTCCTGAGGCTCCTACTAGTACCCGGTAGAGAGCAAAGAAGAATGGCATCTGCACAAGCATCGGCAGACATGCCGCAAACGGACTCGTGCCGCGTTCCTTAAACAGCTGTTGCTGTTCCATAGCCATCGCTTGACGCGATAGCTGGTCTTTTTTGTTTTTGTATTTTTCCTGCAGTTTTTTGATCTCTGGCTGCAGTTCTTGCATGGCACGTTGGGATTTGATCTGCTTCACGAACACTGGGATCAGCAGTGTTCGGATGAGAATTACCAGTAAAAATAGCGCTAAGGTCCAGGTCCAGCCGGAGTCGTATTCCATGCCCAACCCGCTCAGTAACGAGTGGAAGACACTGAGCACCCATGACACCGCCCATTTGAAGGGGAGGAGAATTGTGTCAAAAAATCCCATAGTTTATTTATCCTCTTCGGTGGCCTCATTGTCCGGTGGAATTACCGGGTGGTTCAGTTCAATAATGAATGGTTGTTTGCCATCCGGCCAAATCCTATTCCCTGGTGGAACCGGATCTATGCCACCATCTTGCCAAGGATGACAACTCAGCACTCGTCGTCCTGCCATAAGGCTACCCTTAATGGCCCCGTGCGTATAAACAGCTTCTAGGCCGTAAGCTGAACACGTCGGAAAGAATTTACATACATCTCCGTAGCTTGGAGAGATAACTTTTCGATATGCCCGCAGGAGCCAACCCATAAGTGTAGACGGCAGAGCACGAAGTACACCCCATTCCGTTGCGCTATCTTTTACGACAAACGGCGATGGCTGTATCCCATTAGGTTCTTCCTGGTGCTCACAGCTGTTCTGCACGACGCATATACTTTCTCAGTGCCCCGCGAACCGCATGGGTCGTTGCTTCTTGAAGCTCAGCAAAACTGGCGCTGCTTGAAGCCGGTAGTGCTCGGATGACCAGATCAACTGAGCCCTCAACTACCTCCATGCCCAGCCCACTTTCAAAAAGCTCGGCGATGATGGCACGCAGCCGACGTTTGGTTTTATTTCGGGTAACCGCGTTGCCGACGGCCTTGGAAACAATAAACCCCGCCCTCGGCTCATCCTCGGTGGGACGAATATTTGCAGATACAACAACGTTCCGATTGCCGAAACGGGAACCGGAACGTTGTGTATCAAAAAATTGTGCTGCAGTGCGTATCCGTTGGTGTTGCGGTAGCACTCGATCAGGCTCCTGTCGCCACCGGCACCGACACGTCCTACTAGGCGCTTAGACGTGCGCGACCCTTGCCACGGCGGGCGGACAAGACTGCACGACCGGCGCGAGTACGCATACGGGAACGGAAGCCATGCTTACGGGCACGGCGGCGGTTATTCGGCTGAAAAGTCCGCTTAGTCACTGTTAATTCTCCACACTCAATCAAACGCAGAAGCATGCTTGGGAAGTACGTTCAAACTGAGTTTGCCCAAAAACTTCGGCGATATTAGGTCATTTGCTGTTCATATCTTTCCGGCGGCGGCCAAAAAGGGCACGCTACTACCCCGGTTAAGACTCAATAAGTCTATGAATAGCAAACCGTTTGGTCAAATTCGAGATCGTAATTCAGTTACCTCTGAGTGCCACTATGTGAATAAGCTGTGCATATCTTTGTTCACCCTGTGGATATAAAGGCTAAGGTTGTGACAGTAGATGTGCCAGAACATTGCAGGTACTGGCAGAGTACGGACACAACTTGTGGATAAAGCGTGGCGAAAATATTGCGCCCTGATGCAAAATTCGTTTATCAGGAGGGCAAGGATGAATTGGGGTTTTAACGGATGAGTGTAAGCGATTCGATCATCAACTCGTGGCAGCGAGTTGTTGAGAAAGTACGCGCTTCTGGTGACGTGGGGCTAAGTCAGATGGGCTTTTTAGATCTTGCACATCCCCAAGGGCTCATCGCCAACACGTTACTTTTAGCGGTTCCCAATGAAATGACCCGAGATATCCTCGAGAACCATCTCCATCAATATCTTGCCGATGCACTCACGGACGTTTTTGGCACTGATATCAATTGTGCCTACTCTATTGACACCAATCTGCATGCCACCACACCGGAAATCTCGACTTCTCCCCAGCGCACTATCCCCGACACTGAACATGTGGATAACGTTGTGGATATCTCTGAAGCCCCAGAAGCTCCCACCGAAGAAGAACCTACCGGTGAAACGCTTATAGAAGAATTATTTAGTTCCCAAACCAATCCAGCACCATCGCCAAGCGGTGGTACTCAGCTCACGGTGCCACCAAGTTCTGGGGAACGCTCCCGGCTCAATGTCCACTACCACTTCGATAACTTCATTACAGGTTCATCCAACCGTTTTGCTCACGCCGCTGCATATGCGGTATCGGAACAACCTGCGAAATCGTATAATCCGTTATTTATCTATGGAGAGTCAGGGCTCGGAAAGACCCACTTACTCCATGCTATTGGGCACTATGCTCAAGAACTCTTCCCCGGTTTACGCGTTCGCTACGTTAATTCTGAAGAATTCACTAACGATTTTATTAATTCTATTCGCCACGACGAAGGTGCTTCCTTCAAGCAGATCTACCGCAATGTAGACATTCTGCTAATTGATGACATCCAATTCATGGCCAATAAAGAAGCCACCGTTGAAGAGTTCTTCCACACATTCAACGCCTTGTACAACAACCATAAACAAGTTGTGATCACTTCCGATCTGCCACCTAAGCAGCTGTCAGGATTCGAAGAGCGTCTTCGTTCTCGTTTCGAATGGGGTCTTACAACAGACATCCAGCCACCGGATCTTGAAACCCGAATTGCGATCTTGGCGAAAAAGGCCGATTCAGAAGGTATCACTGTGCCCAAAGACGCACTGGAATACATCGCTTCACGCATCGATACCAACATTCGTGAACTGGAAGGTGCTCTGACCCGTGTCACTGCCTATGCCTCATTGAATAATGAACCAATTAATTTGGACCAGGCCCAGTACATCCTCAAAGATCTGATCACCGACGACAATGCCCAAGAAATTACATCCGATTTGATCTTGGACGAAACGGCAAGCTATTTCGGTTTTACCCTGGCGGATCTGCAATCTAAATCCCGCACCAGAACACTGGTAACCGCACGTCAAATAGCCATGTATTTGCTGCGGGAGCTAACCGAAATGTCATTGCCGCGCATTGGCGCAGAATTCGGTGGACGAGACCACACCACAGTGATGCACGCAGATCGGAAAATCCGAGATCTGATGAGCGAACGTCATGCTATTTACAACCAGGTCACTGAATTAACGAACAAAATCAAGCAACGGGCAAGAAACGTTTAAAAATTTTTGTGGTGCATAGCAGCACAAAAATAACTAAATTTTTCCGATTACGCCTGCCTACCTTGAGGTTAAGGTTGAAGCCATCTCCACATACCCCTATTAACCCTATTGTGGCTTGAACGCGTACCACGCACCGATCTGCTAAAAATAGGGGTCCACTGCAATCCACAGAGATCCACAAGGTTTTCCACAGGTAAATTCAGTAGTCTTTTCAGGCTGTGGATAACCCTGTTGATAATTAAGGGGATAACGGTAGTAGGACTGAGGATAAGTCACTAAAACGGTAGAATCACAACGATGTAAGACCATCGTCTCTACACACAATGCTCACAAGCAAAACGTGGATAATGCACTTAATCCTCCACAGGAATAGGGTTGCAATACCGACGATGCACAAGCTTTTCCACAATATCCACAGCACTTACTAACACCCCTGATCCTTTAAATACCTCTAAATAACGATGAGCCGAATTTTTGGTTCACCACAAAGAACTGAGCTTCGAAATCACTAGTCGACGTAAACAGCTAAATCACGCTAAGCTGTCTAAGCACCCCTATATTTTTCGGGTGTCCAAATTCGTTGTCATTAAGCAAACTTGTGTTGCAATTTTCTGAGGGAAGGCAGACTCTTCGTGAAGTTCACAATCGGACGGGATGTTCTTACTGACGCTGTCACATGGACCGCACGTTCTTTGTCTCCTCGACCACCCGTTCCCGTTTTACGTGGTTTGCTAATCACCGCAGAAAATAACTTAGTTTCGATCGCCAGTTTCGACTACGAAACTTCAGCTCAGCTCGATGTTGAAGCTCATATTGAAACCGACGGCCAGATTCTGGTCGAAGGTCGCATGCTCAATGACATCGTCAAATCATTGCCGAATGCACCGGTCACTATTGAGCTCACCGAATCTCGAGTTATCCTGACCTGTCAAAATTCAACATTTACCCTGGCGACCATGCCGGTTGAAGAATATCCGGCTTTACCTGCAATGCCTGAAGTTGCCGGCACTATTGATGGCTCAGTATTTTCCGAGGCTATCTCCCAAGTTGCAGCTGCAGCATCCAAAGATGACACCTTACCGATCTTGACCGCCGTCAAGATCGAAATCGAAGGCGACACGATCACCTTTTTGGCCACCGACCGTTATCGTCTGGCCATGAAAGAAATTACTTGGACACCACACAATCCACAGATTTCCACTTCGGTACTGGTCAAATCCCGCACCCTTACCGAAGTTGCCCGTTCACTAGGTGGTGGAGGAGAAATCGAATTTCGTCTTGCAGCAGACGAAGACGAGGCCGAACTTGTTGGCTTTTCATCTGGTGGTCGTCGTACCACCAGCCTGCTCGTTGATGGCGAATACCCCAAGATTCGTTCCCTGTTCCCTGAAGAATCCAATATTTATGCAACCGTAGATACCGGCCAACTTGTTGAAGCCGTCAAGCGTGTTGCTCTGGTTGCTGAACGCAACACTTCGCTAATGATGATGTTTAGCGGAAACGAAGTTGCCCTTTCTGCAGGCCAAGGTGACGACGCCTCAGCTACCGAATCGGTCCCAGTCCAGCTGGAAGGTGAAGATATCACCGTAGCTTTCAACCCCGCTTACCTTTCCGAAGGGCTCAATGTGATCGGGGGCCAATACACCCGTTTTGCATTCACCAGTGCACCAAAACCCGCCTTACTGACCGGCAAGCAAGAACTTGAAGGACCACAGAACGAGGATTATCGGTATCTGGTGATGCCGATCCGCATACCGAATTAACCGTGTATCTTTCACACCTTTCGCTTACGAATTATCGTTCCTATGAACAGGCCGAGATTGCGCTCAACCCCGGCCCAAACATTCTGATTGGTGCAAATGGTGTCGGAAAAACCAATGTTGCTGAAGCAATCAACTATTTGGCTGTCCAGCACTCCCACCGGGTGTCCAATGATCACCCGCTTGTGCGCATCGGCCAAACTCAGGCACTAGCTCGCGGGCGAATTCACCGTGGCGAACAAGCCGTATCCATCGAATACGAAATCAACCCCGGAAAATCCAACCGGGTGGCAATTAACCGTGGAGCACCACAGGCCGCACGACAGGCCTACGGTATTTTCAAAGCCGTCCTCTTTGCCCCCGAAGATATCGAACTCATTAGCGGCCAACCAGATATCCGCCGTCGATTCATGGATGACCTCATCGTGCAAATGCGACCGGCCCTTGGCGATGCACGAAGGGATTTTGATCGGGTCCTACGCCAACGCAACGCGCTACTTAAATCCGGACGGAAACCGGGAGCCTGGACCCCAGAACACGAATCCACACTAGCAGTGTGGAACGAACACTTATCAAAGGCAGCCGCAAGACTAATCAACGGACGATTACATGCCTTACGGCTACTGGCAGCCCCCACCTCCAAAGCGTATGCAGAACTATCCAATGGCAATAAACCCGCCGGTTTTGCCTACCAATCCACTGTCCCTTTAGCAACGGGCCAACACGCCGAAGTGCCCGATGAAACACAATTATATGAAGCCGTCTTAGCTGCACTGGAAGAGGCCTACCAAGCAGAACGAGACCGCGGCGTCACACTGGTGGGACCTCACCGCGACGATCTTGTGATCACCTTAGGACCGGCACCAGCAAAAGGCTTCGCCTCCCACGGAGAAACCTGGTCGCTAGCGCTAGCCCTGCGCTTGGCTTCCTATAATGTGCTTTGCCAAGATGATCCCAATCCGGCAGCCCAACCGGTGTTGATCCTGGACGATGTATTCGCTGAACTTGATGCCGCCCGACGAACACGCCTGGTCGAAATGACTCGAGATGCAGAACAATTAATTATCACTGCTGCGGTGACTGCGGATATCCCCGAAGAACTCAGCGGAACCCATATCCCCATCCAAATGTCGGATGGGCTATCGACCTCGGGCGAACACCACGAGTCACTTGAGGCCCTTAGGATTCTTGAGGCCAATTATTTTGCCGATGCTGAAGGAAGCCAGCCAATAGATACACCCGATGATCCATCGGATGGGGTAGCTGATGACTGAAGATACCCAGGACCACGACGACATTGACGCAGCCGCTGCGGCATTACAGCGTGTTAGACAGGCCGCCGCCGAAGCCGGATATCAACCCGGCATGGCAGGCCAGCACCAACGCCGTGCCAAACGGAAACGCACCACAAACGATACGCCGGTCCGCTCTGCCGGACCCCAACCATTAGGGGATATTTTTTCAAAATTTCTCGCCCAGCGAGGCTGGAAAGAACCGGTAGCTGTTGGATCAGTATTGGCAGATTGGGCATCGATCGTTGGCCCACAGATCGCAGAAAATACCGAAGTTGAGAAATTTGAAAACGCCCAATTGGTGCTGCGTGCCTCATCTACGGCATGGGCCACCCAATTGCGCCTACTCACCCCGCAATTAATGCATAAATTCGACGAGGTCTTAGGTACCGGAGTGATCACGAAACTAGAAATTAAAGGCCCGGCGGGCAGAAACTATGGTCAGCGGGCAAGACCAGGACGGCGCTAAGTTTCGAAGCGTTACAACGGCCTGCAGAGCGTTTTATGGCTCCGAAGACGAATACGCCCACATAATCCGTCCCACCACGCGCCCACAGAGGCCATTCTGGACGTTCTGACCACTGTTTTAGCCCACAGCACCCCTGAATTTTGGGCGAAACTGCAATAAATGTCGTAGAATAGGGACGTTATAGCCTTTCTGATTTTGATCTGCAGTGCTGTTAAGGAGCAAAACGGCCCGTGTCTGAAAACCTAACTGACAATAATGTAGCTGCGCCTACTGAAGTGCATTCCGAAATGCAGCGCGTAGAGCATTCCTACGAAGCCGGCGACATTACCGTCTTGGAGGGGCTCGAAGCGGTTCGGAAACGTCCGGGGATGTACATCGGATCGACTTCCGAACGCGGGCTACACCATCTGGTTTATGAAGTCGTAGACAACTCCGTGGATGAGGCACTTGCCGGTTATGCCGACACCATCAACGTCGTCTTACAAAAAGACGGCGGCGTCCGTGTGGAAGATAACGGCCGCGGCATCCCGGTGGAAATGCACCCCACTGAAAATAAACCCACCGTTGAAGTGGTTATGACTGTATTGCACGCCGGGGGTAAATTCGGTGGCGGCGGGTATGCCGTTTCCGGTGGGCTACACGGTGTCGGCGTCTCAGTGGTTAATGCGCTTTCTGCGCGCGTTGAAACCGAAATTCGGCGTGATGGCCACATTTGGAAAATCTCGTTCAAAAACGGTGGCATCCTGGATACCGCCTTACAAGAAGTCGGTACCACCGATGAAACCGGGACGACGCAGACCTTCTACCCGGATCCAGAAATCTTTGAAACCACCTACTTTGATTTCGAAACGATCCGTGCGCGCTTCCAACAGATGGCCTTTTTGAATAAAGGCTTGCGCATCACGCTCACCGATGAACGTGAAATCATTGAGGAAACGACCTACGCCGACGAAATTGCTGGGGAAACCGACAGCGAAACCCTGGCTGATGCAGAAGCCGAAATCCAAGCTGATGGTGACGAAACCGCCGAAGCCACCGAAAATACTGTTCGTATGGTGGACTACCTCTACGAAAACGGTCTGCTGGACTATGTCACCCATCTCAATAAATCCAAGCGCGCCGAAATTATCCACGACGACGTCATTGCCTTCGAGAAGGAAGACACCGATCTTGGCATGTCCATTGAAGTGGCCATGCAGTGGACCACCGCATACTCCGAATCGGTACACACCTATGCCAACACCATCAACACCCACGAGGGTGGTACCCACGAAGAAGGCTTCCGCGGTTCACTGACCTCGCTGGTCAACCGGTACGCCCGCGATAAACAACTCCTGCGCGATAAAGACGATAACCTCACCGGTGACGACATTCGCGAAGGTCTGACCGCCGTCATTTCGGTCAAACTGGCCGAACCCCAGTTCGAAGGCCAAACCAAAACTAAACTGGGCAACTCCGAGGTCCGCGGCTATGTGTACTCGGTGATGACCGAACAGCTAGGCGACTGGTTGGAAAGCCATCCGGGCCCGGCCCGCGATATTATTCGCAAAGCCCAACTTGCCGCCCAAGCACGCGTGGCCGCCCGCAAAGCCCGCGAAAACGCGCGCCGCAAATCGCCGTTGGAATCCTTTGGCATGCCCGGCAAACTCTCGGACTGCTCTTCGACCAACCCGGAAGAATCCGAAATCTACATTGTTGAAGGTGACTCGGCCGGTGGCTCAGCCAAACAAGGCCGCGACCCACGCACCCAGGCCATCCTGCCGTTACGCGGCAAGATTCTCAATGTCGAACGCGCCCGCCTGGATAGGGCCATGGGCAACGCTGAAGTCCAAGCCATGATCACTGCCTTTGGTACCGGTATTGGCGAAGACTTCGATATCGCCAAAGCACGCTACCATCGCATCGTGCTGATGGCCGATGCCGATGTGGACGGCCAGCACATCACCACCTTGCTATTGACCTTGTTATTCCGGTACATGCGCCCGCTGATCGAACACGGCTACGTCTACCTAGCCCAGCCACCGCTATACAAAATCAAATGGTCCAACCAACCCGATGAACACGTCTTCACCGATGAACAGCGCGATGCCGCACTGGAACGGGGCGAAGAAAAAGGTTGGCGACTACCCAAAGACAACTCCATCCAACGCTATAAGGGCCTGGGCGAAATGAACTACCAGGAACTCTGGGAAACCACCATGGACCCAGAACGGCGCACCCTGCTGCAAGTCACCATGGACGACGCCGCAGCAGCAGACCAAGTCTTTTCCATGCTGATGGGTGAAGATGTGGAATCCCGGCGTAACTTCATCCAAGAAAACGCCAAAGACGTCCGATTCCTCGACATCTAACGTCCCAAGCCCAAACGCGAGAAACCCACTTTTTCAACGACCACTTGAGAGATGACAGCCCGTGAGTGACGAGCAAACACCCACCACCGACCAAGGTGTAAACCAGATCGACCTGCAGACCGAAATGAAACGGTCATACCTCGATTACGCCATGGCCGTGATCGTGGGACGTGCCCTGCCCGATGTGCGAGACGGCCTGAAACCAGTACACCGCCGCGTCATCTACGCCATGTTCGACGGCGGCTACCGCCCCGACCGCGCCTTCAATAAGTCCGCGCGCGTTGTCGGCGACGTCATGGGCCACTACCACCCCCACGGCGACACCGCCATCTACGACACCCTGGTACGCCTCGTCCAAGACTGGGTCATGCGTTACCCGCTGGCCCTGGGCCAAGGCAACTTCGGGTCCCCCGGTAACGATGGGGCGGCAGCCCAGCGGTATACCGAAACCAAAATGGCACCGCTGGCCATGGAAATGGTCCGCGATATCGACGAAGACACCGTCGACTTCCAAGACAACTACGACGGCAAACAACAAGAACCCACCGTCCTGCCATCGCGCTACCCCAATCTGTTAGTCAACGGCTCCACCGGCATTGCCGTGGGCATGGCAACCCAAATCCCACCGCATAACCTGCGCGAAGTAGCCGAAGGTGTGCAATGGTACCTGGACAACCCAGAAGCCAGCCGCGAAGAACTACTAGAAGCCCTACTAAAACGCATCAAGGGCCCAGACTTCCCAGCCGGTGCCCAAATTCTGGGCCACTCCGGAATCGAACAGGCCTACCGCACCGGTCGTGGCTCCATCACCATGCGTGCGGTGGTCAATGTCGAAGAAATCCAAAACCGCACGGCACTGGTAGTCACCGAACTGCCATACATGACCAACCCGGATAACCTGGCACGCCGTATCGCCGAGCTCATCAACGAAGGCAAACTGTCCGGTATCGCCGATGTGCGGGATGAAACCTCCGGGCGCACCGGCCAGCGGCTCATCATCATTCTGAAACGTGATGCGGTGCCAAAGGTCGTACTCAATAACCTGTATAAGCACACCGCACTACAAGAAAACTTCTCCGCCAACATGCTGGCACTGGTTGACGGTGTGCCACGCACCCTATCGCTGGATGGTTTCGTCCACTACTGGGTTAAACACCAGATCGAAGTTATTGTGCGCCGTACCGCCTACCGCAAACGCAAAGCCGAAGAACGCGCACACATCCTACAGGGCCTGCTCAAAGCCCTGGATATGCTCGACGAAGTCATCTCCACCATTCGGGCTTCGGCATCCGCCGATGTGGCCCGCGAAGAACTCAAAAACCTGTTGAGCATCGATGACGAACAAGCCCGAGCTATCCTGCTGATGCAGCTGCGTCAGCTGGCCGCGTTGGAACGCCAAAACATCCAGGATGAATACGATGAACTGCAAGCCAAAATCGCCGAATACATTGCGATTCTGGAATCACCCACCCGTCAGCGTGAAGTCATCTCAGAAGAACTTGCCGGCATCATCGAACGCCACGGGGATGAACGTCGCACCGAAATCCTCTACGGCTATGACGGCGACATGTCGGTTGAAGACCTCATCCCAGAAGAAGAAGTTGTTGTCACCATCACCCGCTCCGGCTACGTCACACGCAC